>Ga0209536_100000345_pt1 | contig 74302 bp, 74 predicted proteins | sample DeeMarSeWOR28_12_FD_187461 | JGI IMG/M metagenome (GOLD analysis project Ga0209536, IMG submission 187461) | Marine sediment microbial communities from White Oak River estuary, North Carolina - WOR-2-8_12 (SPAdes) (version 2) | ecosystem: Environmental > Aquatic > Marine > Intertidal zone >...
TCGAGCGAGTCACCGGTCACCGCGGCCATCATCATGGTCATAGGCAATAACAGCATACCAGTACTCATATCCATTTTCCACATTGTTGTCGGTAAAGGTATGCTTCAGTCCCGTATCGTCACCGAGGTAGAAGAATGGACGACTTTCACTCTCACCGTTGATACCGTTGATGAGATCGTACTGGGCCAGCGGGATATAGCCGCGTGGTGCACCGGTAACATCGATCATTACCTCACCCCAGGTTATGCCACGGTCCATGCTCTTGAAGATCTTGTATCCTTCAAAGGCATTGTTTCCGGTCAGCTTGTCGCCAACGTGATCCCCGTATTCCGCTGTTTCTGACGGAGCGGCATCCCAGTACAGGGTTACACTATGGTCGCCGACATGGGCCCGCAGATTCGGTTCCGGCGGGGCTTCAGCCGAAAGCTCCGACTGCTCCTCGACGATCGTGAGCTCCTCGATCAGCTTCATGAGCGCATCGGTTTCTTCGGGTCCAACACCAGAGACTTTCAGGAAATCATCCCGCTCGAGATCGATGATGTCCATGAACGTCTTGAACCCCGCCTCTGACAACGCCGCCAGGACAGCTGGGGAGATGTCAAGCTCGCTGAGCGGAAAATCCGCTGCACCTTCGTACTCCTCGGTCCCGCGGAACAGCGCACTCTGAGCACCACGCTCCATCCACTCGCGACTGGAATACAAATCGATCTGCCAGCCTATGAGCTGCGAAGCCAGACGAACGTTCTGGCCGTTACGTCCGATCGCCAGCGAGAGCTGGTCTTCATCGACGATCGCGGTGACGACCTTCCGCTCCGCATCGGATATCACCTTCGCGACCTTCGCCGGCGCCAGCGCCCGCTTCGCGTAGATCTCCGGATCGGGGTGCCACGGCACGATGTCGATTCGCTCGCCACTCATCTCCGAAACGACCGCCTGCACTCGCGAACCCTTGAGGCCCACACAGGCGCCGACGGGGTCGATCGAATCATCGTTCGAAACCACTGCGATCTTCGTGCGGCCGCCCGCCTCACGCGCGATATCGACGATCTTCACCACGCCCTGGTAGATCTCCGGCACTTCCAACTTGAAGAGCGCCGCCACAAACTCTGGATCAGCCCGCGACAGAATCAGACGTGGCCCTTTGGGAGTCTCCTCCAACTTCTTCAGTACGGCTCGGATCGGCTCGCCTTGCCGGAATCGCTCGCGTGGATTCTGTTCACGCCACGGGATGATCGCTTCCGCCTCCCGCAGCATGTTGAGCATGACGACCAGCTTGCCTCTCTCAATCGCCTGCACCTCGCCCGAGAGCAGTTCGCCAATCTTGTCGTTGAACTCCTCGCGAACGCGATTGCGCTCGCCTTCTCTGACCCGCTGGATGATTCTCTGCTTGGCGGCCAGTACCGCCGTACGTCCGAAGTCCTCGAACTCCACCGGGATCTCGAGTAAATCGCCCACCTGAAAATCGGGATCGTCCCAGCGCGCTTCTGTAACCGTCACCTCTCGAGACGAATCGATCACCTCAGCGACGACCTCCTTTAGGACGACGATGCCGATCGTGCCTTTCTCCTCGTCGATGATGATCTCGGCCTGCACATTGGCGCCGAACCGCTTCGCCAAAGCCGCATGCAGACCGTCTTTTATCAAGTCGTGCAACTCCTCACGTGACAACGATTTATGCGCCGTCATCACTCGAAAAGCTTCCAGTACCTGTGCCGCGTTTCCCATCCTTTGGATGCTCCGTTCCTCTCTACTTCCGTCCGGTCGCGCCGGAGTTGCGATCGAGCCCCTAGCCCGCAACCAGCGGGTCACACCTTAGGCTTCTCGGTCTTCCCGAACTCGTACTCATCCCACCTGAACACCAGTTTCGCTTTGGCTACAGCCGCGCGAGGCACATCGACTTCGGTTCCGTCGGCCAGCCGAAGCTGCAAGAACTCGGCGGCACCGGTACCCGCTACTCCAAGCAAGACGCCTTCAATCCGTTTCGCACCCCGCGCCAGCGGCTCGAAGCCGCGCACGGCGATCTCACGTCCAATGCTGCGCTCGAAATCTCGTCGCTTGCGCAAGGGGCGGTCGACGCCCGGCGAGGAGACCTCGAGGATATAGCTCGGAAGCAGATCCTCTCTAGCGTCCAGCACCTCCTCCAGACTCCGACTGACTCCGGCGCACTCGTCAACCGTCACTCCACGGCCCGGCTCCGCGTCCAGCCGATCGATCCGCAAGCGGAGTATGGGGCGGGAACGGTGGCCGACCCTCTCCAAGTCCACCATCTCGAAGCCCAGTTCCTCCAGTACCGCCTCGACGACCTGCTCTAGCTCGTCATCCGCTCGGCTGCGCTGCACCATGCGACCCCACCGCCGGAATCGACCCTACGATCCCAGCAATAAAAAAGTGGGGTAATACTGCGTCCCCACTACACAAAAAAGGCTTTTCGGCCTGTTCCTTCGCGCCTCAACCACCAACGGTCGTAAATATAGAGGGACCCCCACCGGAAATCAACTGGCCCTCCACCCCAGAAAGGCGCACATGCGCTGGCCCCGGTCGCCACCCCGGAACGAGAAGTATCTCTCCGTCTCGCACCGGGTGCAGGCGTCGGAAACGCTCAATCGTGCCTCGTCGAGGCCAGCGGCCACAGCGCGTTCGGCGATCACTGCGCGTAGATCCAAAAAGCGACTCGTAGGCGGGCCGACCCCCAGCGCACGGAAGACTTCCGGCCCAACTTCGTAGCATGACTTACATATTGACGGCCCCAGATGGACATACACCGACTGACGTAAGGCGCCCAGCGATTCCATCCGCTCCAACGTGGCTTCTACGACCCCGGCGGCGGTCCCGCGCCAACCGGCATGAGCCAGCCCTAGGGTCCCGCGTTTGTCATCGACGAGGAAAACCGGAACACAGTCGGCGACCCTAACGGCGAGCAGCACGCCGACCCGATCCGTCACCAGGCCGTCGGCCTCTCCTACAAGCTGTACGCCTTCGAGTTCGAGGTCGGCGTGGACGACTGCAGATCCGTGAACCTGTCGGCAGCGCGCGGCTCGCGGGATTCCAGTCGCCTCGAGGAGCGCGACCCAGCCGTTCGACCTGGCGGGAGGCGACGGCTCGAGGCCGGCGGTTGTGGGATCCGAGGCTTGCGGCAGGCTGAAGTCGAACTCGGCGTCCCGAGCTGTAAGGCCTTGGGCCAAGCTCGGGAAATGGGTAATCCAGTCCGACTGTCTGACGACGCGCAGTCCGTGGACTAAGGTTTCGCACTCAACGGCGTGCGTCACTCCACCCGCTCAATCGAAGCGCCGAGTTGCCTGAGGCGCTCGTCGATACGTTCGTAGCCGCGCTCGATCTGCCCGATGTTGTGAATCTCGCTCCGCCCATCCGCGCCCAGGGCGGCGATGAGAATGGCCATGCCGGCACGGATATCGGGGCTCTCGACCACCGACCCGCGCAGCGTCGTCGGTCCGACCACGACAGCGCGATGCGGATCACAGATGACGATCCGAGCACCCATCGCCGTGAGCTTGTCGGCGAAGAACATACGTGACTCGAACATCTTCTCGTGGATCAGGATGGTGCCCCGACATTGCGTGGCTACGACCAACGCGATGCTGACAAGGTCTGCCGGGAATTGCGGCCAGGGCCCGTCGTCAATCTTGGGAATCTGCTGGCCGATATCCATGCAGATCTCCAGCGACTGGTCGCTCGGAACATGTAGCGATTGGCCATCGAGTTGGCACATGACCCCGAGTCGCTCGAACATGAGTCGGATACTGGAAAGGTGAGCCGGTTCGACTTCCCCGATCGTCAGCTCGCTGCGCGTAACTGCGGCCAGCCCGACAAAGGAACCCACCTCAATGTGGTCGGCGCTGATCCGAGCGTTGGTTCCCCCCAGTTTCTCCACACCCTCGATCACGAGCTGACTTGTCCCGATCCCCTCAATTCGAGCTCCCATGCCCGTGAGCATTCGGCAGAGGTCTTGAACGTGCGGTTCCGCTGCAGCATTACGGAGGACCGTGGTTCCCTCGGCGAGCGCCGCCGCCATGACGAGATTCTCGGTCCCGGTGACGCTGGGCTCGTCCAGGAATATTTCGGCGCCTCTGAGCTTGCCGCGCAGCACGAACTCGTCGCCGAGCTCTACATCGGCGCCAAGTTTCTGCAGGGCATCGAAGTGTGTGTCCAGCCGCCGTCGCCCGATGACGTCGCCGCCCGGCGGCGGCAGTTGCAGCTCATGGTTGCGTGCCAACAGGGGACCCGCCAGCAGAATGGAAGCGCGAATTCGTGCAGCCAGCGCCGACTCGACGGCTACGTTTCTCACGTCGCTTGCCTTCAAGGCCAGCGAGCCCGGCGCTGTCCACTCGGACTCCACGCCTAGCGAACCCAACAGCTCGAGCATCGTGTGAACGTCCCGGATATCCGGAACATTGCTGAGCTCGACCGCCTCGTCCGTAAGAAGGGTCGCCGCCATCATAGGGAGCGCGGCGTTCTTGTTACCAGCGGGGCGGACATGGCCCCGGAGTTTCTGCCCACCTTCGACAATGAATGTACTCATCTTTAGGCAACTTAGGCCGCGAGGATCGCAGTCGTCAATCTTGACACCGCAGCCCCACCGGGCCTATGTGAAGGGCAGCCTGCAGACCGGTGAGAGGACATGAAACTGCATCACTATCTTAGGCCCGAACTAGTCCTGCTCGATCTCGACGCGGACGGCGTCGAGAACACTTTGCGGGACATGGTGAGCCACTTGTCGGAGAACGGACTGGTTGAAAACGATGGACCTGTCCTCGAAGCCCTGCTCGAACGCGAGGCGGCGCAGTCGACGGGTATCGGCGGGGGAGTTGCCGTTCCCCACGCGGTCTACTCCGAGCTGAGCTCGACAGTGATTGAACTGGCTCTTTCCCGAAAAGGTGTGAACTATCTTTCTCTCGACGAGAAGCCTGTCCATACCTTCTTCCTACTTCTCTCACCACCCGCGGCGAGCAGTACGCACATTAAGCTGCTCGCGCGAATAGCGCGTCTAATGCGGCAGCCGGATGTTCTGGAGCAGCTATTGAGCGCACAAACTGCGGAAGAAGTGATCGAGAAGATCCGACAGTTCGACGAACAGCACGCCTAGCTGGCAGCGCCAAGAGGTTTCCATGCAATTACTCGTGGCGGTGATCAACCAGGCAGAGGCTCTAGACGATGTATTGTCGGGCTTCTTGGAGCTGGGAATCACAGGAGCAACGATCATCAACAGCGAAGGGATGGCTCACGTCCTGACCCACGACATACCTCTCTTCGCCGGGATTCAGACTTTGATCTCACGGTCGCGGGCGCAGAACTACACGATCTTCAGTGTGATTGACGACGACGAAAAAGCCGTCGCGGCCTTCGCTGTAATACAGGACATATGCGGCAGCATGGCCGAGCCGGGTACCGGCATTGTCTTCACCATACCGGTCTCCCGGGCGGAAGGTGTCGCGCCAGAACTCGGGGAAGCATCCGACCTGTGAATCCGATACTCACTGTTCTGCTCCTGGCGCTGATCGGCCTGCTTGGAGCCGAGCTCACATTTTCCCAACGTCAAGTACCACTCGGGCCACGCATCTTCATCGCCATCGGGGGCCCGTTTCTCTTCCTCGGCTTCGCGCTCGGACCGCATGTCGCTCAGGTCCTGTCGCGTGAAACGGTGGTCTTGCTCAACCCTCTTCTGGCACTTGGGCTCGGTTGGGTCGGCGTGCTATTCGGTCTGCAGCTCGATCGGGATCATCTGCGCCAGTTTCCGAAAGGATACCTGGCGCTCACCTGGCTGCAGGCGGCAACGGCGTTCGCCATCGTCTTTGCCATCGCCTACCTGCTGACGGACGCTTGGCTCGCGGTCAACTTCGAGGCGGTGCTCGTGGCGGCGGCCGCCACCGCTTGCGTTTCCACTCCCGCGGCAATCGCGCTCATCTCCAATACGTACATGACACGGGGTCGGATCACTCGGTTGCTCTTTTACGTGGCCAGCCTGGATGCCTCAGTTGGAATCATTGTACTTGGGCTCACCCATGCCGCTCACCGCGGTGAGTTGATCGGAGACGGAGTCACGCTCCCAGTCTTTGAGTGGTTCGCATTCTCGATCCTTCTCGGCATCTTCTTCGGCGTGCTGTTCTTGTCACTGACTCGCGTCCGCCCACGCAACCAGGAGCTCATGCTACTTCTCATCGGGCTGGTCCTGTTCGCGGCCGGCACCGCCTTCTATCTTTCACTTTCACCACTCTTCATCTGCATGGTCACTGGAATCGTGATCGGCAATCTTTCGCCGATGCGTCGCCGCGTTTACGCCGCGCTGTCGCAGTGGGAGAAGCCGATCTACATCATGATGTTGGTCGTGGCCGGTGCGCTCCTGCAGTTTTCGTCATGGTGGATCATTCCTCTGGTCATCGCATACGTCGCAGCCCGAATCCTAGCCAAGTGGGCAGGCGGTGTCCTGGCCTCCCGGTTCGTGCCGGCCGGTGTGGACGTGCCGAGAAGGTTCGGGCTGGCCCTGACACCGCAGGGCGGCTTGTCGCTGGCCATGGCTATTTCGTTTGTCCTTATCTACGTTCCTACAGTGCCTGAGCTTTCGTCGGCTGTGAACGTCTTCTTCGCTACGGTGGTTGTAGCCGTCGGCATCAGTGATCTAATGGGACCGTTCCTGGTGCGGGACGTCCTGGAGCGTGCCGGTGAGCTTGACCGGCAGGCGGCCTAGGGCGAGGGCAAAGGCAACCGGTAACGCGGGGGTGTCGAGTGGAAGATCTGGGATGGCTGTTCATCACGATCAACGTGGTCGGGGTCGTAGCGATCATGGTCCTGGGCATCGGTATGATCGTTCTCGGTCGGGCCATCTTGCGGATAGTCAGGAATCTCAAGGCCGCTGAGGACGCGTTAACCACGATTGGCCGCGACGCGAGACCGGTGCTCGATCGGGCTCGTGCGATCGGCGAGAACCTGAACTTCCTCGTTATGTCGGTGCGCAAGGAAGTGGAAGGGATCAGCGAGACGATCTCATATGCGAACGAGAGGCTCGAGGACGCACTGGAATCCGCCGATGAGCGCGTGCAGGAGCTGAGCGCGCTGATCGATGTGGTTCAGGGCGAGGTGGAGGACACCGTGCTCACGGCGACGTCGACGCTACGCGGCATCCGTACGGGGGCGAAGTTGCTGCGGCGGCGACGAAACGACGACCCGGCAGACGATGAAGAGGCGGACGAGGAGTGATGCGGCATGGTCGCGCAAGTCAAGAGCGGGTCAGGAAAATTCAATGACGCCGAGCGAGGCCAGAAGACCGAGTTTCTTCTGGCTTTCGCGATCGGTGCTCTGGTGGGGATCGGTCTGGCCGCGACCTGGATCCCCCAGCGCCGGCGCAAGAAAACGGGTACTGGCATCAGTGAAGGCTATCGCCGCTTGCGTAGAGCGAGTGCTGCGGCCCTCGATGACGTTCGAAGGACCAGTGCCGAAGTGGCCGGCGATTTTCGCGAGGAGTTGCGCGCAAGCCTCGACGCGGCACGAGGAGAGCTCGGTGACATGGCACGCAAGCAACTCGATCATGCTCGCGAGACCCTGAAGCGCGAGCGCAGGAAGCTGCGCCGCTGACGCCACGAATGCGCTGGCTGGAGATCCTCGGTATCGCGGGGTTCGCGATCCTCTTTCTGCCGGAGCCGGCGTGGGCCTGGGGTCCGGGTATGCACATTCTCGTCGGCACGGAGTTGCTCGCCGCTCTGGGCCTGTTCCCTGCCGCTATTGCAGCCATACTACGCCGCTTTCCCTACGATTTCCTCTACGGATGTATTGCGGCGGACATCACGTTCGGAAAAAAGTACGTGCCCGTAGGCCGTAACTGTCATCACTGGCACGTCGGAGAAGAACTGTTCGAGGCCGCCGATTCAGACGCGACGCGCGCCTGCGCCATCGGGTATCTGACTCACCTGGCAGGTGATACGATCGCACACAACTACTTCCTGCCTCGCAAGCTCCTTACTTCCGCTAGTACGCAGACCGTCGGACATTCCTACTGGGAACACCGGATGGATATCCACCTCGGGCAAGCCTATCTACGAGCCGCGTTTCACTTGATCACCGACTTTGACCAGAGCCACAACGACAGGCTGATGGATCACGTGCTGGATCGTTCCGTGTTCAGCTTCAGGACGAATCGACGCATCTTTAGGGGCATGATCCGACTGGCTGATCATGACACCTGGCAAGCGATGTTCGATCGCGTGCTCGACTACTCACGCTGGGACGTGGACGACCATGAAATCTCTTCTTGGGTACGTAGTACGTTCGATTTCGCGGCCGACTACCTGGTGCACCGCAAGGAGTCGCACACTGCGTTCCTCGATCCCACCGGCGATCGGGCATTGGGAATGGCGAAGCGGCTGAATCGCGAGTTCGGCGCCACGGGGAAGACTCAGCGCCAGGCCGAGCTGGCGACGCTGGCTGATGAGAACTTTCCCCTTCCAGAGCCGCTTGACGATTGGTGGGAGAAACGCGTTACCGCCGAGGGTATGTGGATCGATCTCGTCCACCTCAAAGCGAAGCTATTCAGGCCGAAGAAGAAGGGGCTCGCCCGGACCATCAAGAAGGCGCTCCCGGAGCGATAGGCATAGGCTGCGAGAACAGACCAAGTTTCAATCATGCGGGCCGAGTGCCTCGTTCAAAACATCTCGTAGCCGTTCCGGATCAGCCTTGCCGTGCGACTTCCTCATCACTTGTCCGACGAAGAAGGCCAGCAGCTTCTCCTCACCGCCTCGGTAGCGCTCGACCTCCCTCGGGTTCTCAGCAAGCGCCCCGGTGACCCACTCCTCGAGCTGAGCGCTATCGCTGACCTTTTGCAGACCCTCTTCCTCCATCACCTCCTCGGCGCTCCTCCCCGAACGGATCATCCCTCGCAATACTTGCTTACCCAGACCGTGCGACAGCGTGCCCGCTGACACGAGTCCGAGCAACTCGGCGAGCCGCTCTGCTTCAAGTCCCAACCCGGCAACCGAAACGCCAAGCTCGTTGGCGACCGCGAGGACCTCGACCATCACCCAGTTCGAGACCAGCTTCGGGTCAGAGACGTGCTGCGCGACAGCCTCGAAATAGTCGGCTAGTTCCCGCGTAGACGTCAGTACCTCCGCGTCATAGGCGCGCAGACCATACTGGACCGCAAAGCGCTGCATCTTCTCCCAAGGCAATTCCGGTAGGCGCTCGGCCACCCAAGAGCTGGCCTTTGCGCCTAAATCGAGAGTCGGAATATCCGGTTCGGCAAAGTACCGATAATCGTGAACCTCCTCCTTGCCCCTCATCGGACGCGTTTCGTTACGCACAGCATCCCAAAGCATCGTCTGATGCTCGATCGATCGGCCCGAAACGAGATCGGAGACCTGCCGGGCCGCCTCGTACTCCAACGCCCGTTCGAGCTGACTGAAGGAGTTCATATTCTTCACTTCGGTCTTGGTCGCCAGTTCGTCACTTCCCGTCGGCCTGACCGAGACGTTCGCATCCACACGGAGACTACCCTCTTCCATATTGCAGTCGCTGACTTCGAGATACTCGAGTGTCCGCTTTAGACGGCCGAGGAAGGCTCTGGCCTGTGCCGGGGACGTGAGGTCGGGCTCGGTTACGATCTCGGCCAGCGGAATGCCCGCCCGGTTGAGGTCGATAGCCGTTTCTCCAGGAAAGCGGTCATGCAGCGACTTGCCGGAATCCTCCTCGACGTGAAGCCTTCGGATGTGGATTCGCCCTCCCCCCTGCACTTCCTCTTGGGGCATTTGCAGCCAGCCACCAACAGCCAGTGGCCGATCGTACTGGGTAATCTGATAGCCCTTGGGGAGGTCGGGATAAAAGTAGTTCTTGCGGGCAAAAACCGACCTCTGGCGCACTTCACAGTTCAGGGCCAGCGCCGCGAACACGGCAAGCTCAATCGCCCGCTCGTTCACGACAGGAAGCGCGCCCGGTAAACCAAGACAGACAGGGCACACGTGGGTGTTCGGCAGCGCGCCGAATTCGACACGGCACCCGCAGAACATCTTGCTGCAAGTCTTGAGTTGGACGTGAATCTCAAGCCCAATGACCGACTCGTAGTCCGACGGTCTCCTCGAAGCAGACATTCAAGCGGCCTCCAGAGGCTCGCCCACAATCGATACCTCGAGGGCATGGGCCACGCTCAACAATGTGCTCTCGTCGAAGTGCCGAGCTATGACCTGTCCTCCCACGGGCAGTCCCATGCTTCGGCCAATCGGAATGGATACGGCAGGCACACCAGCGAGGTTTGCCGTCACCGTGAACACATCCGATAGGTACATCTGGACCGGGTCATCGATGCGTTCGCCGAGACGAAAAGCCACGCTGGGCGCCGTCGGCGTGAACACCACATCCACACCCGAGGCGAAGACTCGCTTGAAATCATCCGCAATCAATCGACGAATACGTTGGCCGCGGCCGTAGTATTCGTCGTAGTATCCCGCTGAGAGAGCATAGGTGCCCAGCACAATGCGACGCTTGACTTCGGTGCCGAATCCTGTGCCGCGCGTCTTCCCGTATACGGTCTTTGTGCTCCCTACACCAGGCGCACGAAGTCCATATCGTACCCCGTCGTAGCGCGCCAGATTGCTCGAGGCCTCTGCATTGGCCACAAGATAGTAGGAGGGTATGGCATAGAGAGTGTTCGGCAGGTTTATCCCACGGACCTCCGCGCCCATCTTCTCCAGCCTCTTCACCGCAGCGCGACAGAGGTTGCCCACGCCCGCATCCAGATCTTGTGGAAAGTACTCCTGGGGGACGCCTACCACTACTCCCTCGACGCCCGAGTCGAGGGCTTCGGTGAAATCCAAGGCGGGCGAGCGATCGGTTGTCGCGTCGAAGCGCGAATCCCCCGTGATGACGTTCAGCAGGGATGCCGCATCCTCGACCGAAGACGCCAATGGACCGATCTGGTCGAGGCTCGACGCGAACGCCACCAGGCCGTAGCGACTCACACGTCCGTAGGTGGGCTTCAGGCCCACAACACCACAGAATGAAGCCGGCTGTCTAACCGACCCTCCCGTATCGGAACCCAGCGCAAGTGGAACCAGGTTTGCCGCCACGGCCGCCGCTGATCCGCCGGAACTTCCACCCGGCACGCGTTCTCGATCGTGAGGATTCCGGGTCGGCCCGAAGGCGCTGTTCTCGGTCGATGAGCCCATGGCGAACTCGTCGAGGTTCGTCTTCCCGACTATCAGCGCCCCAGCATCACGTAGTTTGCGAACGGCGGTAGCCTCGAAGGGCGAGGTATACCCCTCCAGGATTCTCGATCCACAGGTCGTCGGCATACCACGGACGCAGATATTGTCCTTAACCGCGATGGGGACCCCGGTCAGCGGGCCGACCTCATCACCACGGTCCAGGGCACGGTCCAGATCTGCAGCCTCCTCGGCGAGTTGCTCACCGGCGAGCGAGAGGAACGCGTTGAGCGGCTTCTCTCCGGCATCGGATTGGGATATCCCGCTCAGCGTAACCGTCAGTAGATCCTCGGCCCGGACTGCGCGTGCCCGCAGTTGTTCGCGCAGGCGGCCCAGCGTAAGTCCTGTCATCTCAGCCATTCAGACAACAGCCTCGAGCCTACAGCCCGTCATCCTCGTCAAGCGCATTTGAGTCCAGCGCCGGCAAGCGAGGGAGTACGAAGTAGCCCTCGCGCCAGGCGGGCGCGATCTCCGCCAGCCGTCTATTCAGCCGGTCAGGGTCGACGCTGTCCTCCCTGAGTGGAGAAGGGCTTTCGAGAATTCCGGCAGGCTGGGCGTCATTCGTGTCGGCCTTCTTGACGATCTCGAAATAGTCGAGGATCGTCTGACAATCGCGAGCCAAGACCTCGGTCTCCTCCTTGCTCAACTCCAATCGAGCCAGCGCAGTGACCTTCTTCAATTCGTCGCGACTTACCGTCATAGCTCCGGTTTCGGCTCTTGCCGCTCAGTCCTCGTCGTCATTCTCGGCTTCCAAGTTCGCATGCCTCACAACGACCTTCTTCCTACCCACCGTCTCGAAGTCGATCACGGCTTTCAGGTCGAGACCCGCTCCGTCCAGCTGTGCGACGGTCCCGAGACCAAAGCGGGGGTGCCGTACCCGGCCACCCTCAAAGATATGCGGCAGCGCCGTAGCTTCTTGGGTGTCCGAGTAGTCGTAGGTGAGCTCGCCGGGCTCAGGCCCGCGCTGCCTGCGCGTCAACCACTCCGACCAATCGGTCGGTCGGCGGCTCGAGATCCTGTCGGCATACCTTTCCGTCTCGCGTCTCTCCAGAAGTCTCTCGGGAAGCGGCCGCAAGAAACTCGAAGGGCTCGAAACCAGCCAGTCCCCAGCTCGGCGCCGGTTCTTCGCGTGCGTCAGGTACAGCTCTTTCTGAGCCCGTGTGATTCCCACATAGAAAAGGCGACGCTCTTCTTCGAGCTCCTCCAGACTGTCGTGCGAGCGAGAGAGTGGGAACAAACCCTCCTCCAGCCCTGCAATCAACACAATCGGGAACTCCAGACCCTTGGCATTATGCACGGTCATCAACGTCACCGCATCGGCCTCCGGATCGAGATTATCGATATCGGCCACCAAAGCGATCTTCTGCAGGAAAAGGTCGAGTTCTGTCAGATCACTGGCTTCGTCAAGCTCCTCCTCGTCCATCGTGACATCGGCCTCGAATTCGGATGCTGCCGCGACGAGCTCCTCCACGTTCTGAGACCGATCGATTCCTTCATGTCCCTCTTCGCGGAGTCTTTCCAGCACACGCAGCTCGACTATCAATTCGGTCAGTAGCTCATGCACACGCATATGATGAGCCAAAGCGTTGTAGCGGTCGATCATCTGCGCGAACCGTTCCAGTGAGACTGCGCCGGCCGGTCGCATCCCGTCGATCGCTCCTGCCGTACGGGCGGCTTCCAGCGGAGTGATCTCGGCACGACGCGCTTCTGTAAGCAAGAGAGTCAGGGTCGTGTCGCCGACTCCCCTGCGAGGGTAGTTGACGATCCGCAGGAATGAGCTCACGTCCTTCGGATTCGAGATAAGCTTGAGATAGGCTACGATGTCCTTGATTTCACGGCGCTCGTAGAACCTGACTCCGCCGATGATCCGATAGGGCAAGTCGCCCGCCCGGAACGCCTCTTCGAGCGCACGGCTCTGAGCGTTAGTACGATAGAGGACGACGAAGTCGCGATGATTGAGGCCGGCCGATGCGGCGAGACGACTCTTGATTTCTTCAGCGATCCATTCCGCCTCATCCATCTCATCCGCCGCCATGACCAGCGTGATCGGCGAACCCTCCTCGTTCTGCGTGAACAGCGTCTTTCCTTTTCGATTCACGTTCTGAGCGATAATGCTATTCCCGGCATCGAGTATTACCTGCGTGGATCTGTAGTTCCGCTCCAGACGAACCGTCCGCGCAGCGGGAAAATCTCGCTCGAACTCGAGAATGTTGCGGATATCGGCCCCGCGCCAGCCATAGATCGACTGATCGTCATCTCCGACGACACACAAGTTCTCGTGCTCCCTGGCGAGCAATTCGAGAAAGCGATACTGAGCGTGGTTCGTATCTTGATACTCATCAACCAGAACGAAACTGAAGCGTCTGCGAAACGCTCCGAGTACATCCTCAGATGACTCGAACAGCTCGACGGGCTTGACGAGGAGATCATCGAAGTCGAAGGAGTTGGCCGAGCGAAGACGCGCCTGATAGGTGGGATAGACATCCGCCACCATGCGGGCGAAGGGGTCGTAGGCCGTCTCAGCAAATGCGGTCGGTGTCACAAGCAAGTTCTTAGCCGTGGAAATCGCTTCGTGGACGGCACGCGGTCGCCAGCGCCTCGGGACGTTCCGATCCTCCATGACATGCCTGATCTCGCGGAGACTGTCATCGGCATCGAGTATCGAGAAGTCCGGGGCAAACCCTATGCGTGTGGCATAGCGTCGGAGGATGCGGGCTCCTATCGAGTGAAAGGTGCCGATCCACATCCCCGCGGGCTCTGTGCCCAACAGGCTACGGATTCGGCTTCGCATCTCTCCGGCCGCTTTGTTGGTGAACGTGACTGCCATGATGCGGTTGGGATCGACACCGTGATGCTCGATCAGATGAGCGGTTCTGCAGGTAAGTACGCGGGTCTTTCCGGATCCGGCGCCGGCCAGCACAAGAAGCGGACCCTCGAAATGCTCTACCGCCTCCCGCTGTTCGGGATTCAGCGATGCGAGGTACGCCCCGATCTTCAACTCACTCGACGGCACTTCTCAAACTGCCTGGTCGGGAGGCATAACAGGCAGCCTCACGACGAACTCGGCTCCGGTCCTGGCCCGTGCGATCTCGATCGATCCGCTGTGTGTCTCCTCCACGATCCGACGCGTCAGCGACAAGCCGACTCCCCAACCGCCCTCTTTGCCCGAGACGCCGGGCTCGAATACTCTCTTGCGCAATTCGGCCGGGACCCCCGGGCCACTGTCGCGGAACCGAATTCTTACTCGTCCGTCCTCGGCCAAGTCCGCCTTCACTTCGATACGGCCACCACGCCCGGCCAACACGTCGATCGAATTCTTGATAAGGTTCTCGAACGCCCACTCGAGAAGAACCGGGTTTCCCGCCACCGGCGCAAGACCCTTAGGGGTATCGACATCGAGGCGGATCGAGCGGTCCATACGCGGTAAGCGCACGCAGAAATAATCCTCGAGCCGCCGCAAGACTTCACCCACGTCTACTCGCTGCATCTTGGGTCGCCGACCGATCAGCTCGAAGCGCTGCGCGACTTTGTTCAGCCGCTCGACGTCAACCTCGACTTCGATCGCTATCCTGTCGTCGGTGGCGATCTCGCTACGCTCGACGTGGGGCATTCGCAGTATCTCAACCCAACCGGACAACGAGCTGAGCGGAGTGCTGAGCTGGTGTGCCGACTCGCGGGCCATCGTGGCCCATACGCGCTCCTGCTCAGCCCGGATCGTCGAGCGGAAGATCCATATGGCCGTGAGCACGATCACCAATAGCGTCGCCGCTTGAATCCACGGCACCCAGCGCAATCGTTCTACTACGGCGGGCATCCCGAAGTGGATCTCCCACATCCCCGGCTCCACGATGGGGTCATTGCGCTCATCGAGCCTGGCCGCGTACTGCAGAACCCGCTCTCTGTCCACGGAGCTGTTGAGATTCGGCACGAACGGCAAGTTGGCCGCGCCGGACGGCTCACCGGCGGCGTTTATCAGTACCACCGGAATCCCGAGTTGCTCGATCTCTCCAAGCAAGTCGAACAGGACGGCATCGCTGCTTTCTTGAGGGCTGCTCAGCCCCTGGAACACGCGCGCGTACATGCGCGATAGGGCCGCAGCATCGGTGTTCACGGCGCTCACCAGCTGATGCGTGTAGAACAGGTACCAGGCTAGGACAACCCCGAAAAGCAGTGCGAGGCCGGTAGACCAGAAACGAGCTTTCACACCGGCTCGATCCGCGTGGTGCCCATATAGGGGTGCAACGCTTCAGGGAGTTCGATGCTTCCGTCCGCGCGCTGATAGTTCTCGAGCAAAGCGATGATCGTTCGCGGTAAGGCCAATCCCGACCCGTTGAGCGTATGCACGAATTCCGGTTTGCCGCGGGGTTCACGGCGAAAGCGGATATTCGCGCGTCGCGCCTGATAGTCGGTGCAGTTGGAACACGACGACACCTCGAGCCAACGCCCGACCCCAGGAGACCATACTTCGAGATCATAGGTCATCGCACTCGACTGCGCTATGTCGCCGGCGGCAAGTATGACCACACGGTACGCCAAGCCGAGGCGCTGCAGAATCGTCTCGGCATGTGCGGTCAGTTCCTCCAAAGCATCCTTCGAGTCCTCGGGCCGCTCGAAGCGCACCAGCTCGACCTTGTCGAATTGGTGTATCCGCAATACGCCTCTCGTGTCGCGCCCGGCTGCGCCGGCCTCTCGTCTGAAGCACGCTGTGTACGCAACGTAGCGCCGGGGGACGTCCTCCGACTTCAACACCTCACCGCCGTGCAGGTTCGTAAGCGGAACTTCAGCCGTGGGTATCAACCAGAGATCATCGGCATCGATGCGGTAGGCATCGTCGGCCAACTTCGGCAGTTGGCCGGTACCGACCATCGTTTCGCCGCGCACCAGATAGGGTGGCTGCACCTCGGTGTACCCGTGTTCCTGGAGGTGGATGTCAAGCATGAAGTTGATGAGCCCGCGCTGCAAGCGAGCGCCCAGACCCACGTAAACCGGAAAGCCCGAGCCCGACACCTTCGAGCCGCGCACAAGGTCGAGGATCCCCAACTCACTACCCAAATCCCAGTGCGGCTTGAACCAGTCTGCCGGCTCGACAGGCTTGCCCCACGCACGGATTTCGCGACTGGCCGACTCATCTCCTGCAGGGACCGGCGCCAGCGGCGTGTTGGGAACGTTGAGCAGCAGTTCTTCGATCTTGGCCTCATCCGCGGCCAGCTGCGCGTCGTACCGCGATATCTGGTCCGCGACGTCCCTCATCTTCCGAATCAGCTCTGCGGCATCGTCGCCGGCCTTCTTCTTCTCGGCGATCTCCTTGGAGGCGGCGTTTCGGTCGGCCTTCAACGCCTCGACGTTGTGGATGACCTCGCGCCTTTCCTCGTCTAGGCGCACGACCTCATCGATGGACGCCGCCAGGGAGGGATCAGCGCGTTTCAGGAGCTGCTCTTTGACCTCCTCGGTCTCGAAGCGGACCCGCTTAAGGTCGAGCATGATCTATCCAGGCCTGTGGCTATTCCGATGCTTCGACGGTGACGTTACGGTCGTCGCAGTTCGGGTTCCATACAATGAGAAACTCTATCCAAGGTGGGTCTTGCTGTATCGTCTCGAGCATGACCTTGGCGTAGATGTGGCACGGAAGCGAGGTTGTGGGATCGTTTCGACTACGGATCATGTAGGTTTCGCCTTCCACCATCGGAAGGGGATCCGTGTACTCGTAGGCCTCCTTGTCTTCCGGCGCTTCGCCGATCTCCTCGAAGTCACTTGGAACAGCCAGGATCCCAGCATCGGGCTCCAAACCCTCGAAGAACCCTCGCGGCAACCATACTGGATCACCTTCGATCACACCGAAAGCAATGTCCCACTGTTCCGTCTGGTCCACCCGCTCGGTGCGCGGGAAGCCCAATGCGCTCCCGGCAACTACGTTTAGGGCGCTCGCCCTGTTAACGGGACCGGTGCCCACATCGTACATCGACAGCTGTAACGGCTCGATCGGCCTCGGGTAGCTACCAGTCGAGTCTTCGCCACAGGCTGCGATCACCGAGAGTAAGACGATCAGGACCGCTGTACGCCGGTCCACGGGAATCTCCAGGTCTGGTATCATTGACGGGCGAACCTTATCTGGCCCCTGGCGTACTGTCAAGCGAAGGCTAGAGCGCGCTTGACTTTGTGGGCCCCAACACGTTAGACTAGCGCCAACTCCCGCTACTCACCAGCCCGTAGGTGCCGAATGCCAACACTCAAGGATCTGCTCGCTAGTCTATCGAGCCGTTCGGAAGTCGAAGCAGTTTTCGTGGTAGGTCAGGATGGCCTGTTGATCGACAAGATCGGGCCCGAGGGCACGGACGCCGAGGCCGTCGCGGCCATGGCGCCGAATATCCTGCAAGGCTCCCGCGAGCTTGGCTCCGCGGCCCATCACGAAGGACTGGCGGCCGCAGTGATCGAGTATGCCGATGGCGTGGCAATCATAACGGACGTTCCGCCCGAGATGATAGTCGTGACCTTCGTGAAGCCCGGTGTCCCGTTCAGCTCTCTCTTGTACGAGCTGCGGCGCAACCGCGATCAGATAGCCGGGTTGGTCTGAGGACGATCCTATCGATCCCGCAAGGCGACGGGTTCTGACATGAAGGTGACCTCAGGATTCGAATGCTGGGTCGTGATCCTGGCGGGTGGAATAGGCTCGAGGTTCTGGCCCGCCAGCACGCCAAATCGACCCAAGCAGTTACTACCACTCGCAACGGCCCGCCCGTTGGTCGTCGATACTGTGGAGCGGGCTTGCGCGCTCGCCTCCACCGACAACATACTCATCGTAGCCGGCGAGCATCTCCGTCCCCACCTTGCGCACCATCTACCCGAGCTGGCTCCGGAGCAGCTGTTGTGCGAGCCGCAAGCGCGAGGCACGGCCCCGGCCCTCGCCTGGGCCGCTCAAGAGATCATCTCACGCTCCGGGCAGGCCGAGCAGACCGTCATGGTGTCGCTTCATTCGGACCACGTGATCCGGCCGCTCGACGGTTTCGTCTCCACGCTCCAGAAGGCCATGGATGGAGCGCTTGGCCTGGACCGACTCCTGACCATTGGCGTGCCGCCCAGTCGACCAGAAATCGGGTTCGGATACATCAAGGTAGGAGACGCTATCGGCTCAAGTGTCCTCCAGGTCGAACGGTTCGTCGAGAAGCCGAATCGGGAGACTGCCGAAGCCTATTTGGCTCAGGGTGACTTCCTGTGGAATTCCGGGACGTTCGTGTGGCGACCTCAGGTCCTGATCGATGAGCTTGGCGCCCACACGCCGGAACTCGCCGGCCAGCTCCCGAGGTTGAGCAGTGGTGATACCGCAGGCTTCTTCGCTAACGTCCCGACTCTGACGATCGATCACGGCCTGATGGAGCGCAGCAGCAACATCGCTGTGGTACCGGCCGAGTTCGACTGGGACGACGTGGGCAGCTGGGCCGCCCTGATGCGCGTCAGAGAGCTCGATGACCAGGGTAACCTGCTCGTCGGCGAGTCCCACGCCGTTGAGTGCCAGGACAGCCTCCTTTGGGCCGAGGACGGCCCGGTAGTGGCGTTCGGCCTCTCGGATGTCGTCGTCGTGCGATCATCAGGCGTCACTCTTGTCGTGCCGAGGGATCGAGCCGCAGATCTCAAGACGCTCCTGGGAGAACTGCCCGAGAACCTGAGAGAGGGATAGACTGAGCCTTGGCGCCAAGACTGGTTCTTTTCGACGACACGATTGCACGACAGTGGGATCCCTTCTTGCTGACTCGCCCCGCCGGAGAGTTGCGCTTCGGCGCGTGCAAGCTCGTGGAACGGATCGAACGAGCTCTCGGACTCGATTGCGTTGGCTACATCACAGGCGATCACCTCGGCGACTTCTCGGAGCCGGCAGCACGACCGGTATTGAGAATAGACGATCTACCGAAAGACAGGGATCACCTTTTCTGGTGTTCACGGGCCGCCGTCGAACTGGACCAGACGATAGCGATGCCGGAGGAGCCAGCCGTCTTCATCGTAGACGAGCATCCCGTTGGGCTCTTCGTCCCTGCGGGTCAACGGCCGGATGATGCGTTCCTGACTAGCCTGGATGTCGGTTCCAGTGAACTCCCGGCAATCTCGGTGGCTGGCCGCGTACTCGATCGAGTATGGGACCTGACCTTGGAAACGCCCGACCAGCTCATCCGCGACCTGGCTGCCTCGCCTGGTTCGGCGCGGGACGACCTCCCTGACGGCGTGTACCGCTTGGGTGCCCATCCGCTGATTCTCGGTCAGGGGGTCAGCATCGAGCCGGGGACCGTGTTCGACAACCGCGGCGGGCCGATCTTCTTGGGGGATGGAGCGGAAATCCGCGCCGGTACGCGGCTCGCTGGTCCCTCGGCCGTGGGTCCGCATTCGCGTCTACTGGGAGATTCCTTCGAGAGGATATCGACTGGCCCTTATTCGTACCTGCACGGTGAAGTCGTAGATACCGTTGTTCTCGGCTACTCGAACAAGGCCCACGATGGTTACATCGGCCACGCCTATCTGGGAAAGTGGGTGAACCTGGGTGCGTTCACAACGAACAGCGACCTCAAGAACAACTATCGACCCGTGCGTATCCGGACTCCTTTTGGTGTCGAGAACACGGGAAAGCTCAAGGTGGGGTGTTTCCTTGGCGATCACGTGAAGACAGGGATCGGGCTGCTCCTGAGCACTGGCACCGTGGTGGGCGCCGGAGCTAATCTATATGGAAGCGTCATGCCTCCCAGCTACGTGGAGCCCTTCAGCTGGGGCGAGGGTGACAATCTTGGAGAGTACCGCCTGGCCGAGTTCCTAGACGCGGCACAGAACGCGATGGTCAGGCGGGGGGTGGAACTGGACGATCGCGGCCGGCGGTTCCTTGAAGCCTGCTGGCGCAAAGGGCGGGGTGGATGACCTTTCGAGTACACGTCTTGGGCAGCGGCAGTCGCGGCAACTCCATACTCCTAGAAACCTCAGAAATCCGTATCCTGGTGGACGCAGGATTCAGCGGTCGGCAAATCGAGCGACGTCTCGAGGCGATCGAGATTCCAGCCAACAGCATCTCCGCGCTGGTTATCACACACGAACATCGAGATCACACGCAGGGTATGGGCGTCTTGGCGCGGCGCTGGCATCTGCCGATCTACATCGCCCGAGCCACGGCTGGGTCGTGTTCCGCCCTGCTCAATGGACAGGAAGAGCTCCGCTTCTACAGAGCCGGGCAATCGATCGATCTTGGGGATTTGAGCGTCGAGCCGTTCCTGACATGCCATGACGCGATCGACCCGATCGGAGTGACTGTTCGCCAGCGGTCCAGCGGGCTCAAAGTGGGAGTAGCTACCGATCTCGGCACTCCTACAATCTCCGTGCGCCACGCCCTCAAGCGTTGTGACCTGCTCATCCTGGAAGCGAACCATGACGATTTGATGTTGCGGACCGGCCCGTATCCCTGGTCGGTGAAGAGTCGGATCGCCGGCCGCCATGGGCATCTGTCGAACCGGGCCGCGGCTCAACTTGGAGCGGAGCTACACCACCCCGGACTCGCGGCCGTCGTGCTCGCTCATTTGAGCCAAGAATGCAACGAGCCCGAGTTGGCGGCGGCGGTTGTCGGGTCAGCGCTCCAGAAGAAGGGATACGAAGCACTGCTCCGTGTCGCGGCGCAGGACGAGCCCCTAGCCGGACTCGATGTCGGCGAGCTAGCCGCGGCGGTTCGCTCGCCGCAGCTCGGCCTATTCTGAGTATTGAACGACTACTTGCCGGTCAGCCGCAGCAAGTCGCTGGTGAAGACCCAGACCATCAATGCGAGGATGAACACGAGGCCGACCTGACTCAGCCGCGCCCGAGCCTGCGCCGAAAGCGCCCGACCGCGAACCGCCTCGACCAGCAAGAACACCAGGTGACCGCCATCGAGAATAGGTATGGGCAGCAGATTCAAGACCGCCAGGTTCACACTGAGGAAAGCCATCCACCCAAGCAGTGCTATCACACCGGCGCGCGCCGCTTGCCCCGACACCTGACCGATTAGGATCGGCCCACCCAAGTTGCGCGGTGACACCCGCCCGGTGATCAGTTCGCCGACGAAACGCACGATGACGACCGCAAGATCGATCGCCTGGCGGTTACCTTCGACCAGAGACTCGCCCAGACCATACGCGCGCAGCGGATTCTCCGTCTCCCGGGTCACGCCGATCCTACCGAGCGTTATCGTTGTGTCCTTTCCTGCGGTATCGACGACCGTCGTATCGAATGCGGCTATGAGGGCGGTCAGTTGGAGTTCCTGATCATCACGCTCGATTCGCAGCCGGACTGTCTCGCCAGGCCGCCGGCTGACATATTCCGCAAATTCGATCCATAGCCGAGTTTCCACGCTGTCCACGGCGACGATCAAGTCGCCCGGCAGCACGCCGGCTTCCGCCGCCGGCCAACCTTCCTCAACCGCACCTATCAGCGGCGCGTACGAGTAGTAGTAGGCGACCCCCGCAAACGCGAAGATCGCGAACACGAAGTTCATGACAGGGCCCGCGGCGATGACCACGGCTCGCGAGCCCACCGACTTCTCGTCGAAGCGACGCTCCGGCGGAACCTCCAGATCAGCCTTACCGCCCTCGAGCGACTCCATCGCTTCGTCCTCACCCATGCCGGCCATCTTCACATACCCGCCAAGCGGAAACGCGGAGATGACATACTCCGTCTCGCCGATCTTGAAGCCCCAGATCTTTGGACCTAGGCCGATCGAGAATCGGGGTACGGCAATACCCGCTGCCTTCGCCGTGATGAAGTGCCCAAGTTCATGCACCACAATGAGGACGCCAAGGACGATTACGAATGCCAAGACTGATGTCATCTAAGCCAACCGTTGCGTTTTGTTCGCTATTGATTCCGTGCTGCGCCGTGCCCATTCCCGCGCCCAGCTGTCTGCGCGCCGCACGACGTCAAGCGAGGTGACCTCTTGCACCTCGTGTCCGTCAAGAACCTCACCAATCACCTCGGGGATCCCCGTGAATGGGATACGCTCCGAGAGGAACGCCGCCACAGCCTCCTCGCCGGCAGCATTGAACACCGCGGGTGCAGTCCCGCCCCGCAGCCCCGCCTCGCGCCCAAGCTCGAACGCCGGGAAACGCCCGGGCGGCACCGGCTCGAAAGTAAGGGCACCGACCTCCACGAGGTCAAGGGAAGGGGTGTCGAATTGCGGGCGATCCGGGAAGCTGAGAGCATACAGCACCGGAATAGACATGGTCGGGTAGCCGAGCTGCGCCAGCGTCGAACCGTCCTGAAACTCGACCAGCGAATGGACGATCGACTGCGGATGGATCACCACTGATACCTGTTCGTAGGCCATGCTGAACAAGAAATGAGCCTCGATCACCTCGAGCGCTTTGTTCACCAACGTCGCCGAGTCTATGGTGATCTTTGCACCCATGTTCCACGTCGGGTGACGCAACGCCTCCTGGGGCGTCACAGCGGCCAGATCCGCTGGGTCACGTTCCCTGAAGGGTCCTCCAGACGCCGTGAGTACGATCCTCTGCACACTGCCCCGGTTACTTCCTTGCAGACACTGAAGTACGGCGCTGTGCTCGCTGTCTACCGGGATCAACTCACCACCGCCTTCCCCCAGCGCCTTCATCACCAGGGGACCACCGACTACAAGCGATTCCTTATTGGCCAGCGCCAGCCGCTTACCAGCTTCTAAAGCCGTTAACGTCGGCTCCAGACCAGCGGCTCCCACCAGCGAGTTGACCACTATATCGGCTTCCGTGTGGCTCGCCGCTTCCAGAACGCCTTCGTTCCCGGTAGCCCATCGGGTCCCACTCGTCACGGTACCCACCGGAAGCTCCCCGTCGACGAGCACCGCCAGCTCCGGCCTGAATCGGTTCACCTGCTCCAGCAACTCATCCGAACTCCGATAGGCCGTCAACGCGACGACCTTGAAGCGGTCGGGGAAGTCAGCGACTACATCGAGTGTGGTCTTACCGATGGAACCGGTCGAGCCTAGAACCGACACCCCTCGCATGGCTACTATACCCCCGTCAACCGGAGGAAGGCGTAGGCGACGGGAAAAGCGAAGAGCAACGCATCTACACGGTCCAGAAACCCGCCGTGGCCAGGCAACAGGCTGGAACTGTCCTTCACGCCGCAATCACGCTTGAATCTCGATTCAAACAGATCGCCGACCTGCCCCGCGACGGCCACGGCCGCACCCAAGCCCGCAGCCTCGGCCAGGGTTATCGTCCACGACACCAGAGGCGCGGTTGCCACTACCCAGAGGACGGCACCACCCACGGTCGTCAAGAGACCCGCGATCGCTCCCTCCCACGTCTTCTTAGGGCTGATAGTCGGGGCCAGTTTGTACCGGCCAATCGATCGCCCGACGAAATAGGCAGCGGAATCACCCAACCACGTGATAGCCACCGGCAGGAACAGGATGGCCGCGCCACGCCAACTGGGCGACGTACCGTCGATATCGCGGAGCCACTGGCCGAAGCCGAGCAAAGCCCCGGTGTAGACCGCGCCGAACACTGTGATCATCACGGTCAGGCCGGGCGGGGACTCCGGCGCCGAGCGGGTCATCAACAACGTCGCGAGGCCGAGAGTGGCTAGCGTGCCCCAAATCGCAAAATCATGGACGGGAAGACTTGCCGCCATGAACACGTAGGCCAGTGCGAGCAAGGCGGCCAGCATCGGCGCGGGCGAAAGCCCAGCGGCGCGGTACATAGCAGCGAACTCCCAAGCCGCCACTGACGCCATGACCGCCAGCAGTCCAGCCAGCCAATACCCTCCCAGGTAGGCAGCAGTAACGGCGATCGGTATGCCGACCGCCGCGACCCCCACACGCTTAGCGAGATCGCCGCCTGAGCGTTCCATTATGTCGAGACCTTACCGAACCGTCGTTCCCGCTTCCCGTACTCGAGGATCGCCTCGAATAGGACTTCGCGGGTGAAATCCGGCCAAAGCACTGGCGTGCTGTACAGTTCGGCATAAGCGATCTGCCAGAGCAGGAAGTTGGAGATGCGATACTCGCCGGAGGTCCTCATCAAAAGGTCTGGGTCTGGCCACGGAGCGGTATATAGCTCGGCAGCGAACGCCGACTCATCAATCTCGTCCGGCGTCAGCGCGCCAGCCGTCACACGTTCCGCCAGCAGCCTGGCCGCCCGTACGATCTCGCTGCGACTGCCGTAGCTGAGCGCGACCACCAGCTGGAGGTTCTGTCCACCACGGGTCGCGTCGATGATCTTGTTGACCGCCGCTCGTTCGGCCATTCCAAGGCGCGCGGTGTCGCCGACTACGTGGACCTCGACGCCGTTCTCGACGAGGTTCTCATACTCAGACTTCGCGTAACTTTGAAGCAGCGACCATAGAAAGGCGACCTCGCGAGTGGGGCGTTGCCAGTTCTCGTCCGAGAACGCGAAAAGCGTCAGCACCTTGACGCCGGCTTCGATACAACCCTCGACGGCTTCCCTCACGGACTTCATCCCAGCCCGATGCCCTTCGGACCGCGGTAACCCACGCTCCTTGGCCCAGCGCCCGTTGCCGTCCATGATGATGGCAACGTGCCCAGGCACGCTGCGCGCGTCCAGCTCTCTTATTTGTCGGAGATGTTCAGATGGCATCTATCTTGACATACGACTGAGGGTCAAGGCGGTATACCCAACGGCTACTCGCGACACTGCCTTCCGAGCCTCATACTTCCAGAACTTCCTCTTCCTTGGCCTTCAGAAGGGCTTCGATCTTCTTACCATACGCGTCGATCATCTTCTGGATCTCGTCCATCTGCCGGTGACCTTCGTCCTCGGAAACCGCTCCGTCTTTCATGTTCGCCTTGATCTCCTCGTTCGCCACCCGGCGAGCAGTACGAAGAGAAACACGTCCCTCCTCCGCCATCTTGTGGAGCAACTTCACGAGCTCCTGTCGGCGCTCTTCATTCAGCGCCGGAATGGGAACGTGGATCACCGTGCCGTCGTTGGACGGATTGAGACCGAGGTCTGCGGACTGAATCGCTTTCTCAATCGCTCCCAAGAGAGTCTTGTCCCATGGTTGCACGACCAGCAGGCGTGGCTCGGGTGCGCTGATCGTCGAAAGCTGTTCCAACGGCATGTGCGTCTCGTAGGCCTCGACCCTCACGTGCTCGAGCAGCGCGGGTGACGCCTTACCGGTCCGCCCCGTCGCGAACTCGCGCCGCATCGCCTCCAGAGCCTTCTCCATCCGATCACGTGTATCCTTGACCGTCATGAGCCTACCTCCCCGTTAATCAAGGTACCGACACGCTCACCACGCGCGGCCGCCAGAACGGCACCCGGCCGTTGGATATTCAGCACTATCACAGGCAGGTCATTGTCCTTACACAACGATATCGCCGTCGCGTCCATAACGGCGAGCTCGCGCGTCATTACTTCCAAGAACGATATCTCGGGGATCAGCTCGGCTGATGGGTCCGCGACGGGATCCGCCGAGTGAACGCCGTCGACTTTTGTGGCCTTGATGATCAATTCGGCCTCGATCTCGATCGCCCGCAGCACCGCCGCCGTGTCCGTGGAAAAGTACGGGTTACCGGTCCCGGCAGCAAAGAGGACGACCCTTCCCTTCTCCAGATGGCGCAGCGCTCGCCGACGAATGTACGGTTCCGCAAGCTCATCCATGCGGATCGCACTCAGCACTCGAGTTTCAACGCCCTTCTTTTCCAGCATGTCCTGGACGGCCAGAGCGTTGATCACGGTGGCCAGCATGCCCATATAGTCGGCAGATACACGATCCATCCCACCCTCTGCCGCAACCGCACCGCGGACGATGTTGCCGCCACCCACCACCAGCCCTAGGGCGACTCCGTTTTCCAAAACCGCCCTGATCTCCTCAGTCAGCCGATCGACCGCAGGCAGGGAAATGCCGTACCCCTCACCGCCAGCCAGCGATTCGCCTGACAGCTTCAGCAGAACTCTGCGGTACTTCAGGTCTGGTTTCTTCGACACTTACTCACCGATTTTGTAGCGAGCGAATCGACCCACCGCGATCTTTTCACCGAGTTTCGCCTGCGTCTCCTGGATTCGATCCGCCACCGTGACCTCAGGGTCCTTGACGTATTTCTGCTCGACGAGCGTCCGCTCTTCGAAGTACTTACGCAGCTTGCCCTCTACGATCTTGTCGGCGATGTGATCGGGCTTGCCTTCTTCCTTCACCTGGCCCAGATATATGGACCGTTCACGCTCGACGATGTCTGCGGGTATATCCTCCCGCGAGACCGCGATCGGGTCACTCGCCGCAATGTGCATCGCGAGATCGCGGGCCAACTCACGGAACTCGTCGTTGCGAGCCACAAAGTCCGTCTCGCAATTCAGTTCGACCAATACTCCAACATTTCGCGAGTGGTGGATATATGCTTCCACGACGCCCTCACGCGCTTCACGACCTGCACGCCTCTCTGCCGACGCCGCACCCTTCTTGCGCAGCCACTCGACGGCCGCTTCCACGTCCCCACTATTCTCCTGGAGAGCGCGCTTGCAGTCCATCATACCTGCGCCCGTCCGCTCTCTCAACGCCTTGACGTCTGCTGCCTTGATCTCGCTCATCTTCACCTGAAGCTGGTTTGCTGTCACGAAAAGGGCCACCGAAGTGGCCCCACTTGCAACTATCCTGCGCTACTGTCCTCGCCAGCATCGTCAGCGGCTTCTGCCGGCCCTCCCTCATCAGCTCCTCCGCCAGACTCCTCATCGGCCAGGCTATCGCCCTCACTACCGTCGGTCGGCGCCCGGTGGGCCGCGATCACCTCCGGACGCGGCCGGCGTCGCTTGCGCGAGCGGCGGCCCGCTTCCCTGTCTGTTACCGAGACAGCGGAATCGCTGGAGTACGTGAAGACTTCCTCTTCCTCCTCCGCTGCTGCAGCCCGCATCTCCGCGGGAACCTCGGCCATTGCCGACTCCACTGTGTTAGCCATCTCGGCCGTAATCAACGAGACCGAGCGAATCGCATCATCATTGCCCGCGATGGCCACCGTCAACTGATCCGGGTCCGCGTTGGTGTCCGCGATTGCAAGAACCGGAATACCCAGCTTGTTCGCCTCCGCAACCGCGATGTACTCCTTGCGCGGGTCTACGACGAACAGACAGCCAGGCAAGCGAGCCATGTCCTTGATGCCGGACAGGTAGCGGTCCAGCTTCTCACGCTCACGATCGAGAAGCAGCTTCTCCTTCTTGGTGTAGAATTCGAACGCGCCTTCTTCCGCACCACGCTCGAGCTCCTTGAGGCGCCGGATGTTCTTCTTGATGGTCTGGAAGTTCGTAAGCATGCCGCCCAACCAGCGCTCCGTGACGTAGTACGCGCCACAGCGCTCGGCCTCGGCCCTAATGATCTCGTTCAGCTGCGATTTGGTGCAGACGAAGAGTACGGACTCCCCACGGTGAACGACCTGCCGCACCAGTTCCTTGGCCCGTTCCAACTCACGCAGCGTCTTCTTCAGGTCGATGATGTAGATCCCGCCGCGCTCGGCGAAGATGTAGCGCCGCATCTTCGGATTCCACCGGCGCGTCTGGTGACCGAAGTGCACTCCGGCCTGTAAGAGATCCTGGAGCTCTACCGACATATAGTCCTAATCCTCGCGGTGTCTTCTGCGTCTATCGCTTGCTGAACTGGAAGCGCTTCCGTGCTTTGGGCTGCCCGTACTTCTTCCGCTCGACGCGTCGTGGGTCCCGAGTGAGCAGTCCCTCTCGACGCAGGATGGATCTGCGATCTTCATCCTCGACCAGCAGTGCACGGGCAACACCTAGCTGAATGGCGCACGCCTGGCCCGTGAGACCGCCTCCACGCACGTTCACTTTGACATCATATTCGCCAACCGTCTCGGTGGCCTGGAACGGTTTGTCCAGGATCACCTGATAAGCCTCGCGTGGAAAGTAGTCTGTGACCGAGCGGCCGTTGATTCGCCACTCGCCCTTGCCTCGCTGAATGTAGACCCGCGCAACGGACGTCTTCCGACGACCCACCGCATGGACCCGTCCATCATCTAGTTTCTTACCGATCATGTCTTGACTGTGCCGATATCGTGGGAGTTCGCCTTAGGATTCGATCTCGAGTGGTTCGGTGGCCAGCCCCTTGTGAGGGTGATCGGGGCCTGCGTACACACGAAGCTTCTTCAACATCTGCCGGCCCAACGTCGTCTTCGGCAGCATACCCTGCACGGCCCGCCGAATCACGAACTCCGGCCGTCGCTCCTGCATTCGCTTGAAGGGTACCAACTTGGCGCCACCCATGTACCCGCTGTGGCGGAAATACGTCTTCTGATCCGCCTTCTTGCCAGTCAGCCGCACGCGCTCCGCGTTGACAACGATCACCCCGTCGCCACAGTCGACATGCGGCGTGTATATGGGTTTGTGCTTGCCTCGCAGCACTTTGGCCACCTCGACGGCAAGACGCCCCAGTACGGCGCCATCGGCGTCCACCAGGTACCACCGTCGGTCGACCTCCGCCGGCTTCGCCACCGGGGTCTTCATCGATTTCGTCAACAGCTCGGCCATCTCGCGTCCAGACAGTATGAGTTCCGCCCCGACAACCAGCGCCGTAGCGGGGTTTTTCGCTTTTTGTAACAGCAAAGAAGGATATTCCGGACTTCCGGCTGTGTCAAGGAACGAGGCGAGCCGCGGGAGGGGCTCCTCTAGCCGAGAAAGCTCTCCAGCGACCGGGCGCGGGAGACATGCCTGAGGCGGGCCAGCGCACGCTCCTTGATCTGGCGCACCCTCTCCCGCGTGACCCCCAGCTGTTCCCCGATCTGCTCCAGAGTCATGGCATCTTCGCCGTCCAGCCCGTAGTAAAGGCGCAGGATCATGGCTTCCCGTGGCTTCAACGTGGACAACGCCTCTTCCACGTTGGTCCTGAGAGCCTTCTCGAACGCTTCTTGCTCCGGGCCGGGCCGATACTCGTCGGGAAGGTAGTCCAGCAGCTTGTTGTCCTCACCGGGCACCAGCGGAGCGTCCAACGAGAGGTGGGCCATCGCGATGGACATGGTCTTGTAGAGCTCGTCGGCGTTCACCTCCAGCCCCTCGGCAAGCTCGCCCACCGTTGGTTCACGACCCAGCTCCTGAACGAGAGCGCTCGAACGTTTGCCAATCCGGTGAATCTCGCCGGCACGATTGAGTGGGACCCGCACGATTCGAGACTGCTCCGCAAGCGCCTGCAGGATGGCCTGCCGAATCCACCAGACGGCGTAGCTGATGAACTTCACGCCCCTCGTTTCATCAAACTTCTCGGCAGCGCGAATCAGACCCAGATTGCCTTCGTTGATCAGGTCGGCGAGAGCGACGCCCTGGTTCTGGTACTTCTTGGCAATCGAGACGACGAATCGGAGGTTCGAATTGACCAGCTTCTCCAGCGCTTCGCGATCACCGCCACGAATGCGGCAAGCAAGGACACCTTCCTCGCCGCGGTCAATGAGGGGGTAGGCGCTGATCTCCTTCAGATACTGGTCGAGCGATCCCGGCGGCGTGGCTGCCCTGTGGGTCGGCCCGAACGCCTGAAACATGCTCGACCGCTCATCGGCCCGTTCCTCGGGATCGACGCCGTCGGGCATCGGCTGCTGTCCCTCTCGCCTCAAATGCGAACCCCGATGTCGTTAAAGAAATCGGTCTTGTTGCTGATTTGAGTATACTCCGGACGGATCTATCGAACCAGGTTGCCGACTCGGCTCCATCTCACTTCGGTCAGCCACGGCAGGGGGCGTAGCTTGCTGCGATCGAACGAGTAGTAAATGACCAGAGGTCGCCCCTTGATCAAGCCTCGATCTACGAATCCCCAATAGCGTGAATCCTGAGAGTTGTCTCGGTTGTCGCCCATAACGAAGTAGTTTCCGTCGGGAACGACTATCGGACCCCAGTCATCGCGCGTCGGACGATAGGTTTTCCCATCGACCTCCGGTGCCACATGGCCGCGCTGCCAGTCGAACTGCGGGTCGTAGTAGTCGCCGCCAGGCTGAGTGTGCTGGACGTAATCCTCAGCTTGGCGGATCCCGTTCACGTACACAATGCCACGGCGCATTGAGACTCGATCGCCGGGAAGTCCGACAACCCGCTTAACATAGTTCTTCGTGCGGTCGAGCGGGAACTCGAATACGATGACGTCGCCGCGCTCGGGACTATCGAACGCGGGCAGTCGCACATCCGTGAACGGCACCTGGGCTCCGTACACGGCCTTGTTGACGAGCAGGAAGTCACCGACCAGCAACGTCTTCTCCATAGAGCCGGTAGGGATCTTGAAGGCTTCCACTGCAAAGGTGCGAATGACGAGGAAGAGGAGAATCGCGACAGAGATCGATTTGACCCACTCCCAGAGCCAGCGGCCCGTACTCTGACTCGGGTGGCCACCCTGCGGCGTCTGTGGTGCGTCCTGGCCGTCGCTACCGGTCTTGTTCTGGATCTCCGCCATTTACCTTCCTCATCGCTGCAACGCCAGCGGCCGAACTGGCGACCGCGGCACCACCACTGATCTTACCTCACAACGCCACCGAGGATCCACCGAGACCACGGTCGATTCTCAACTTCCCAACTCGGCGATCGAAGATACTACCTCAGATGGACTTATCGAACCAGGTGACCAAACCGGCCCCACCGCACTTCGGTCAGCCACGGAAAAGGACGCAGCTTGCTCGCATCGTACGAGTAGTAAATGAACAAAGGTCGGCCTTTTATCAAGCCCCGGTCCACAAAACCCCAGTAACGCGAGTCTTGCGAGTTGTCCCGGTTGTCACCCATCACGAAGTACTGCCCGTCCGGCACCAGAATAGGGCCCCAGTCGTCACGCGTTGGCCGATAGGTACTGACATCGATTTCTGGCGCCACATAGTCCCGCTGCCACTCGAACAGCGGATCGTAATAGTCGCCGTCGGGCTGGATGTGTTGCACATACTCTTCCGTCTGGCGCTGGCCGTTGACATACAACTCGCCGACGCGCATGGCGACGGCATCGCCCGGCAACCCAACGACTCGTTTTACATAGCTCTCCGACTCGTCGAGCGGGTACTTGAAGACAACGACATCCCCGCGTTCCGGTTCCTCGAACGCAGGCATGCGCAGGCCCGTGAACGGCACCTGAGCACCGTAGACGGCCTTGTTCACCAGCAGCCAATCACCAACCAGCAGAGTTCTCTCCATGGAGCCCGTGGGGATCTTGAAAGCCTCGACCACAAACGTGCGGATGACCAAGAAGAGCAGAATGGCAACCGAGATGGATTTGGCCCATTCCCAAAGCCAGCGACTCGTGTTCTGGGCGGCCTGGTCCCGTTCCTGCGGTGTTCCCTGCTTCTGTTTTCTCTTCCCGCTATTGCGCTGCCGCCTCTTTGCCACCGTCCTCGCTCTCCATGATCTGAGCCCAGGGTGCTCTGCTATACCGTACCCCGGATCTTGGCCCAAGCGTTTCCGTCTCCAATCACCCTACGGGCTGCCGGGATCAGAGGATTCCATCTTGGGTTCTGCACGACTACCTCCTCAAGAATACCTCGTTCCCTCGCACTCCGACATCAGCCACGAATTGCGGCAGTAGGAAAGGCACGGCGTTGACAGGCAAGCCATCCACTGCGCCGCGCTTCAGCTGCATGAGCAGTTCGTCTCGCGCTGACTCCGGCAACGGAAGCATCCCGATCCACACATCGTCCACGAAGTAGACGCCTCGGCCCGGCCCGAGCCCATCGAGCCGACCCCGCAGCTTGACGTCCGCCGTGTCACCTATGAACGCCAATACCGGTCCCAGCCTCTCGATGCCCGGCACCTCTCTGACTACCACGTCACCGATCAGCACCAATCGCTCGTCTTCGACCGCTGATTGGACCCCGGAGATATAGTCCGGGAAATAGCCCGCAAGCCCACCGGTAATCCAACCGTTGAGCTCGTCCGCCGAGAGGGTGATCTCCTCCGAATCACCCTGCCCCAGCGCCATGATCTTCTCCTCCGCGCGAAGGGCGAGCGAGGAGGAATCCGCCGAAACAGGGATCTCGACCGATGCGTCTGACGCCCCTTCGCCCGAGCGAAAACTCGAAACGAATCCGGCTATTTCATCACGGGCCAACCAGCCCACAGCCGCGGCCGCTACGATCAGGCCTCCACAGCCAATTGCCGCTATACAGCTACGCACCCTGCTCACTCACAATCTTGTCCCCTAGCTCAGCCCTGTGAATCACGTCATAAACCGCGCCGGTTGGCATCAATCGGCTACTCATGACGTCTACGGTCCCAACGCGGAACGAATCACTGTACTCAAGTCGGCTCACGATGGTCTCGAGCCCCCGAAACTCCGACATCTCGGCCCGCTTCCGCGAACGTCCCAGCGTCAGATGAGGACGGAATGGACGATCTTCGCGGGGAAACCCAAGCAGGCTCAAGTTCTCTTCCGTCCGCGCCTGCAACGATGACAACACCGAGTCGAGCTCGACACCCAGCCACACGACGCTGGGACGTCGAAGGGATGGAAACGCGCCGAAGCCACCGACCGCCATCTCGAAGACATCGATTCCCGACACGGCACCATCCACCGCCTCATAGACATCTCGAAGCTGCTTTTCCGCCACCTCACCGAGAAACTTCAACGTGAGGTGGACATTCTCGGCCGGTACCCAACGGATCGGGAACCCGGCCTCACGCAGATCTCGCTCCGCTTCGCCGATCCGCGCCCGAACTTCGCGCGGCGGATTAATCGCTACGAAGACCCGCATCTCTTCAGTCGGCTATCCCTCTTCAGTACAGCTCCAGAGCTACATAAAAGAAACCGGCCGCACGACATTGCTCTACCGCCGAATCTCGCAGTTCACCCAACAGCGGTGCGACCGCCCCCTCGCTGGGTCTGATGACCGCCACCTCGCCGCCGGATCCGCCGCTCTCCACGGAGGCTTGGATTCCCAAGTCCGCGAGTCGCCGCTCCGCCTCCGCCGTGCGGTCTCCGTTCCTTATCATGGCGCGGCACTTCCAGGCTCGAACGGCTCGTTCAGCGCGCCGCGCCGGTATCCGCTCAGGTCCAGGCAGGCGCGGGTGAAGCCCGCTTCCCTGAAGGCTACGGTCGCTCGTTCGCGCACCACCGGGTCGGCGAGTACGCCGATGTCCTCCGTCGACACTTCCAGTCGACCCAGTTCGCCGTGATGCCGAACTCTGAGGTCACGCCAGGAGTGCAGCGCATTGAGCCGCGTTTCCGCCTCCTCGATCTGTCGCAATCGCTCGGGAGTCACCGGCAGCCCGTAGGAGATGCGACTGGCCAGACACGGCGAAGCCGGAATCTCCCATGTCGGTAATCCGGCACTGCGCGACAGTGAACGGATCTCCATCTTGGTGAGGCCGACTTCCTGGAGCGGAGACCGAACACCCAGCTCCCGGGCCGCACGCAACCCAGGCCGATAGTCATCCAGATCGTCGGCATTCGAGCCGTCCAGCACTACGGCGAACCCTCGCTCTCGTGCCAGTGCAACAAGGCGCTCATACAGTTCGGTTTTGCAGTAGTAGCAACGGCTGGCCGTATTGGCAGCGTAGTCGGGATCGTCCAGCTCGTGCGTCTCAATCTCCACGTGAGCGAGGCCTATCGTGCGCGCGACCGTTACAGCCATCTCGTACTGCACCGTGGGATAGCTCGGGGAGCGGCCGGTAACGGCGAGGACCCGCTCTGCTCCCAAGGCATCGAGCGCGGCCTTTGCCAAATAGGATGAATCCACGCCTCCGCTGAATCCGATCACGGTGCTCTGGCAGCGACGCAGAACGTCCTCGAGCGCCATCTTCTTCTGCTCGATATCGTCTCTTGCTGTTGAGTTCATATCTTTCAAGTTACGCTTACCCCTGCAATGCAAAGAAGGTTGACACGCCTGCCGTAGGTGTCAAGCCAAGGGTGTTGCGCCGATGATCAGACTGCGATCGAACCCGCGATACTGAATGGCCTCGCCTATGTGCTGCGATCGAATAGCATCGTCCGCATCGAGATCGGCGATGGTCCGAGCGATCTTCAAGATACGGTGAAAGGAACGGGCAGATAGTCCAAACCTCGCCATGGCGGCTCTCAACAAGGCGAGGCCTGTCGCGTCAGTTTCGCAGAATCTCCTAACCTCTCGTGCGCCCATCTGTCCGTTCGCGTAAAGGCCTTGATAGTCCTCGAATCGCTCCAGTTGGCGGCGCCGCGCCGCCTCTACACGAGCAGCTACGTCCGCAGAGCACTGGGTTTCCTGTTCATCGATGAGCTCGGGGCAGGAGACGGGCGGCACCTCGATGTGTAGATCTATCCGATCAAGCAGCGGACCTGACAGCTTGGCGCGATGGCGGCGAATCATGCGAGGCGTACATCGACATCTGCGACGACTGTCTCCGAGGAATCCACAATCGCATGGGTTCGTGGCCGCGGCTAGAATGAAGCTGGCAGGATAGGTGAGAGAGCGCGCAGCCCTCCCGATAGTCACCATCCTGTCCTCCAGAGGTTGCCTGAGTACCTCCAGTACGTTACGCCGGAACTCAGTGAGCTCATCGAGGAACAGGACCCCGTTGTGCGCCAGCGACGCTTCACCTGGACGAGGCGTTGTTCCACCGCCAACCAGTCCGGCATCGCTGATAGTGTGGTGTGGCGACCGGAAAGGGCGCATCGTGACCAGGCCTTGTTCTGGCGGTAACAAGCCTGCAACGGAGTGAACGCGGGTGACTTCGATGGCTTCGGCCAGGCTCATGGGAGGGAGGATGGTTGGGAAGCGGCGGGCCAGCATCGTTTTGCCACCGCCCGGCGATCCGACCAGAAGAATGTTATGAGCGCCTGCCGCCGCGACTTCCAGAGCGCGCTTCGCTTGCTGCTGCCCTCGCACGTCGGCCAGATCAAGCGTCGAGCTCGAGCGCCGCGCTAGCAGTTCGGCCGCTGCGACCTTCGCGGCGTGGAGGTCGCGGAGGCCGAGGAGGAAATCTATGACCTCTGACAAGGACGTTGCGCCGAAGACCTCGAGCCCTTCGACCACCGAAGCCTCGGCGACGTTCGCGGAAGGGACTATGAAACCGCACACCTCCTCTCGGCTGAGGGCTTGAGCCATGGAGAGAGCGCCACGTATCGGACGCAGCAGACCGTCAAGACCCAGTTCTCCGGCCAGAGCGTAGCGCCCCGACCTGCCCGCGGCGAGTTGTCCCGTAGCTGCGAGGAGCCCGCAGGCTATCGGCAAATCGAAATGGCTCCCCTCCTTCTTTACGTCCGCGGGCGCCAGGTTGATGGTTATCTTGCGAGGCGGAAGTTCGTATCCCGAATTAGCGATCGCGGCGAGAACCCGCTCCTTACCCTCCTTCACGGCGCTTTGGGCCAGACCCACCGTTGAAACGGCGGGCAGGCCGGCGACGGCATCAACTTCGACGGCCACGGTGTACGCATCGATCCCCAGGATCGCGGCAGTACGGACGTATGCGAGCATGGCTGATCCTCCTTGGGAAGCCGAGCTACGCTCGCCAGCAGATATCAACCAAACGTCAAACTTCTGCCGTCAACGCCCGCGTCCCTGCCGGGGCCCTGCCAGCCTTGACGTGATCGAGCCGCCGTCGCAACGTCCTGAAGCGTCCCGGAAGGTGAAGGCCTGCACCCGAAAGCGTTGGAGATCTTTGGCTAAGCTTGGCGGATCTGAAGAACGCCGTCCTTTGCTGTTGGCCTCACTCAGCTGGCCGGACGTCGCGGAGTACCTGACGCACGACCAGCGGCTGATCGTCCCCGTGGGCAGCTGTGAGCAGCACGGCCGTCATCTACCGCTAGGGACCGACTCGATCATCGCCGAGCGACTCGCTCACGACTTGTCCGCCGAATTTGGAGTGCTGGCAGCGCCGACACTGGCTTACGGAGTCAACGCGGATACCGAATTGGACTACGCGGGTACGGGGTCACTACGGCGGAAGACTCTCCATCGAGCCCTCAATGACTTGCTGGCGGCATGGGAGGGACACGGCTTTGACGAGTTCATTCTCATCACCGCTAACTTCCACGATCCTCATCTCGATGCGTTGACCACGGTCGTGACCGAGCACGCGCGCGTGCGTGTGATCGATTTGCAGAGTGTCCGTATTGGACAATTCCTGAGGAAACAGAGAGGGCCCGAGCACGCGGGCGAGGCCGAGACCTCCGTCATGCTCTACCTCGCACCGGAGCTCGTCTGCCAGGACGACGTCGAGGATTTCGCGCTCGACCCGAAGCAGCTTCGACGTTACCTTCGTGGCCGGATGCCGAGGCCGCCGACCGGCTGCACCGGTACGATCGGGCATCCTTCCGCCGCTAGCGCGGAGAAAGGTGAGCAGATTTATCATTACGTGCTTGACAAGATCCGCACAAAGATCTTCATCGAGGCCGATTCCTAGCGTCGGGCTTTGCGTGGCGGCCCTCGTATTTCTGCCGTCGACCCCTTTGGAAGCGCCTCCTTCGGCACCGCAAAGTTATGAGATCGCCGATGGCGGCACGTTCACCCTGTACCTGCAAGGCGTCCGAATTGGTGAGGAGCGCTTCGTCATCCGTAGAGAGCTCGGAGGTGGGAACCGGCCCGTCTACCGCGCCCAGGCGGAGCTGAACATCAAGCTCGATAACGGGACACAGCGGATCGGGGTGGCTCTGGAGACTGTGGGCTCCGAGTACAGGCCGCGTCGTTACGAAGCAGAGATCAACGGCAGCGAGGCAACGACGATCGTGGGGACGCTGATACGCGATCGCATTCGGCTCGATGTCCGTTCTCCGCGGGGAGACGAGATGAAAGAGTTCCTCCTGCACGAGCGAACGGCGATCCTCGAAAAGCACGTCGCACACCAGTACTTCTTCGCCTGGAGACTATTGGCTGGAAACCGGGCCGTGTCAGCCACCGTACTCATACCTAGGGACCGGAGCCAGCGATCCGTGACAATTGAAGATCGGGGCGAGGAACCCGTGCAGATCGACGATCGCGACCTCCTCCTTCGCCACATCGCAATTGGTGGTGAGCCCGGCGCATCGCACCATGTGTGGCTGGACGGGGACAAGGTCATGAAGGTCGTGGTCCCGGAGACTGAATTCGAGGCCCGGCGTTTGATCTCGAACGGACAACCGTCAAACTGAAGGGGGATTTAGATGGATAACGAGGTCCGGACCCCGGAGACGGCCAGCACCGACGCGGTGTCATCCAACCTGATTCAACGTGTCATGCTAGTCTTCTTCTCGCCATCCAAGCTAGGTGAGGTTCTACGACTGCGGTCGCCATGGTTCTGGACGTTGACGATCGTGGCCGTGGTCAGCACCCTGGCCTGGGCTTTGCTACCTGGCGAGCTCATGCAGGCCGTGGTCGAGGCTCAGGCTGCGCAGCGTCCGCAGAATCAGCAGGCGTTGGACCCCGAGAGTTTGATCCGCGTAACACGGATCTTTGGGGCGCTGACCGTGCTGGTCATGACCTATGTCTTCGCAGCTGCCGCAGCGGGCATTCTCTACCTTGCCTTCAACGTCGCTCTGGGCCAGGACATTACGTACAAGCGTCACCTGAGCGCGATGTCCCATGTCTACTGGATCAACCTCTTGGGCTTCCTCGTGCTGTTGCCCATTTGGATTGCGAAGCTCGACGTCCAGGTCACGCTCAGCCTGGGCCTGCTCCTGCCCGAAGGGCCCGATTCTTTCCTCGGTCATTTGCTCAACAGCATCACGATCTTCGGCTTGTGGGCGACTTTCGCGCTCGGCGCGGTAGAGTCAGGTCTGACCGGAGGAAGGGTGACGGTCGGGAAGGCCGTGACAACCACGATGGTCCTGTATGCAGTCTGGGTCGTGGTCAGTGCCCTCCGTGCGACATTCCTGGGCGGCTAGGCCCCCGGAGCCGCTGCCGGGGTCCAGAGAGAGCCCCGGCAGTGGCGTCTTTCGCCACATCCCGTCCCATGACCCCCGAAACTCTTGACCCGAGCCGTGCGTACGGCTAAGCAAAAGCGCTGCAACACGGTCCGACAGTTGTCAGGCATCGGACGGGGGGTCGCCAGAGAAGCCTTTGCACCGGCGCCCAAGCGGCGGGACCGGGAGGCCCGGGACGTCTGGCGCAGGCATGCGCCGTCTCGGCGAAGGAGCCTACAGCGATCCAAAGCAGAAAACTGTTATCGGTTTACGAAGAACCAAGGCTAACCCGAGCTCGGAGTTGGGTCATGAAGTGGAGAACGGTTACTCGCGTCCTTCTCGTCGTGCTGCTCGCCGCCGCGAGCGCTCTCAGCGCCCAGGAGAGGGCCCCTCTTACTTTGGAGCAGGCGATCAATCTCGCCAGGGTGAATAACCCGCTGTTCCTGCAAACGCTGAACGATCTGGCACCAGCGAACTGGGGCGTGCGTGCGGCGAACGCGAACCTGTTCCTGCCGGATGCCAACATTTCGTTCTTCACGTCCTGGCAGGACGCCGGTATTCAGCGAGTCGGCGCGGCGAGGTTCCCCGAGCCATCGGTGCTGCTCTCTCAGTATTCGTTCAGACTGTCGTACACCCTGAACGGCAGCACCCTCTTTTCCCCCGGCCAGCGAAAGGCGGAGCGTGTCGCGGCGGAGCGCCGCATCGACGACGCCGAGCTCCAGCTCAGCAACTCGGTCACCGTCGCCTACCTGGAAGTCTTGAGGCTGGAGGACCAAGCCGTGCAGGCCGCGCGCGAACTGCGCCGGTCGGAGGAGCATCTCCGGCTCGCCGAGGCGCGTGAGGAAGTCGGGGCCGGCACGCGGCTGGAGACGATGCAGGCCGATGTGGCCCGGGGCCGAGCAGAGGTCGACCTGGTCCTGGCCGAGAATAGGGCTCGAGTCTCCAAGCTCCGGCTTATCCAAGCTTTGGGCGTGGAGTTACCTGCGGATCAGATCGACCTGGTCAGCGAGTTCGAGATTTTCGAGCCGCAGCTCGACCTGGAGAGTTTCATTACGGACGCGATGACGCGTCACCCCAGCCTTGTGGCGGTGCGGGCCGACCGCAAGGCGGCCAATTCCGGAGTGAAGACAGCGAAGGCAAGCTATTTCCCCACGCTATCGCTGCAGGCCAGCTGGAGCGGTTTCACGCGGGACAATACGGACGTCGGGAGTACCGTGGATAATGCGCTGAACAGCGCGACCGATAATGCGAACACGACGGTCGGCATCTGTGACACGTTCAACGAGCTGTACACGGCTTCGGGCGCTCCGGTCCCGCCGGAGTTCAGCAACTGCTCGGCGTTCGCCTTCACGTCTGCGGATTCTGCGTCGCTCACCCGGACCGTGACGGCGGCCAACACCACCTTCCCGTTCGATTTCAGCAACGAGCCCGTAACCCTGACTGCCTTCTTCTCGCTTCCGCTCTTCAACGGATTCGACAGGCAGGTACAAGTAGAGCAGGCCATCGCCCGCCGAAACGACCTGGACTACCAGGTCCGCGGACTGGAACTGCAAATCCGCGCTGACGTCACGGAAGCGGTTCGCAATCTGGAGACGGCCTATCGGACCGTGCTGTTGCAGAGAGAAAACACGGCCCAGGCGGGAGAAGAGCTGAGACTGGCCCAGGAGCGCTACCAGCTGGGCGCCGGTACGTTCCTCGAGCTATTGGACTCTCAGACGCTGTCCGCGCAGGCGGAAGTAGACGAGATCAACGCCTCCTACGGATTTCACCAATCGCTCGCCGCTCTCGAAGCGGCGGTTGGACGTCCGCTGCAGCTCGCTCCTGGACAGTGAGCCTGAGGCATTGGGATAAGGGAGCAGGAGTGTGAGCAAGAAAAAGGTACTTATAGGAGCCGCAGTCGGGGTCGTCATCATAGTCTTCGTGGCACTGGCGATGCGCCAGGGACGCCGCGGGGGAGTAGATGTTCGCACCGAAGAAGTGCAGCGGCGGAGTCTTGTTTCGGTTGTTACCGCCAGCGGTCGCATACGACCGCACCGGCGGGTCGACATACAGGCTGACGTCTCTGGCAGGATCGTCGAGCTTCGGATCGTCGAAGGCGAGATGGTGACGGTGGGTGATACGCTGCTGGTCATCGATCCTGCCACGTTCCGGTCCGCGCTACAGCGCGCCCAGGCGGCGCTCAGTTCCGCTCAGGCATCCGCCGCGCAAGCCCGGGCCAACCGGGATCAAGCGCATCGCCAGCTCGAGCGTACGCGGCGAATACGGGCGCAGAACCCGGAGCTGATATCAGATTCGGAACTCGAGACGGCCGAGACAACGTTCGAGGTTCAGGAGGCGCTCTATCAGGCATCGGAGCATATGGTAGAGCAGTCCCGGGCAAACGTTCAGGAAGCCCGGGACCGCCTGGCCAAGACAGTCATCCAGGCGCCCATGAGCGGTAGGGTGACTCGCTTGAACGTCGAGCTTGGCGAGACGGCCATTGTGGGTACGATGAACAACCCGGGCACCGTGCTCCTGACGGTGGCCGACCTCTCGGAGATGGAGGCCGTCGTTGAGGTAGATGAGACCGACATCCCGCAGATCGAACTGGGCGACAGCGCCAGTATCGAGATCGATGCCTTCCCCGATCGGGTCTTCACAGGTCGCGTCACAGAGATAGGCCACAGCTCGATTCAGGGAGGTGCCTTGGGCCTGAGCGGATCGACTTCCGATCAATCTGTCGATTTCGAGGTCGTAATCCGGTTGGATGAGCCTCCGGGGGCACTCCGCACCGACTTGTCTGCCACTGCGGATGTTGTGGCGGAGGTGCGAGACAGCGTCCTCAGCATTCCGATCATCGCTCTGACGTTGCGGACACCGGAACCCGACGAGGTCGAAGAACCGTCAGGCGACAGCGAGGGCGAGCCCATCGAGCTGGTGGAAGAGGAGGAGCCCGAGGAGATGGAAGGCGTCTTCGTGATGGCTGAGGACAACACGGTCACGTTTCGGCCTGTGAAGGTCGGCATCGCTGGCCGCGAGCATTTTGAGGTTCTGGAAGGGCTGGAGGAGGGCGAGATAATCGTAGCCGGCAGTTACCAGGCCATTCGCCAGCTGCAAGACGGAAATCTGGTGAAGCCCGAGAACGAGTGAACCAGCGAGATAGAGGAATCGAATAGATGATGATGCCGCCAGACAACGCCGTAATCCTCACACGAGAGCTCAAGAAGCACTACGAGCTGGGCGCCGAAACCGTACGCGCCCTGCGTGGCGTGGATATGCAGATTAACAAGAACGAGCTCGTGGCCATTATGGGACCCTCCGGGTCGGGCAAGTCGACGCTGCTGAACCTGATCGGCTGTCTGGACACGCCCAGCGACGGCCAGTACTGGCTGGGCGGCCAAGAAGTCTCGCAGCTCGACGACAACGAGCTGGCGCGTATCCGCAATCGCGAGATTGGGTTCGTGTTTCAGACGTTCAACTTGCTATCTCGGACTACTGCGCTACACAACGTCGAGCTACCGCTGATCTACGCGGGCCTTCCGGCTCGTGAGCGACACCAGCGAGCGAAGGACGCCTTGGATGCCGTGGGTCTGGCGGACCGCATCACTCACCACCCTAACGAGTTGTCGGGCGGCGAGCGGCAGCGCGTGGCCATCGCCAGAGCGCTAGTGAACCAACCATCGCTCGTGTTGGCGGACGAACCCACGGGCAACCTCGATTCGTCGACGTCCAAGGAGATCATGGACATCTTGGTTCGGCTGCACGAACGCGGTGAGACGATCCTGTTGGTCACTCACGAGCGTGACATCGCAACTTATGCGCAGCGCTTGATCACGTTGAGAGATGGCACGATCGAATCGGATGAGCGACATACGATAGGAGCACCGGTGGCTTGAACGTATTCGACGCGGTCTTCCTGGCCCTCCGGCAGGTCTGGGCCCAGAAGCTCAAGTCGTTCTTCACGCTGTTGGGGGTGATCGTCGGCGTCACCTTCCTCATCTCGGTCATCGCGGTGGTGGAAGGGATGAACCGTTACGTCGAGGACGACTTCGCGGGTTCGATATTCGGCGTCAACACGCTCACCATCGAGCGCGTCTACTCGCGCAGGGGTGGGCGCGAAGACCCACGCACGCGCAGGCGCCAGGCGCGCAACCCTGATATCACGACGGCCGATGCTGAATTGCTGAGAGAGAACGTTCCGGAGATCTGGTACATGGCGTACAGCATGGATCGTTTCATGCCAGAGGTCCGGGCCGGCCAGAACAAGCGCAAGAACGTGCGGTTGATCGGCGTGACGGATGAGTACCTGGCATTGCAGGGCTGGGACATCGTAGACGGCCGGGGTCTGACCCGAATCGACGACATGCGTGCCATAAGAGTGGCGGTGATCGGAGATGCCATCGCCCAGAAGCTCTTCCCGGACGAGTCACCCATAGAAAACTATATTCGACTGGGCCCGTTCCGATATCGAATCGTCGGCGTGCTGGAACGCCAGGGCGGTTTCATCGGCGTCATCCGCGATGCCGCCGTCGTCATTCCCTGGGGCGCATATCAGGCCGATTTCTCGCGTCGCCGAAACGTTGTCGAGGGCATTCAGATAAAGTTCAGGACCAGCGAAGCGATGGCCGCGGGAGAGGCATCCGTGGAAGAGATTCTGCGAGCGCGGCATCAGCTGCGACCCGGCGAGGACAACGACTTCGATATTGAGACCGCGAGCGAGGTGCTGACGGCCTGGAACGCCATCAAGAAGGTCCTTCTCGCGGCTGGACCTGGTCTCGTCGCCGTTGCTCTCGTCGTGGGCGGCATCGTGATCATGAACATCATGTTGATGTCTGTGCTGGAGCGGACCCGTGAGATCGGCGTTCGTAAGGCTCTAGGGGCGCGGCGCATCGATATCGTTCGCCAGTTCTTGGCCGAGTCTGCTACGCTGTCGGCCGTCGGAGCCGTCATCGGAATGCTACTGGGTATCGGTCTCGCTCGGCTTGTTGATTTCGCGACACCGCTCCCAGCCTCCGTCCCGATGTGGTCGATCGTCTTGGGCGTCGCTCTGGGGCTGTTCGTTGGCCTGGTGTTCGGCGTCTATCCAGCGATCCGAGCCTCGCGACTCGACCCGATCGTGGCCCTGAGATACGAGTAACCGAGAGGCAATCATGAGCGGCAGGGCAATCCAGGAAGGCGTGACTATCGCGCTGCAGGCTCTAAGGCAGAGCAAGGTGCGAACCGGCCTGACTATTCTGGGCGTAGGTATCGGCGTGTTGGTCGTCGTTGCCATGGCTGGGGTCATCCAGGGAGTCAACCGCAGTTTCGACGTGCTCGTCGAGGCCTCGGGGGCCAACACCTTCTACGTGACGCGAGCCTACGGTGTGGAGATGAGCACCGGCCTGGAGGAAGACGACCCCACGTGGCGACGTCGTCCGCCCATCCCGGCGCGCTTCTCTCGCTCGTTGGAGGCGCTCTCGACCGTGGCGAACTCGTATGCTTCCGCCGACCTGTCCTGGTTGCCGGCGAAGTTGAGCGCTGGGGGCAACGAGACGGATGCCAGCATTCTGGCAGTACCCTCCGATTTCATGCAGACCGATGCCGGCGACATCGTGGCCGGACGTTTCTACACCAAGACCGAAGAAGACGCGGGGCGGCCTGTAGCCGTGATCGACAGCGCCGCGGCCTACGACCTCTTCGCACCCATGGATGCCGTGGGCAAGACGCTACGCATTGGCGACCAGAGCTTCAAGGTAGTCGGCGTATACAAGCACCCACCCAATCTATTTGCGTCGCTGGGAGATAACCGGGTCTTTGTGCCGTTCAACACGGCTCAGAAATACTTGTTGAAGAACGTCCGCTGGATCTCGTTCGACGAACTCGTCTGGATCACGGTGGTCGCCAAACCCATGATCAACATCACCCGGGCCATCGACCAGGTCACCGGTCGTCTGCGCGCTTTGCGCGGCCTCGGACCCGGCGAAGAGAACGATTTCGATGTCGTCACGCAGGAATCGATGATGGATCTGTGGAACCAACTCACGGCAGCCCTGTTCGCTGTGATGTTCGCGCTGTCCAGTGTCGGGCTGATGGTCGGCGGTATCGGAGTGATCGCCGTGATGGTCGTGTCGGTTACGGAACGCACGAGGGAAATTGGAATCCGCAAGGCGCTCGGTGCTACGAAGAGAGACATCCTCTGGCAGTTCCTGGTAGAGGCCGTCACACTCACAACGGTTGGCGGAGCTTTCGGGCTCGCCGCCGGTGGTCTTGTCGCTTGGATCCTCAACACCTTTACGCCGGTACCGGCCACGATACCGCTCTGGTCGATCCTCACGGCCGTCGCCGCCGCTGCCTTCACCGGGATCGTGTTCGGCCTGTTCCCCGCCGTCCGAGCTGCGCGTCTCGACCCGGTCCACGCGCTGCGCTACGAGTAGCACACCCCGAGGGCGCGCCGTTTACTGGACGCTCTCCAAAGTGACGCTAGATTCAATCTCTGACGACGCGCTCATCCGAAACCGTGCCGCTATTGGACCATGCTAGATCTGCTTGCAATCACGCCCCATCCCGACGACGCCGAGCTCATTTGCGGCGGCACCCTGATCCGTGCCGGCGACCAGAATCACAAGACCGGCGTTCTCGACCTGAGTGCCGGCGAGATGGGTTCTCACGGCTCCGCGGAGCAGCGTAGGGCCGAATCGAAGCGCGCTACTGCGATTCTGGGTCTGGCGGTCCGTATGACTCTGGGCTTGCCCGACGCGCAGATCCGCAACGACCAGGAGAGTCGCGTACGACTCGTGGAGGCGATTCGTGAGCTTCGACCGCGCACGGTGATCCTTCCCTACTTCGAGGGCCGGCATCCCGACCATCGGGTCGCGTCCGAGCTCGGCTACGATGCGTGCTTCTTGGCCGGATTGAGGCACTATCCAGCATCCGGCAAACCACACCGACCTAACAAGGTCCTTTACGCCCTCGCCTACCGCGAACACACGCCCAAACCAACCTTCGTGGTCGACACCAGCGAGAGCTTCGAGCGAAAGCTCGAAGCGGTCCGTTGCTACGGCTCGCAGTTCAACGGCGTCAAGGCTCTCGGTGAGCTGTTCCCGGCCGATGTGCCCCTCTACGACCTCGTGCGCATCCAGGACGCCCACTACGGGTCCCTCATTCGCGCCGGTTATGGGGAACCGTTCTTCACCCGCGAGACGCTCGCTGTGGACGATGTTGTGGCGCTGCCGGTGAGTAGCTTCTAGCCCTGGAAGAGTGTCTTCCCTGCCCGCCCCTGACGCTTAGTTTCCGACCATGAGTGCGAAGAAGATCTACCTGGACTACTCGGCGACGACGCCGTTGCGCCCGCAGGCCCGGCTGGCGATGGCCCCCTTTCAGGAAGAGGCGTACGGCAACCCGTCCAGCGTTCATTCACTGGGCCGCGATGCCCGGATGGCTATCGAGGACAGCCGCCGCCGCCTTCTGTCGTCTCTCGGCGCTGCCGGTGGCCGGATGGTCTTCACGGGTTCCGGCAGCGAGGCTGATAATCTGGCCATCCTCGGATTCGCACGAAGAAATCCGGACGGTTGCATCATCCGATCGAGCATAGAGCACAAGGCCGTGATCGCGGCCACGAGAGCTCTGGAACTCGCCAACTACGATATTCGCGTCGTGCCGGTGGACGGGCGTGGCGTGGTTGAGCTGGACGCATTGGATAAGCTCATGCCGGGCGACGGGCGTGCGACGTTGATATCGGTCATGTGGGCCAACAACGAGACGGGTGTGATTCAGCCGGTTCAAGGCATCGGCGAGTTTTGCCAAGCGCGTGGCGCCTTCTTCTTCACGGACGCCGTGCAGGCGTTCGGCAAGGTGCCGGTTGTAGTGCAGGGTCTGGGCGTCGATCTCGTTGCCCTCTCCGCCCACAAGATTGGAGGGCCAAAAGGTACCGGTGCTCTGTACATCGGAGATCGTATTGACCTCGAGCCGCTGATGTACGGTGGCGGCCAGGAAGACGGTCTTCGGCCCGGGACGGAGAACGTGGCCGGAATTGTGGGATTTTCCGCCGCCGCAGAGAGTGCCTTGGAAGAGCTTGACAGTGAAGCCGCACGCCTCAGATCGTTGAGGGATCGCCTCGGCTCAGGGCTGACCTGTGCGCTACCCGAGGCGATCATCAATGGCGCCCAGGCCCCCGAGCGACTTCCTAACGTGCTGAGCATCTCGCTGAGCGGCGTCGACATCGAGGGGCTCCTCACTTCCCTCGATCTGGAGGGTGTATACGTGTCCTCGGGTTCGGCCTGCACGACGGGAAGCGTCGCATCATCGCATGTGATGGAGGCGATGGGATTGGCGGGCGACTACGCGGCCAACACGATCCGCTTCAGCATGGGCTGGGGAACCGGCCCAGAAGATGTGGAGTACGTGCTGGAGACACTGCCCAGGGTTGTCGCCCGCGTCCGAGATTTCACGGTGCGACCGTAGCGGCCAATAGCAAGGGAAGATCCGTCGAAGGTGTCGAAAGCAGAGGATCGAACGCGGGTGCTGGTGGCTATGAGCGGCGGGGTTGACTCGTCGCTCGCCGCCGCGTTGCTCAAGGCGCAGGGCCACGATGTCGTTGGCGCTACCATCAAGACCTTTTGCTACGGTGAGTTCCCCGGTTCGTCCAAGACGTGTTGCGGCCTGGAAGGGATCGCGGATGCCCGCGCGGTCGCGCACCGCCTCGAGATACCGCATTACGTGTTCGACTTGGAAGACGAGTTCACTCATGACGTAGTCGACGATTTCGTCGCAGAATATGCCCAAGGCCGGACGCCCAATCCCTGCGTGCGCTGCAACTCATACACCAAGTTCCGTGATTTGCTGAGACGCGCCAACATGCTCGGCTGCGATCGCATCGCCACGGGTCACTACGCTCGCGTGTTTCGCTCGAACGGGAGCGTTCAACTACGGAGAGCGATTGATCGCTCCAAAGACCAGACCTATTTCCTTTGGGGTATCGACCGGGACGTCCTGCATCGCTTGGACTTACCGCTGGGCGAGTCGACCAAATCGGAAGTGCGGCGCCGTGCCCGCGAGCTTGGCCTGGAGACGGCCGACAAGCCCGAGAGCTTCGACATCTGTTTCGTGCCCGACGGTGACTATGCCGGTTTTTTGGCGACACGCCTGAGCGAAGACCACGCGGCCTTTCAGCCCGGCCCTATCGTCACGCTGGAGGGAGAAGAGATTGCCACCCACGAGGGCTACTGCCGCTTCACGATCGGGCAACGAAAAGGGCTCCCGGGGGGCTTCCCCGAACCGATGTATGTCGTGCGAATCGAGACCGACACGCGAACCGTAGTCATCGGGCCAAGCAAGGCCCTCAACTCCGAGCTAGTATCCGTAGGCGAGTGCAACTGGCTGGAAGAGCCGCCGAGTACGCGCGCCGAGGTAAGCGTTCAGATTCGCCATCGTGGCCGTGACATCGTCGGCCAAGTCGAAGAGCGAAACCATGAGCGGGTCGTCGTGAGGCTTTGCGACCCTCACCGGGCCGTCACACCGGGGCAAACGGCGGCGATCTATGATGGTGACATCCTGCTCGGTGGGGGGAGGATAGAGGCTCGTGTCAGTCGGAGTGGCCTACTTCCTAGTACTTGATTCCCTGCTGTTCAGCCAACTCTTTGACAAGCTCCCGACCGCGATTATCGAGCTTTTCCGGCACCACGATTTTGACTTCCACATACTGATCTCCGATCCGGCCGTCCTTTTCGACACCCATCTTGGCCAGACGGAATTTCGTGCCGCTGCTGGTGCCTGATGGGATACGCAGTACGACTCGTTTCCCATCCACAGTGCGAACACGGAGCTTCGAGCCTAACGTGGCCTGCGCAATGTTGATCGGAACTGTGCAGTAGATATCCAAACCACGGCGACGGAAGAAGCGGTCCTTCTTTACCTCAAACTTGATGATCAGATCACCCGGCGGCCCACCGCCCGGTCCACGTTCTCCGAGGCCCGACATCCGAACGCGGGACCCGTTCTCCACACCGGCCGGTACACGCAGGTTGACCCGACGCTGCGTCGTCACCTGACCGTGTCCCCCACAACTCGGGCACGGGTCCGTCGCGATCCCGCCGCGGCCGTAGCAAGCCGGACAGGGGCGATTGATCGCGAAATCGCCCTGCCCGAAGCTTTTCGCGCCCGTGCCATTACACTCGGGACACCGCGTCGTCGAGGTACCTGGCCGCGCGCCGCTGCCATCGCATGTTGCGCATTCTTCCGTGACCGGCACGTTCACCGAGATCTGGCCACCTCGGGCAGCGGTCCTGAATGACACGTCAACCGGGAACTCGACATCTCGACCCTTCTGGGCCTGGCGTTTCTTGCCACGGCCGAAGTCGAATATCGAGCTGAAGATGTCGCCGATGCCGCCAAGATCATCGAATGAGAAACTCCGCTCGTGCGGTTCGCCACCCGCTCCAGTGGCGATATCCTGAAACGGCGTGAACCTTCGCATTCGGTCGTACTGCTTCCGCTTCTCAGAATCGGAGAGCACGGAGTAGGCTTCGGAGACTTCCTTGAACCGCTCGCCGGCGCTCGGATTGTCCGGGTTAGCGTCCGGGTGGTACTGCTTGGCTAGCCTTCGATAGGCCTTCTTGATCGCAGCCTCAGACGCGTCCTCGGAGACCCCAAGTATGTTATAGAAGTCCTTGGCGCTTGCGCCCGGCATACGTCAGGACTCGCTCTCTGCTTCGCCGGTCTCGTCGCCGCCCGAACCCGGCCGGTACATCTTCACCTGTACCCTCGACGGTCGCAGCAAGCTGCCTCTAAACATATACCCCTTCGCCAGCTCCTGAGCGATAATCTCATCCTCATCCGGCCGGTCCGTGGACACGGTCACCATCGCCTCGTGCAGCTCAGGATCGAACGGCTTGCCCACAGCTTCGATCGGCGCGAGCCCCAACTGCTCTAGGGCCCGTCGAAGCTTGGTCTCCACCAACTGCACACCTTCCAGTATGGCCGCGGCGTCATGGTCATGTGACCCAAGCTCGGAGACCCGCGACAGGTCATCCAGCGACTCCAGCAGCTGCCTCGCGAGCTCAGCTTGAGCCCGCGTTTCCTGTTGTGCCCGCTCACGCACGGTTCGCTTGCGGAAGTTGTCGAATTCAGCCACCAGCCTCAGGTGCCGATCCTCCAACCCCTCGAGCTCCGTGCTGAGCGCCTCGATCACTTCCTCGGACGAGGGCGCCATCGCCCGTTCCGGTTCCTCGACCACAGTCTCACCCGAGCTCTCATCGGCGAGGTCGACCGGTTCACGTTCGGCGCCCTCTGCGGCGGCCTTCTGAGCGGCAATCCTCTCCTGTTCAGCCTTCTTCTTCCTCGAGACCATATCAGCTTTCTCTGTGGTTATATCACTATCGTCATCGGTGCCTTTTGAGACTCATCGCTTTGACCTGAATCGTCAAGCCCTCGGGCCTGCTCGTCGACAGCACGAGCTGCCAGCCGACGGCTCCGGCCTTGCGGGGCTCCGTCTAGACAGGCGGCTCTACTCTTTCCTGCGACGGAGAATACACCGCAATTTGCCGCTCGATCCAGCCAAGGACGTCGACGACGACCCTCGTTCGGTTTGCCTCGTTCAGCACCTCATGATAAAGGCCAGCGTAGGTCTCCAGCTTCACGAGGCCAGAACCGCTGAGCGATGCAGCGAAGCGCTGCACCATGTCCGGGCGCACGATCCGATCATCGCTCGGTACGAGAAACAGCATGGGCAGGCGAAGCTGGGGTGCCTTGCTGAAGGCCACATCGATCTCCCTGTTAATCTCACCATACGTCCGAGGCGTAACGCGGTCGTGAACGAGAAAATCACGTTCGTACGCTTCAACTACCAGTGCATCGTGACTCAGGTACTCGGCTGGCAGTCCTGTGCTCATCGGCAGAGCCGGTACCGCGTAGTACAGGAGACGTGCGAGCTGCTCCTTCCAACGTGGGGCCTTCACGGCCAAACCGAGCAACGGGGCGGAGAAGACCGCTCCCCGGGCCGGGACACCCGGGTATTCCTCCAAGTACCGGATGAGGACCAGTCCCCCAAGCGAGTGGCCCAAGAACACGACCGGAACATCGGGCCCCACGCTGCCTACGACACGCCGACGGAACTTCTCGAGATCCTGCACGTAGCGGACGAACCGCCGCACATGCCCGCGGCGACCGTCCGATCGCCCATGCCCCCGGTGGTCTAGGGCGTACGTGCTCATCCCCGCTCGGGCGAAGTCGTTCGCCAATTGCTCGTAACGGCCGGAATGCTCGCCAAGGCCGTGACAGATCACGATGACCGCCCTCGGCGCTGCCACATCCCAGCATCGGTAATGGAGACGGATATCGGCTGAGCCTGTAAAATAGGCGTGGGCGCCCCTCATTGCGGCTCTCCCAACAAGGTTCTGCGTAACAGGTCGAGGCCGCCTTGAGCGGCCCGCATCCGGACTATGTCGCGTGTGCCTGGATAATAGCGTCGCTTCGCCACGGCCAAGCTTCGAACTCGCACGGCTAGCCAGACCGTGCCCACCTCCTTCGCATCACCGCCCCCTGCGGGGCCGGCGATACCCGTGATCGCTATCGCGGCGTCCGCGGCCGAACGAGCTGCGATGCCCTCCGCCATCTCTAAGGCTGTCTCCCGCGACACCGCACCGAACCGCTTCAGCGTTTTCTCCGAGACCCCGAGAAGCTCGCTCTTCGCCCGATCGTCGTACACGACCACGCCACCCCAGAAGTACTCCGAGGCGCCCGGCCGCTCGGTCAGCCGCTTTGCGACGAGTCCACCCGTGCAGCTTTCCGCAACGGCGATGGTCATGCCACGCTCTTTGAGAAGATCTCCGACGACGTCCGCCAGATCCGCGGTTCCCTCAGCGTAGATGTGCAGACCAAGGATGCCACGCAGGCGTCTTACTCCTTCGTCCAGCGCTTGGCCGACATCTGATTCGTCCACTGCCCAGGCAGTGAGGCGAACATCGTTCCCATCAATCTCAGGCAGGTAGGCGACCTCGAGGGGCAGATCCTCCAGCCCGTCGGTCACCTGCTCCGCAATCGCAGACTCGGCGATCCCGGCAGTTCGCAGATAGCGTCGAAACGGCCGTTTGGCGCTCGCCTCCGCTTGAGAGGCGAAGTACGGAACGACAGACTCCAGCAGTATGCGTTGCATCTCGTGCGGTGGGCCCGGTAGCATGATGCAGACGCCGAGCTGCTCATCCTCTACGAGCAAACCTGGAGCCGTACCTCGAGGATTGGAAAGGACCACAGCCCCAGCCGGCACTTCAGCCTGGGACCTGTTCGTCTCCGGTATCTTCCCGCGGCGGGCCCAGCGTTGCTGAAGAGCACTCCAGAGATCATCGCGAAACTCCAGCGGTCGCTGGAAGACCTCGGCAACCGCACTCTTGGTCCGGTCGTCTCGAGTAGGGCCCAAGCCCCCAGTAGTGATCACTGCGCCCGCACGCTCCAAAGCCGCCGCCACGGCATCGACTATAGCTTCTGGGACATCGCGAACGATGGTCTTGCGGGTCACGCGGAGGCCAAGAGGCTCCAGTTCCTCTGCGATGCGTGCGGAGTTAGAATCGACCGTTGCTCCGCTCAGGAGTTCGTCCCCCACGGCAACGATCTCTATTGCGGCGCCTCGAGTCATACCGATCGAGCCACTAGGGCGCGGTACCTCCAGAGATATACGAACAACGAGTAGGCCGTCAGAATCAGAGCGATCGCCAGTGTGACCGCGACGAAGGAACCGTGAAACACCGTCCAGAACGACCAGAACGGCGTGTCCCATCCCTGTTCTAGTGCGCGAGTGCGTAGGGCCAGCCAGAGTATCTCGCCGCCGATGAAGAGGTTCTGAAAGAGCGCTTTGTACTTGCCTGCCTTCCCGGCTGCGATCACTACACCCTTCCGCTTGGCGAATCCACGAAACACGGTAACAATGACCTCCCGGCCCAGAATGACGATAAGCACCCACAGAGGCATTCTACCCCAGAAGGGTACGACTTCCACCTCCGTCATTCCGGATTCGCGAAGAGAGACGATGTAGAACGGGATGAAAGTAGCGAGAACGAGCAACTTGTCCGCTATGGGATCGGCCAGCTTACCGAAATCGGTGATCTGTCCGCGCCGGCGGGCCAGGTGACCATCCCAAAGGTCGGAGAGTCCCGCCGCGACGAACAGGATGAAGGCCACGACCAGCTGACCGAACCCTCCACCCAGTATCAGAGCGAAGACGACCGGTGCCGCGACGACCCGTGCGACCGTAATGCCGTTTGGAAGGTTCACGGGAAGGGCCCTCGATCAGCCCAGAGATTTGATTACGAGCTTCGCTACAGCTTTAAGAGTATCAAACACACCCACGCCCGTAGTCGCCACGCCTTCGTAGCTCGGCACCCTATCGGGATTGAGGTGTTGATTCAATTCCTCGACCGGTGACACGTTAGGAAGATCGCGCTTGTTGTACTGTATGACGAATGGAATCTGCCGGAGATCGTATCCGTACTCGGCGAGATTCTCGTAAAGGTTATGCATGGCTTCGATATTGGCGTCCAGCCGCTCGACCTGACTGTCGGCTACAAACACGACGCCATCGACACCTTTGAGAATCAGCTTGCGGCTGGCGTTGTAGTAAACCTGCCCCGGGACCGTGTAGAGGTGGAAACGAGTCTTGAAGCCACGAATCGTACCGAGGTCTACTGGCAGGAAATCGAAGAAGAGTGTGCGCTCTGTCTCCGTAGCCAAGCTGATCAGCTTGCCACGAGTGTCGGGCGTGACCTTCTGGTATATGTACTCCAGGTTCGTCGTCTTTCCGCCAAGCCCGGGGCCATAGTACACGATCTTGCAATTGATCTCCCGGGAAGCGTAATTGATCATCGACATGGTCGAGACCCTCTATTCCCGGAACAGTCTGTCAATTTCATCCTCCGCTTCGTCCACGAAGCCCCGTTCCAGTGCAGGACCTTCCTCGTCTTCAGCCCTTCCGAATACATCCTCGAAGGCCTTGTTTAGCCCAATGACAGCATCTTTGATCTTGATCCGCACAAGTCCGAGAGTCGTCTGTTGATTGAACAGCACCACTAAAATGAGCCGCTTGCCGATATCGGCCAGGTACATCGACTCGGTGCGCCCCTGATGGAAAAGCGAACTGAACTCCTCCTCACCAATCAGCGATGCCAGTTGGTCGTTCGCCGAAAAGTCGGCGGCCGTCAGACTAGCGAACGCGGCCGAATCGAAATTGGGCTGCTCTCCCACGGTGGTCACAAGCTGGCCTGTCCTGTCGACCAACAATGCGCAACGGGCGTTAGATTCGTAGAGCAGATTACTTAGAATCTCCTCGATCCGTTGCGAGTCGCTCGGGCCGAACGACCAACTGGGTGCTCCGCCAGGCGTCATTCCACTGCCTTCCCGTTAGCTTGCCCCAACAGCCTCTTCCGAAGCAACGCTCAAAGCACGCTCCATTCTGTTCAAGATAGCAGCCGCGCGGCGACGCAGCATCGGCTCCTTCTCCCAACTGAGGAAATCACGAAGTAGATTGGCGTTCTCTACGTCGGGATGCTTCCCGATATAGCTCAGGGCCGCCAGCCTACGCAGCGGGCGCGGACTGAAGAGGTCGCGGCGATGACGGTGCACCTGATCGCGAACGAACAGCACGCCAAGCGCGCTAACCGCCGCCGTCCCCGCGAGCGTGAGGCCGATAGTCCGTAGCACTCTGTTCGTTGCAATCGCCTCCTTCATACTGTTCGAACCTCTCTACATTCGCCGGCGTCCGGCGACAGCCTGTGCGATCGTCACACCGTCCGCGTACTCCAGATCACCACCGACTGGCAGCCCCCGTGCCAGCCTTGTCACTCCGACCCCCTTCGGAACCAGCACTTTGTGCAGGTAAGTCGCCGTGGCCTCTCCCTCGACGCTAGGGTTCGTTGCCACGATCACCTCGCCAATCTCGCCGTTTAATCGGGCGATCAGTGAATCGACTTCCAGTTCCTCGGGGCCGACCCCGTCCAGCGGCGAGAGGCAACCGCCGAGGACGTGATAGAGACCTCGATACCCGCCCGAACCGTCGATGGCCGCGATGTCTGATGCCTCTTCGACAACACAAATCGTAGTCCGATCGCGGCTCGGGTCGGAGCAATACTCACAAGGGTCGGACTCGCTCAAGTTGTTACAGGTCGAGCAGTGCCTCACACGTTCAGCCATCGTCTCGATGGCCCTCGCCAGTCGGCACGCCTCCTCCGGCGGGATCTTCAACAAATAGTGAGTGAGCCGATAGGCGGTCTTGCGACCGATACCAGGGAGGCGCGTGAACTCACTGGCCAGATCGTCGATGACCGACATGCCAGGGCCCTACGGGCCTCCGAAGAGATTGCCCAGGTTGAACGGGGCCATCCCGCCTGCGACCCTGCCGATCTCCTCCTCGTAGAGCTGGCGGGCTCGAGCCTGTGCATCGGACACAGCCGCCTGCACAAGATCCTCCAACATCTCCACATCGGACGCGTTGACGACAGACGGATCGATCTTCACCTCTTGGATACGGCCCTGACCATCCGCCACGACCTTCACCAATCCGCCCCCGCTGCTGGCCGTCACCGTCTTGGAGGCCAGCTGCGTCTGGATCTCGGTCAGTCGTGCCTGGCCCTGCTGGACCAACTGAAACAACTGGTGGAGATTGTTCATCCTAGTAGCTCCCGCTCACCCATCGTCACAGGTCAAAGTTTACAAATGGCCAAAAAGCACGCAAGTGCAACCGTTTTTCGTCCGCTTCCCCCGCCGGAAGACCACCTCCCGTCAATCGATGAGCTCCAGATCGAGCTCATCGACCAGATTCTGGAGACCCTGATCCCCTTCCACCAACCTGGCCAACCGCTGCTCGCGCGTTGCCTCCTGGCTTACCCTCGGCGGCAGAGGCTCCTCTCGGCCGACGACCTTGATACTTATCGGACGCCCTACGCGCCTCGAAAGTTCCTCCTCGATTCGTCGCCGCGTGACTGTGTCCGCCAGGACCTCAGCGCCGGGCGTGCCACTGGCAGCCGAAATCATCAACTCGCCGGACGGGCTCAGATCGATGATATGCGCGGCTCGAAGAGCGATCCCCTGCCCGGCACGCAGCACCTGGCCCTCGGCAATCATCTCTTGCCACGCCGCCTGGACGTTTTCGGCCGGGCCCTCCGAAGCGGGGCGGCCTCGCGCCTGCCGTTTCCCTTTGCCCTTTCCCGGGCTGCGCGATTGGCCGGCGGACTCTCCGCTTCGCGGGCCACGCCCGGTCGGCGCACCCCTGGCGCCGCCCGCTGGGTTGGGATCTGGAGCGGCCGCTTGGCCCCGGACCGCCTCTATAACCTGTTCCAACTCCACCGTTCGGTCGAGCATCGCGAACTTCAACAAGAGCACTTCGAGGAGTATCCGCTGTTGCTCACTCTTTCGGAAACGGCCGTCGGTATCCAGTTCAGCGAGGGCGGACAGCATGCGTAGCAAATCACCCGGAGCGAAGCGCCCCGCAAAGTCCGCATAGCGTTCCGAGAGATGCTCCGAGGCGAAACGAAGCGATTCCGAATCCTCCAGGCGTACACGCAGCAACAGACGCAGCGCCTCACTCAGCCCCTTGTAGAACTCCTCCAGATCGTAACCGCCGGCATTGAGCTTCTCCACGAAACCGAAAACCTCTGCCGCGCGCCGCTCCAGCAGGATCTCGAACAACTCAAAGTAGAGGTCCTCATCGACCAGCCCCAACACCTGGCGAACATCTTCCGCCATCACGCGATCACCACTAAAGGCGAGGACCTGATCGAGGGCTGAAAGCGCATCACGCAGCGCGCCGTCGGCCTTGCGGGCGATCGGCAAGAGCGCCGCCTCGTCGGCCTCGACGCCTTCGGCTCTTAGCACTTCATCCAATCGCTCGCAGATCCGATCTGTCGTTATGCGGCGAAAATCGAACCGCTGACAACGAGAGAGGATCGGTGGTGCGGCTTGGAAGATCTTACCCGGCTCCGTCGTGGCGAGAACGAAGATCACTCGCGGGGGCGGCTCCTCTAAGATCTTGAGGAAGGCGTTCCACGCTTCCCGCGTGAGCATGTGGGCCTCATCGATGATGTAGACCTTGTAGCGCGATTCTTCCGAGGGCGCATACATGGCCCGCTCGCGCAGATCTCGGGCGTCATCGACGCCGCGGTTCGAGGCCGCGTCGATCTCAACCACATCCAGAGAAGTACGGCCTGACCAGATACGCTCACAGCTATCGCAGGCGCCGCAGGGCTCACCGCCCTCGCGACTCTCGCAGTTGAGCGCCATGGCCAGCACCCGGGCCGCCGTCGTCTTGCCGATGCCTCTGGGGCCACAAAATAGGTAAGCATGGGCCACCCTGCCCCGTTCGACTGCCGTACGCAGCGTAGCGGAGACGTGGTCCTGTCCCACGATCTGCGAGAAATTCCGCGGACGATAGAGGCGTGCGAGTGCAGGACGATGCATGCTCGTGGGTGAAGAGGTTAGCGGTTGCACGGGGGAGTGAGCCCTCCCGCCACCCATCCCGGCGCCATCACTTTAGGGCGTACTCACGGCAATCTATTCTCATAACCTTTGTCGAGCAACGGAGTTCTATTCACCCAATCTCCAGGCATCGCGGATATGCTCGATTATGGGATCTGCACCCGGTCGAACGAGAACCCCTACAGCGTCGAACCGGTAGTACAGCTCCGGACGCCCGTGCTGGCTCTGCCATCGGCGTGCGACTCGCTCTATCTCGCGTCGCTTGATCGCCGTTATGGCCTCCAGCGGGTGACCGTACCCAGCCCCCGCCCGTGCCTTCACCTCGACGAAGGCCACGAGATCGCCATGGCGAACGATCAAGTCGACTTCGCGACGGCCGAATCGGTAGTTCTGTTCGAGAATCGTGTAGCCGAGTCGCTGGAGGTGGTTTGCTGCCAGCCGCTCACCCAGAATGCCCAGCTCGTGTGGTGTGGCCAATTCAGTCCAGGGGCGCGACCAGGTCCCGCCCGATCGCTTGTGCTATCCCACGCAGCTCGCCGACAAGGTCGGCAAAGTCCGCAGGGTACATGGCCTGGGCAGCATCGGAGACGGATCGATCGGGTTCGGGATGGACCTCAACCATCACACCGTCGGCCCCGGCGGCGACTGCAGCGCGAGCCATAGGCGGCACCTTGGTGCGGATGCCGGTCCCGTGACTCGGGTCTACGACTATCGGCAAGTGCGACAATTCGTGCACGCTGACGACGGCGGTAAGGTCCAGCATGTTGCGGGCATGGTCGTCGAAGCCCCGCAGACCACGCTCACACAGTATCACGCGCGCTTCACCTTCGCTGACGATGTACTCCGCAGCCAGCAACAGTTCTTGCACCGTGGCCGACATGCCGCGCTTGAGCAGGACCGGAACGCCCGCACGACCGGCCGCGCGCAGCAGCGAGTAATTCTGCATGTTACGGGCGCCGATCTGGATAACGTCCGCGTACTCGGCCACCATCTCCAATCCTTCAGGATCCAAAGCCTCCGTCACGATGGCCATCCCCGTTTCTTCCCTCGCCCTATCCAGCAGCTCGAGGCCTTCCCGACCAAGGCCCTGGAAGGCGTAGGGCGAAGTCCGGGGCTTGAATGCGCCGCCCCGCAATACGGTCACCCCGGCTCGTTTGAGCGACCGAGCCACGCTCAGAATCTGTTCCTCGCTTTCCACAGAGCACGGCCCGGCGACTAGCACGATCCCGCGACCGCCCATGACCGTACCGTTCGCCAACTCGATCACGGTGGAATCCTCGCGCCACTCGCGGCTTACTTGCTTATACGGCTGAGTGACGGGAATGACTTCGAGAACACCCGGCAGGGCGACCAGGCGTCCTGAGTTTACTTTTCCGTCGTTCCCGATCAGCCCTATGGCCACCCGTTGCCTGCCCGGTATGGGTCGGCCCTCGTAGCCCATATCCCGAATGACGGCCAGCACGGAATCGACGTCCTCCGTACTGGCGTTGTGCCTCATGACTATTAGCATAGAAGAATCAAGAAGTCCTCAACGACTCGTTCCGAGTTTTCAGATCTCGAGCTCGAGGCCGTCTTCTGCCATAATGGTATGCCCCGTAAAGCCAGCCTCGCGGATCAGTCCGGGAACGTCCAATCTACGCAGCTGCGGATAGACATGCGTCACCACCAGCCGCCGCACTCCGGCGTCAGAAGCTAGCGCAGCCACCCGCTCTGGTGACAAGTGGTTGTCGGCGACGAGATCATCGGGCAGCGAGCACTCAGCGAGCAGAAGATCGACGCCGGAAAAGAACTCAGCCAGCGTCTCGCTGGGGCCGCTGTCACCGGTATATCCCAGGCTCGACCCACCAGCCTCGATCCGCAGCGCCATGCTCTCATCGGTGTGGGGCGTGTCGGCCGCCACTACCCGCAGCCCCCCGATCGGCGTGAGCTCACCTAAGGTGATCTCGTGGATGACGATGTCGAATCCCGGATCGACCAGCCACGACCCCAAAGCGGCGGCCCACGCCTTGAACAAGCGCTGAGTTCCCGCGGGTCCCCAAATGTCGAGGGCGAGTGATCGCGGCACCTCGAGACCGTGGCGCAACGCAAAGATCAACGATGGGATCTCGCCGATGTGATCTGCGTGGAAGTGGCTAATGAGGAGGTGGTCGACATCACCCCAGGGAAGCTGGGCTCGGGCGAGGCCTTGGAGCGCCCCGGCCCCACAATCGACCACGACTTGAGTCTCTTCGTGTTCTAGCCAGTGACACGCCGACGCTCTGTTGGGATCGGGCACCACCGTGCCCGTCCCGACCGTTACCAGCCGCATCCGCGGTCAGGCCACCGCCCCGCGGGCGTAGTCGCTGAATTCGACGCCTACAATCTTGGAGACGCCGGGCTCTTCCATGGTCACGCCGTAGATCCAGTCGGCGGCCTCGATCGTCACCGGATTATGGGTGATGACTATGAACTGCACATCCGACTTGAACTCCTCGAGCATTGCGACGAAGCGTAGAATGTTCGTCTCATCGAGGGGCGCGTCAACCTCGTCCATTACGCAGAATGGGGATGGCTTGACGAGGTAGATGGCAAAGAGCAGTGAGAGTGCGGTGAGCGCACGCTCACCGCCCGAGAGGAGGTGTATACGCTGAGTACGCTTCCCGCGTGGGCTGGCCGATATCTCGACCGGGGAGTCGAGCAGATCGGTCGGGTCTTCGAGCCACACGTCGCACTCTCCTCCCTGAAACAGGGTTTGGAAGGTGCGCTTGAAGTTCACCCGAACCTGCTCGAACGTCTCGAGGAAGGCAGCGGAGGCGGTCTCGTTGATCTGACGAATCGTTTCACGCAAATCGTCCCGCGCCTTCGCAAGATCCTCGCGCTGGCCTTCGAGGAACTCTAGACGTTCCTTCTCTTCCTGATACTCCTGCTCGGCCAGCATATTGACGAGTCCGATGTGCGCCAGCTGCTCGGCTACCTGAGTCAATTCCTCGCGAAGCTCTCTGTGTTCGCCCTCCGCTACCTCGATCCCTGTCGCCAACTCGTCGAACGGCCGACCCCATTCGTCTTCCAGTCGCTCGCGCGTCCGATGCAAGTCCGCGTCGATCTGTGTCCGCTCAAGCTGAAGCTCGTGACGTCGGTCCGAATGCCCTCGCTCATCCTGCTGTACTCTTCGCAAGACGGTCTCGAGGTCAGTTACTTTCTGCCGAACCTCCTCGACGCGCTCCTCCATCTCTCGTGACCGCACTTCCAGCTGCGACTGCTCCTCGAAAATAGATTCCAACTCACGCGCGCTGCTGTCCGACTCCTCGCGGGCCCGCACCAAGCCGGCTTCGAGTTGCTCTGCTTCTCGAGCCAGTCGGTTCGCACGCTCTACCGTACCCACCAGCAACCGCCGCTGCGCGTCGTGCTCGCGCTCGACTTGCTCGAAGGCCGCTACCGCCTTCGCCTCATCCAGTTGAAGCCGAGTGACGCGCTCGCGCAGCTGCTCCCAGTCGCTCCTGACCTGCGCGAGAACCTCCGGATCGGGAGCGGCCTCAGCACCGATAGGCCTCAGTGTCCTTAGGGCTTCTTCTTCGGCCACACCTCGCTCCAACGCAACGGCTCGCTCTTCCTCCAGCTTCTTCACCCTGCCGTTGGCTGCGATCAACTCTTCGCGAACCGCGACCAATCGCTCGGTCGCCGCTTCGGCCCGGGCGGCCAGACGCTCCGTCTCCTCAGCGGCGGAGCGACGCTCAGCCTCGAGGCTTTCCACCAGCGAGGTCAGGGTCGAGGCCCGTCCCTCAGACGCCACCACGAGGGCGGCCACACGACGAACCTCTGACTCTGACTGCCTCTGTTGCCCGCGCAGGCGCTCCAGCTCCGCCTTGCGCGCCAGTACACCGGCTCCCGCGTACGGGCGACCGATCCGGAAGATCCCCAACTCGTCGACGCTCTCGCGCTGACCGACCCATGCTGCACCCGCGTCCGGAGCGGCGCCGCCCAGCCTCACTCCCTGAAGCAGCCGCAGCAGCCACTGAGCGCCTGGACCACTGACGCGGACACCTTGGGGCGGATGGACCTCGGTCGCATCGCTGCGGCCGACGCGGTTCAAGGGAAGCACCACGAGGCCACCCGGTCCGTCATAATCGTGGAGGAACCAATGACGAATCTTCTTGACCGCCACCTCGTCGTCGACGAGGAGACCCTGCATGTAGGCGCCCAGGTAGGCCTCGATCCCGTCGGCAAAGGTTTCGGCGACCTCGATATCTCGGCCGAGGACGCCGCGTATGCCCAACGATTCAGCCTGAGCCAGAGCCGCCTGAACCGCAGGATTGAACCCGTCCTCACCGACGGTCAACGGGGCCAGCGCCTCGATTCTGGCCGAGACAGCCTGAAGCCGCTCCGCCAGTGCGGCTTGCTGACCACGGTTTTCCTGGTGCTCCGCCTGTGCTTCCCTGAGACTCGCACGCTCTACCTCGAGCTCCTGGGACAACTGCCGCCATCGCTCGGTCGCCTGATCGGCCTCGGCCCGTACATCGCGCTCCTGCTCGCCAGCTTCCTCGATGCTTGCCGAGATGGCCGACTGGCGGCGTTCCGCTTCCTCGAGACGCCGAGCCAGCTCGACGGCCTCTGCCTTGGCAGCCTCTCTTCCAGCTTGAAGTCGCGCCTTTTCCTCGCGATAGGTCTGCTGCTCCGACTCGACGGCGGCTTCAGCAGCTTCCATCGCCTGACGGCGCTCCGAAAGTTCGATAAGCTCAACGTCCAAGAACTTGAGCTTGTCTCGCAGGGCGGCGAGAGTTGCCCGCTTCTCGAACACCTGTGCCTGCAGACGCTGGACTTCCGCCTTCAGCTCTACCTGCTGGTCTTCGAGCTCGCCCCGCTCCTCCGCCAGTTGTTCGATCCGAGCCCTCGCGTGGCGGGCACGCTCTTCAGCCAGCAGCCGATGCCTCTCGCGCTCGGCCAACCGGTCACGAACCGACATCAGCTTCCTGGCTCCGTCGGCGCGTTCACGCTCCAGGTCGGCCAGGCGTGTGCGAAGGGACTCGTGCTCCGCCTCGGCCGAACGCAACTGGGCGGCGTCTTGAACGCGGGCTTCTTCCAACGAGCGAAGTTCCGAGTCGATCTCGCTGTGTCGCAGGTGCAGGCGACTCAAATCGGCCTCTGCCAGGGCGAGCTCGAGCGCGAGCTTCCGTTCACGCATGTCGAGGTAGCGGCGCGCTTTTCCGCGCTGGCGTGCGAGGCTTCGAACCTTGGTCCGTACTTCCGAGAGCAGATCATCGACTCGGGCCAAGTCGGCGTCGGCCTCGTCCAGCCTACGCGACGCCACACGCCTGCGCTCCTTGTAGCGCCCGATACCGGCGGCTTCCTCGAACATGGCGCGGCGCTCCTCCGCCTTGTCGCTGAGGATCGCATCGATCATGCGCCCTTCGATGATCGAGTAAGCGTTGGAGCCGAGCCCGGTGTCGCGGCAGAGGTCCTGGACGTCGCGCAGTCGGCAGAGCGTGCCATTCAAACGATATTCGCTCTCGCCGCCCGTGAACACGGTTCGGGCGATCTCTACGTCCGAGTAGGGTACGGGGAGAACGTGATCTTCGTTGGACAGACGAAGCGTCACTTCGGCTCTATGGATGGGTTTGCGTTTCTGGGTACCCTGAAAGATCGCTTCTTCCATGCGCGAGCCACGGATGGCAGTTGGGCGCTGCTCACCCAATACCCAGCGCAAGCCATCGGAGATGTTGGACTTGCCGCATCCGTTGGGACCCACGATCGCGGTGATCCCATCGTGAAAACGGAGATCTGCCGAATCGGCGAACGACTTGAAACCGTGGAACTCGATCCCGACAAGCTTCATTGCGGCACCCACCCCACCCTTTCCACAAGCTTTATCTCCAAGCCGGCCCGTTCGATGATCGTACGCAGCGGCTGAGCGTCCTCTCGTTCCTCGTAGCCGCCCGCGTAGACGTGGTATGCTATGTCGTCACTTCCCGCAACAGCCGGTGCCGGAACCGTATAGGCCGGTACACCCTGCCCCTGCAAGGTCTCGACTACGCTTCGTGCGTCCCGGGCTGTCGGATAGATCCCGAAACTGAAAGCATAGCGCGCCGGTCTCACGTCCCACGCCCTGACCGTGTCCTTGATCCCTCGGCGAACCAAGTCCGCCATGAGCGCTTCACCCTGCTCGCGCTCCGACAACATACCGGCAAAGACTCGGTAATAGACGACCCCGCGTACCGGCGTGGGCGCGACATAAACCGGTAAGTCGGCCCGAGCCAATTCTCTCTGACGCGCCAGCGCGTCGTCCAACGAACTGTAGGACGCTATTGCCACAGAATATGGCAGGTTGACCCCCCGAGGTCGACCCCCTGCCAGATCGGGTCCAGCGGCCGGTGCCGCGGGACCTGCCGCTTCGGTGGTGTCGGTCACCGCCAGCGTCTCCGCTCCCTCCGGCGCTTGAGGGCCGCCTATGACCTTCCAGAGGACGACTACAAGGACGATGGCGGCGACCAGTGCGGCCGCCGGGACGATGCTTCTTCGCCGCGGACCCGAGAGCAGCCCGGACATCGGCCCGAATCGCCCCTCCGACCTGTGGTGACCCGCCTCCGCGTCGGACGACCAAGCAGCGCTCGAAGGGCCGGATTCCTCCGCCTCCTCCGCAGCCGATGCAGGAGTTTCGATCTCGAACGCCGGCTCTGCAGTGAGCGAAGGCTCGGCCTCGACCGGCGGCTCGACCTCGGGCTGCTGGTCTTGCCGTGTCGTGTCCGCCGGCCCAGTGGTGGCCTGAGGCGCGGACTCGCTGTCTGGCTTCACGGCATCGTCGGGTCGCGCATCGACGGTGAGGGCCTCCTCGCGAATTTCCACCGGCGCGAGGAACTCGGCCAGCTTACGTGCACCGCCGGGCAACTCGATTTCGCGACCGGAGCCATTCAAGAGAATGCAAGCCGCGAAACCGGGGATGGGTCCAGATTCCAGCCAATCCTCGGCAGACACGCATGGCAGCAGGTGTGCGTCAGCCGCCGCAAGCCGGGAAGCGATCTTCTGCCAGCGGGGATGGTGATAGAAGACCTGGAGCGGGGGCGGAGCGCTACCGGCGGATAGAAAGAAGAAGTTCTCCGACTCCGGTCTTCGTGCGACGGCGGAGAACGAAGCGCCACGGAACAGCACGTCGACGATCCCCTCGCCCTCTCCCACTCCCAACGCCTCGGCGATCGATGAGGGCGTCTGCCCTCGAACGTCAGCCAGCACGACCTTACGTTCGCCCGCTAGCTTGCGAACGATCTCTATCGCGGTACTGATCGCCCAGCGTCGCTGCCTCGAGCTCTCCGCCGCGAGAACCAGTGTGACGGCGTGCGGCCAGGTTGCCTCGGGACTGTCCATCTCTGCATCCACCTCCCCATCCTCACATGATCCACACACGCGTATCGCTGTACGCTCCTACCCACCCTGTTCCCTATCATCCCCTTGCAGAGTATCCGCTTCCGTTTCAGCCATGTCGCTCACGGTGCCTTCGTCGTCAGGCTGATCGAGCGGTTCTACGGGGCTCTCCATGTGGAGAATCCACGGCTTGTAACCGTACCGCGCCCCAAGCTCCTGCGCTGATGCATCCGCCCGTTCTCTGCTGGAATAAGGTCCAACCATCGCGCGATACCAGGTGACGCCCATGACGTCACGGTGGCGATCGACCACTCCAGGGTACCCGACGCTGCGAAGCCAGACTACGAGGTTCTCCACTCCAGGCAGTTGTCGTGCAGCAGACACAACGGCGTAGAAACCGGGTGGCGCGCCCGCGCCAGGATCTACCTCTTCCGGCTGACCGGCGCCATCTCCAGACTCTGGCTCTGCCCTTGTCTGAGCCCTACGCGCAGCCGTGCGTCGTGCCAGCTCCAAACGTGGTCGCGGCGGCTGCCACTGCACGGCCAGCCAGGTCATGCGTTCATCGGCGGCCACGCGGGCGATCTCGACGAGTCGGGACGAGTCGTAGAGCACCAACTCGCCACTCATTCTTGCCACCAATCGGCCACCCGGCAGTGCTACCGGCAAATTATCATCCCACTCCGCCGGGATGATTCCCAGCACCGAGTCGACCCCAACCTGCAAGACGGCCACCTGGTCGCCGGCCAATCTTGCGAGCAAGTTCGCGCCGTTGATGCTGAATCGAAGTTCCGAAGCGGCGCCCGGTAGCTCCACATCCTCCCGAGCCCGATCGAGTAAGCGGTCGTGGACGCTGAGGCGTTGGCCTACCGCCGTATAAAGTCTGTGCCCTGACGGCGTGACCGCGAGGGCTCTACCAGGCTCGGGCAGCACGATCTCTTGCACCGCCTCGAGCTCTGGCAGGCTAAGCCCATGTACGGCGAGATCGTCTTGCCCATCCGATAGGTAGTAAAGCACGCTGCCCCAAGGTGTTGCGGCGAGATCGCGCACCCCGTTCGTCTGCAACCGCACCAGGGACTCCTCCTCATGCGGCTTCATGGCCACCAGCGAGGTCACCGTATCGCCCTCGATGACAGCGATGACCCATCCGTCGCTGGCACTCCGCATCGTAATGAGATCGCCACCGAGCCGAGCTTGCCACGGCTCCAGTTCCGCCACCAACTCGACCGTACGCTGATCGGGCGCGACGATCAGGCCCGGGCCACCCTTCGGCGCGATCGCGGTGACCGCTCTCGTGTCCAGGCTGTCGAAGCTGAGCAGGTGGCCGGTTGCGTAATCATACCGCCCAATACGCAAGTCTTGGAACTGTACCCAGATCGTCCCCTCCCCTGGCCAAGCCGCTGTGAGCGGGCCAAGCTCGGGAGGCGCCCAAGTGGGCGATTCCATGTTTTCAGCGCTCAGATAGGTCAGAGGACCACCATCCAGCGGTAGCCCGAGCAGGCCCCAACCTTCGGCGCTCCCGAGCCAGGCGACGCGGTCGAGCGCCGTTCCATCCGCCGCGTTCGAGCTTCGCTCGGAGCGGCACGAAACGGACCCCAATGCGGCCGCCAGCAGAACGGCGACAAGAGTGGTGCTCTTCGACGAGTACAAGGCTAAATGGGTGTGCGCGGTCCTAGGATCGCTATCGCTCGGATCGTTCCGGGAAGGCTGGAGTTCAGTAGGCACCTAAGAAGATAGTCGCGGCCGACTTGTCGCCGCAAGGCACGTTGCGCTTTGATCACTCGTCAGAAGCTCGCCCCGAATGACAAAGACCAGATTCCCGACCGGCGGAATGGCCTGTGGAGCGGATAGGCATAGTCGATTCGGAACACGTTGTAGAATATGTTGATCCGCACGCCGCCACCCACCGCCGCGACAGGAGCGCGCACGAAATTCGGATCGGCACCCGGCGGCCGCGACCATTTGAGCTGGTCGAACGAGTTGAATGCCGCGCCGATATCGAAGAAGAGGGCCCCGCCCAACGGTGGCAAACCCAGCGGCACGAAACCCAGATCGATGTAGTTGAAAAGGGGGAATCGAAACTCGGCACTGGCGAAAGCGATGCTACTACCGATCAATTGGTCGCGCACCGGACACAACGTGGTGGCCAGATTCACGACGTCCAGAGCTGACGCAGCACATTCGGCGATCGAGAACGAGCCTCCGTCATAGCCGCGAATGTAGTACGGCCCGCCCCAGTAGACGCGAAAATCGTGTTCGTCTGGCCCGGATCGCGAGATCGTACTCAGCCGCGTAGCTAAAGCGACCTGTCCGCCGAAGTTGAAGTAGTTGCGGAGGTCGACGGTGATATTGTTGACGACGATATCCCCGAAGTAGCGGCCGACTTCGAACCGGTAGCGCCGGCCCGATATCGGGCCCGTGTATCCAAAGAGCACATTGTCCCATACGAGCGCTAGCGACGGACCAGCAAAGACCATGTTCTCCAATCGCCGCGTCGATCTGTCGCCGCTATTTGGCAGGCCGATGAGAACACGGTCAATCACGCTGTCGCGGCTGACATAGAATCCGTTCGCCGAGACTTCGATCCGCTGGAACACGTTGAGCGGGTAGTGGACGCTGGTGGTGAGCACTCGATAGACATCTCGTTCGAAGCGGTCTTCGACCACCGTGCCCGTGCCGTCGTCTATCGTCGCTGTAGTCCCCCAGAATCGAAAGAGTGGGAACTGCTGGTAGGCCATGGACAGGTTGGCACGTTCTCGCAGATACGAGTATTGGGTGAGGATATACGCGTCGTCGAACGTACCGGCGATCTGCCCCCAGAGCAGCACATTGTGATCACCGAGAATGTCGGACATCAAGATGTACGATCCTCCGTAGACACCACCGCCGTAGTAGCCGCCGACCTGTGTTCCGATGACGGGTTGCCCGATGACGTCTGGCGTCAATTTGATCTTGTAGTCCTGCTGCTCGAACCCGGTGGTGTCCGGCAGGCCCATTTCCGCGTCGTTCAACAGCGCCTCGACCGTCAACTCGCGCTCGACCGCAACCTGCTCCGCATTCGGCCTCTCACTCGACAACCGAAACCCGTCCGTCACCCTGTAATACGAACGAGCACGCGACTGGCCCGAAGATAGGTCTAAACGATCAGGACTTGACCGCTGTCGATCCTCGTCAGGGCCGTGGCCGTTGTCGCTACCGTTGTCGGACATCGCCACGAGTGTGCGGCGTGGAGCCGATTCGATCGGCCATCCATTCGCACGGGGGTTATCCACGGCATAGACGTTGTATCCGGCATCTTCGAAGTAAGTGAACACCAGTCGATCCGCCCGCGCCGCCCAATGGATCGCCGGGCTCAGAGGCGTCACGCCCGTCACACCCGACACCAGGTCTGTCATCTGATACAGCCGGTTCTCCAAGCGCGACCAATAAAAGATGTTGTTCACGCCGGACCGATCCGACACGAAGGCGATCGCGTCGCCATCGGGTGACCACACTGGGTTGATGTTCTTCCCGTCGTCCTGGAAAGGCAGGAGCTCGACATCGCCCCTACCAACGTTGTAGAGCGCGATCCTGAAATTGCCGAATACAAGGTCCTCAAAATCCGTCACGTCGCCACGATCCGTGGAAATCGCTATGTGTTGGCCGTCCGGCGACCATGAGGGGTGGAAGTCGGCGTACTTGTCGTCCGTGAGCTGTTGAAGGTGTTCACCGTTCACGTCGACGGCGTAGAGATCGCTGATGCCACCGCGCAGGCCCGTAAACGCGACGCGCATTCCATCAGGCGAGAACGTAGGATTGACGATGCCGTCAAGATCGATCGTAATCCGGTGCACGATTCGTCGCTTCGCCACCTCGTAGATGTAAAGCGCGTCACGGCCACCTACCTGCGCGACGAACGCAAGCTGAAGGCCGTCGGGCGACCAGCAGGCGGTCGAGTTCAGGAATCGTAGTGACTCGAAATCGGGGCTCCGAGCCGCCTGCACCAGTCGGGCCAGCACCTTTCCATCCTCGGCGGAGGCCAGCCAGAGATCGTAGAACGAGTAGAGGTCGTTCCCACGATCGGAGAGGTAGACCAGCCTGCGACCGTCCGGCGACAAAGCCGGCGAGACATACGAAGCGAAATCCTTTGACGTCGGTCGAAATGCGTGGCGAGTGAGACGCTTGGCACGTTCGTCAGCATATCCAGACCGGGCTACATCGGGGATGTAGGTCGTCCTAACGGTCTCGATCCATTCCTCGGACAGTTCGGCCACGGTGACCCCCAGCGTGACCTGCACCGCCCCCTCCAGCCCCAAACGCATAGCCCGTTGAAGAAGTAGCCCGATCGTGTGGTCCCCGTACTTGCCACCGACATAAGCCCACAGTGACTGGCCAAAGCGGTAAGACAGGTAGTCGCTGTAGAGCGACATCTCGGGGATCGTCCGCAAGTAGCCCGTAAGGACAGCGTCGCGCAACCACGCGTGCGTCTGCGTGTCCAGCTTCCCGATGGAGAGATACTCGGCCATCCCCTCCATGAACCAGAGCGGGGGCTGGAACGCACCGGGATCAATTTGGCTGGTGAGACCCAACGCAATGACGTCGTACTGGAACGCATGCACCAGCTCGTGCGCCAATACGTGTTCGAAATCGGCGTACGAACCGGTGAACGGCAAGATCACGCGACGCTTGGCGAATTCTGTGACGCCTCCCGTCCCTTCCGAGATGAAGCCCGGCAGCGCGTTGGTCTGCTGGAATTGACTGTGCGACGCATAGAGAATGATCGGTTTCCGCTCCTCGAACTCATGACCGAGTATTCGACTCAATCGGGCATAGGAACGCTCCGCCATCCGGGCAGCATCGAGTGCGGCTTCACGTTCTCGCGGATAGTAGTAGATGTCGAAGTGAGCGGTCCGGAGGACTTTGAACTCGAAGGCTTCGTACTGCAGCTTGTTCCGGCCGAACTGCGCCCGTCCCGGTTCCGGCAACAGAGATAGGAGAGTGATAACCAGCGGTGCGACCACTACCAGCGCCCGCGGGCTAGCTCTCGCTTGCCCGAAGCCGCGGCGCAAACTCACGGACCGGGATCCTCGGCCAGCATCATCGGCGCGTCACCCCAAAGCCGTTCCAACTGATAGAATTCGCGCACAACGGGGTGGAACACATGCACGACCAAGTCGATGAAGTCGATCAGCACCCAGCGTGCGGTTCGCTCGCCCTCCACGCCCGAAGGCCTTACACCTTCCTCGGCCAGCCCGGTCAAGATGTGTTCCGCAACCGCCCGGACGTGTACATCCGAGTCACCGGAGGCGATCAAGAAGAAGTCGGTGGCGTCCGACAGGCCGCGGAGATCGAGGATCATCGGCTCGCGGGCGTTGCGCTCGTGGCAAAGCTCGACAGCCCGCTGAACCACCGCGGGAAGGTCGGCCCTTCGCGTTTCACGCGTCATCATTGGGCCTGATAAAAAACACCCCAAGCGCCCGGCCCCAGGTGAGCTGCGATCGCTCCCGTAGCCGGCGACACGAACAACTCCTCAGGTTGAAACTCCTGCTGCAGCTCGTGGCCTAGCTGCTCTGCCAGGTCCTGGCAATCCACGTGGGCCACACCCATGCGCAAGCGCGCGCGCTCGCTCGGTATCTGCTGCTTCAACAACTCGATGACACGCGCCCTCAGAGCACTTCGCCCGTGCACCCGGTCCACCGGTACGAGAGTGCCCTCGGCATCTACGCTCAACACCGGTCTCAGACCCATCAGATCGGCCAGGAACGCTCTCGCCTTCCCAACCCGCCCGGACCTCTTGAGGTACTTTAGCGTGTCCACGGTGAGCAGCAATCCGGATCGTCCCCTGACGCGCTCGAGTTCAGCGGTGATCTCTTCCAGGTCGCGACCCTCGCGGGCAAGCTCGGCGGCGCGCAGTACTTGGAATCCGAGACCGAAGGACGCCGACCGCGAGTCCAAGACGTGCACCGATGCCTTCTCGAAGCGGGTTGCCACAGCCTGAGCCTGACCCACCGTGCCGGACAGTACCCCTGCTACGAAGATACCGAGCACTCGATCGGCGTGCTCGGCCGCCCGCAGGAAGCCCTGTTGCAGCTGAGCCGGCGGCGGCTGCGACGTAGTTGGCTGCGGCTGAGTCGGATCCTTCAGCCTATCGAGGAGCTCCTCATGAGTGATATCGATCTGATCCAGAAGCGTCTCATCTCCAAACATGACGGTCATCGGCACAACGGTGACATCGTACTCCATCACCTTTTCGGTAGGCAGGTCGCACGTCGAATCCGTGACGACAGAGACCCTGGCAATACGAGTGGCTCTTCGCCTGAGTTCGTGCTGAGCCCGCATGTCCTCGACCTTGACCAAGTCTACCGGCGCACCAAGCTGCAACAATGCTCGCTCGACGCCCGTCGGCTCGTCGGTATGGATGTGGATCTTTGCGACGGAATGAGCACGTGTAACGATGAGCGAGTCGCCGAGACTCGTGACCGCGTTCATCAAGGCGCGCCGTTCCGGTGGCGGCGACCCGTGAACGATGAACTCCGTGCAGTAGCGGAAGGAATGACCCGTGGCATCCTGGAACTCGGCTGCCGCAGCGGCGTCCCGGGTTTCCAGCTCCATCGCACCCGGCAGCGGCCGTGCGCCCCTGTCCATAAGAGAGACGACGCCTTCCATGAAGCGCACGAACCCTTTTGCCCCAGCATCGACTACGTTCGCTTCACGCAGTGAAGGCAGGAGCTGGGGTGTACGCTCCAGCGATTCATAGGCCGCCTGCAGTATCCGCCGGGCCAGCGGTTGCAAACCCGTTTGCGTACGAGCGGAGCGCTCCGCTTCCTCGGTGGATTCCCGGACTACGGTCAAGATCGTCCCCTCGACGGGCTTATCGACGGCTTGGTAGAGGGAGTCGGAAGCGCGGCGCATGGCCTTGGCGAGTTCGCGCGGACCCGCACGATCGCGGCCGCCCAGCGCCTCGGCGAAGCCGAGGAAGAAATGTGACATCATCATGCCCGAGTTACCACGAGCAGCCAAAACACCGGCATCGGCGAGCCGGGAAGCCACCCGCGACACGGACACGTCCTTGTACCCGTTCACGGCATCGGCCATCGAACGGAGCGTGAGAGCCAGGTTCGTTCCAGTATCGCCGTCCGGCACGGGGAAGACGTTGATGCGATCGAGCTCCGCGCGATAGGCAGCGACATTGGCCGTGCCTGCCAGAAAGAGGCGTCTTAGGCGCCTCCCGTCACAGTAGGCGATGCTCAGTCCTTACTCCCCCTCTTCCTTGATCACCCAGACCTTCACCGAAGCCTCGACCTCCGGGTAAAGCCTGATCGGAACGGAATAGACGCCGAGCGCCTTGATGGGCTCGTTCAACACCACGTGGCGCCCGTGTACATCGAAACCTTGCTCGCTCAGCTGACCTGCGATGTCCCGCGGGCCTACCGAACCGTACAGTTTGCCCTCTTCCGCGGCAAGCATCGAAAAAGTGATCGACACACCTTCGAGTCGGTCCGCAACCGCTCTGGCGTTGCCGCGGTCCCGCTCCTCCGCCTGCAAGGCTGAGGCACGCTCTTGCTCGAGCCTCCTGCGACTCTGCTCCGTGGCCGGGTATGCCAATCCCTGCGGCAGCAGGTAGTTACGCGCGTATCCGGGCTTCACGCTAACGATATCACCCACGTCACCGAGATTCTCGACTTTCCGTCTGAGTATGACCTCTTCATGTCTAGCCACTGCACCACTCCATATCTGATACTGCGAAACAATCAGAACCGCGACGATCTACTTGCCGCTGTCAAGGGGACTGAGTCGACTCCGAACATTAAGCCAAGTATCACCTAGTCCAACAATCAGCATCACAGCCAGTAACAACGCAAGGATCGGGTAGATCAGCAACGCCACAATCCCCCCGACGACTCCCGCTGCTACCGGAATCCCGCCCATCATGCTAAGCAGAACAGCCATCCCCCTGAGCACGTACAACGCTCCCATGAAGAAGACCGCGTTGCCACCGATGCGGTCAGCCACATGCCCTATCGGCGCCAGCATCAATACCAGGCCGAGGAGCCAGGCCCACACCAGATGGTCGTTGAAGCGGAAGCTCCGCAAACGTCCAAAGGTCTTGCCGGTATCACCGGCGAGCCAACTACGGACCGCAACGGCAACCCCCAAACCACCCAAGGAACTGACGCCGAGCAACGCCGGGAACACAGCCACTTGAAACTCCACCACCCGCTGCACCAGCGCTTGCACCGTTTCATCGGCTCCCGAACCCACAAGATTCGCGGCTGTCTGCGCCGACTGGCTCGCCCTAGCCGTCATCAAGGTGTCGAGGTCGAACCAGATACCAGGCCTGGCGAGAACGACTATGGAGACCGCGATAGCGGCCATCGTGACCGCCGTCAACGCTTGCGCCGTGAAGCTCCAGCCGGGACGCAAACCGACGATCCAAACGAACATCCCTGCCAAGACCAATGACCAGCCCCGCTCAAACCACCAGAGTCCCGAGCGCTCGCCCAAGAAGGCGACCACCAGGACCACGGCGACGATTATGGCCGATCGAGCGTAGTGCGGCCCGTAGGTCAAGAGCAGCAGCGCCAGCAGCAATCCGACAAGAACGAACGGCTGGATTACCGCAAACACGATCGCGATCAGGGCGAAGCCCGCAATGCGACCGAGGTCACCCCGGCTGGCAGTCAAGGCCTTCTAGCGCCGGTAGTCTTCCACGTAGGGAAGCAATGCCAGGTAGCGTCCCCGCTTGATCGCCTGGGTGAGCTGCCGTTGGTGCGGCGCGCACGTGCCCGTGATACGGCTCGGCACGATCTTCCCGCGTTCGGTGACGAACCGGCCAAGCAGCTGCTCATCCTTATAGTCGACGATCTCGACCTTGGCCTCACAGAGGTGGCACGGTTTTCGTCTTCTTCTCTTCATATCTCACCGCCTCATCTCATTCGCAATTTGCAGTCTTGGTCTTACTCGTCATCCAACGCGTCATCGTCGTCCTCGAATCGATCTGCGACCGTTTTTGTCGATGAGCTCGGCACGGGCAGTTCACCTTCAGAGAGCACGACGAGGTAACGCAGCACGTCTTCGTCGAGCTTGATCGCCCTCTCGAACTCCGGGAGACTTTCCGGAGTCGTGCGGAACTGCACCACGACGTAGTAGCCGTTGTCGTGTTTCTTGATCGGATAGGCTAGCTGACGCTTTCCCCAATGCTCAACAGCCAACACCTCGCCGCCGGCGTCTGCAGTGGCGAGTTGATCGAAACGCTGCAACTTCTGATCGATGACTGAACGATCGACTGCAGAATCGAAGATGTAGACGATCTCGTAATCGCGCATCGTCACCTCCCTTTGGTCTCGAGCTCGGAAGCTCGAACTCGTGTGGCCCCGCCCGGTGACCAGGGGCGGAGCAGGTTGTATGTAACAGCCCTTGAACCTGAAGCTCGGCAAATCTACCCGAACCGGGCCCCAATCTCAAGTTCTCGGATTGTCGGGGCGCGTAGGCTAGGCCTGGGCCCGAAACAACAGGATATCCCCGTCTTCTACCACGTGCTCCCGGCCTTCCGCCCGGACGAGACCCTGATGCCTGGCCGCCTTGAGCGACCCGGACTGTTCGAAGTCTCGGTAGCTGATCGTCTCAGCCTTGATGAAGCCCCTCTCGAAGTCGCTGTGCACGACGCCGGCCGCCTGCGGGGCCAGAGCGCCACGGCGCACCGTCCAGGCTCGGACCTCTTTCTCGTTGAACGTGAAGAAGGTGATCAAGCCTAGCAGGTCGTAGGTCGCCCGTATCAGCCGGTCGACTCCGCGGCCCTCCATGCCGAGCGACCGCATGTATTCCTGCTGCTCCAGGGGCTCCAAGCTCAGCAGGTCGGCCTCTAGCCGGCAGCAAAGATCGAGGACGCGGTCATCGCCCACCGCCCGCCGTAGCTCTGCCACGCTGGGACCTTCACCCCCGATCCCGCTCTCGTCCACGTTTGCCAAATAAAGGACCGGCTTACTTGTCAGCAAGAAGAGCGACCGAAGGACGCCGCCCTCCGTGTCGTCGCACTCGAAGCCCAGGGCGGAATTCCCTTGGTCCAGCCAACCCTGAAGGCGATGGAGACACTCAGCCTCACCCTGGGCTGCCCGGTCCCCGCTCCGCGCCGCGCGTTCCACGCGATCGAGCCGAGCAGCGACGGTCTCGAGATCGGCCAGAAGCAACTCGGTCTCCACGGTCTCGACGTCGCGCGCCGGATCCACCGACGACGTCGGGTGGGCGACGTTCGGATCATCGAAGCAGCGGACGACGTGGACCAGCGCCTCGACCTCTCGGATATGCGCCAGAAAGCGGTTACCGAGTCCTTCTCCTCGATGTGCGCCCTCCACCAGGCCCGCGATGTCCACGAATTCGACGATCGCCGGCACCCTCTGCGGCGGCTCGACAAGCTCGAATAATCTGTCCAGCCTGGAGTCAGGCACCTCTACGATGCCGACGTTAGGGTCGATCGTGGTAAACGGATAGGCCTCGGCGGGCACGCTGGAAGCAGTGAGAGCGTTGAAGAGGGTTGATTTTCCGGCATTGGGCAGGCCAACAATGCCGGCTCGTAGCGCGCGGCTCATGATACACAAACTGCGTTCACGGTCGACGATCGACAACCAACTTCCGAGGCGGCA
>Ga0209536_100000346_pt1 | contig 74267 bp, 61 predicted proteins | sample DeeMarSeWOR28_12_FD_187461 | JGI IMG/M metagenome (GOLD analysis project Ga0209536, IMG submission 187461) | Marine sediment microbial communities from White Oak River estuary, North Carolina - WOR-2-8_12 (SPAdes) (version 2) | ecosystem: Environmental > Aquatic > Marine > Intertidal zone >...
CAAGCCTCCCGAGGCGCAGGCCGATTCGACGCGCGTCGCCGGCACCGGTCCCATCCAGCACGCTCCCTCCGCGGATGAGAAGGTCAAACTGCTCTCGTGTGCCGACAGATTCAGACGCACCGGCACAGGAGAGGAGGCTCGAGGCAATACCTGCAGAGCCCATGGCCTGCAGGAACTCACGGCGCGAATACCTTTTCATGAGAGCATCACCCTTTCAGTTGATCGTGCCCCGAGGCCGGCTCTTTCTCCAGAACCCAGATCATGGAGGGGCTCTGGTCGGGATGAAAACTGCTCCTCCGGTAATCTCCAAAGAAGGAGGCGGTCGCAAAACCGACATCCTCCAGCATCGCCTCCAGCTCCCTTCGTTCTATCAGGGCAAACCTCATCTCCAGGAGGCGTCTGGATCTGAAATGCCCTTCCCGGTCGTAGAAGTCGAACACCTGAAGCCTCTCGACAATGCACTTCTCTTCCTTCTCCATCCCGGAGACGACCAACACTCCGTCCTGCGTCGAAAAGCGGCCTGTGAGGCGAAGGGCACCGTCCACCATCCTGCGCCGCACGTTCGGGTTGTGGAGCGTGCAGAGGAACCTCCCTCCGGGTCTCAGAGAGGCATGGATGCCCCGCAGGACAACGCGCCGATCCTCCGGCGCCAGGATCTCTGAGAGAGCGTTGAACGGGAGAAGGGCCAGATCGAATCTCTCCCCCAGATTCAGCTCCCGGATATCAGAGCAGACGATCTCGGCATGGAGGTTCTTCCTGCGAAGCTTTCTGGAGAGAACATCCAGCATCCCGGGAGACCTATCGACGGCCGTCACCCTTGCCCCCGCCTCAACGAGAGGCACCGTCAGGCGGCCGGTCCCCGCCGTGAGCTCCAGGACCTCTCCACGGGTCCCCACAACTTCTTCCCTGAAGAACGGAAGATCGAAATCTGTCACCACGTAGAGGTCGGCTATGCTGTCGTAGTCTATTGAGACCATCGATCGCGCCAGGGCCAGCGCCGCTCACTCCAGGACATGAATGCGCTTCCCGCTGCACATCTCCTTGAGCACTTTCGGCCAGACGGTGACGCTGACCTCCCCGAGATGAGCTTCCTTCAGGAGGGCCATGTAGGTCAGCGACTGCCCGATCCCTACTCCGATGCTGAGCGGGATATCCCCGTTCATGATGGCCAGATGGTAGGGGAGCTTGAGGAAGTCCAGCTGCCCGGTGATCTCCAGCTGTTTCCTGAGCGTCTCGGCGTTCACACGGACGCCCATGGAGGTCAGCTCGTGCCGGCGCTTGGTCACCGGATTCCAGACGAGAATGTCTCCGTTCAGCCCGTGCATGGGTCTTCCGTCGGCAGAGGTCGTTTCCGTGACCCAGTCATTGTAGTGGGCGGCCCTCATCTCGTGCGGGTAGCCGTCCTTGAGCGTCCACCCGATCCCGTAGATGAAGATCGCGGGGTACTCCTGCAGGACGGCCGTCTCTCGCTGCTTTCTCGGGAGATCGGGGAATCTGTCCAGTATCTCCTCGGCGTGGAGGAACGTCAGCTTCTCCGGAAGGTCCGGATACTTCTTCGTCTTCAGCTGCGGAAAGAGCTCCTACACACGGGTCAGCCCCTTTGAGAACCTTCCAGGTCTTTTGAACCACTTCGGTCAGGAATTTCAGGTTCCGCTGCTCTTCCGTCACCACCAGCTCCCAGTCCCACTGATCCACATAGGCGCTGTGATCGTGGTCCAGGAAGTAGTCCTTCCGCACAGCCCGCATATCGGTAATCAACCCCTCCCCCACCTCCATCCCGAACTGTTTCAGAGCCATCCGCTTCCACTTGGTCGCGGCCTGCACCACCTCCGCATCGATCGGGTTCTTCCAGTAGTCGTTGGAGATGTGAAACTGGATGGGCGTGCGTGACCCGTCACGATCCAGGTAGTTGTTCACGCCGCTGGTCGTATCCACGATCAGCGGAACCTGGACCATCAGAAGGTTCAGCTCCCTGCAGAGCCCCTCTTCCATAGAGCGCTTCACGGCGTAGAGCGCCTCCATCGTCTCCTTGGGAGTGAGCAGCGATGAGTAGTCCTGTGGAAGGATCTTCTCCAGGTCCTCATAGTTCCCGATGCCAGGTCCAACGAGATCTGCCTTCTCGTCGGCCATCTATCTTCTCCTGATTGTTATTCGCGAACAGCACTGACGGAGATACCTTCGGCACTCGGCGTATGAAGAGTCGTCTCCAGACCCGGATCCGATTGTATCGCCTCAAGGAATCCATCCATGTCCCGGGCCTGCGAGGTGACGTTGTGAGCGGCAATGGTGCCTCCCGGCTCCATCCGATTCCTCACGAGCTGAAGGAACTTCACGTAATCGGGTTTCCAAGCGTCAATGAAGACGAAGTCGAACTCCCCTTCGATGTGTGAAACCTCCTCGAACGCATCGCCTATCCTTGCGTCAACAACCTCCTCAAGCCCCGCCCTCTGGAGGTTTCGCCGGGCCTCCATGCCACTCAGCGAATCAATCTCTATGGTAATGAGCGTGCCCCCCGTCTCGCGAAAAGCGAGGCCGAGCCAGAGCGCAGAATACCCGTTGAACGTGCCGATCTCCAGGCCCCGCCTGTACCCCTTCTCCAGGATCAGATCGTAGAGGAATCGGCCGTCACGGACCCGGATGTTCATATCGCTGTGCCCGCCGGGGAGATGTTCGAGCATGGGAAGGGCCAGCGGATCCCGTATTCCCTCGAATGCATCGGCAAAGAGAACGGCCGGGTCGGGCTCCGAAAACTGCGCGTCATCGATCGAGACGTTGTGCTCCACCTCGTCAAAGCCAAGGGTGCTGGACCCCCCCTTCCGGCTCATGACAATCCTGAAGGGGAACTTCACCCCCTCCACGTCCCGGTACTCCTCCAGCCTCCAGTACGGACCGATCTGAACGAGCAGTCCGCTCTCGGCATCGAACGTGAGCTCATTGTGAGGGCTCTCCATCATGGTGGGGTCCACCAGGTAGAGATCGCGCCCGTCCACCGTTCTCTTCTCCTGAAGAACAAGTCCGTGAAACTGTTCCTGGATCGTGAGCGGGCCCTGCGGATTGAGTATCCAGCCGAGGCGTGACCACTCTTGCTCGGGAACCGTCTCGATCAGATCAGGCGTCTGCCTCCACCCCCTGGTCCCGTCGAATCCCTCGGAACGAATGCTCCGGTCACGTCCAAAGGCCACAACCCACTTGTCGGGTGCCTTTGCATACGCCTCGAACGGGACAACCTCTCTCGGCGGGTCTCCCCAGGAGAGATCATTGGTCAGGTGACCCACGGCAGACCTCGTCTCGAGCAGTGCAATCCTCTCGCGTCCCCCCATGGCGCTCAGATAGTTCTCCACGACCCGCTCGAGCGCAGGGAGGGACTCATAGGCTGCTGCCAGATGCCCCCCCACGAAGACCTGGAGCTCGGGCCAGAGCTCCGCATCGTAGCCCGGAACGAGGCTGTACTCGACGCCTGCCCGGCCCTCTTTCAGCGTCAGCCTCCCGCTTCCGAAAACACCATCCTCATTCCGAACTTCCACCTGCTCGCCGATCAGTTCTTCAGACCCCCGGACAGAGACGGTGCAGTACCCGAAACCGATTTCCCGGTCGACCCGGAAGCCGACTGGCTCATCCGGTGCCTCTGCAAGTCTGAGCGTGTACATCTCCCTCGAGCTGGCGTGGCTTTCCAGACCCGGGTACCAGCCAACCCGGAGGGGACCTCCTGAAGGGTCAGCCTCTCCGTCATAGTCGTTCCCGATACACTGGAAGGCGACGGTGGCGCCCGGCTCCGGTGCCAGACCCAGGTTGGCCCAGGGGAGCCACGATTCGACCGTAGAGCCGCCCGGGCGCAGACTGCTGGCCGACCGGGAGCGAAGCTCCCCCACTCTCTCGGTCTCCGGGCGGTGGTCATAGAGCCTGCTCCGCAGCTTGGCGTACTTCGGATCCGCACCCGAGGCAATGACCAGCTGGTGCCTGTTCTCAGACCCGACTGCCTCCGCAAGGAACAGTTCCACGCAGTCCCTCTGCCAGAGCCGGTTCAACTGCTCGTGTTCCATCGGAATGTCGTCGCGAAGAGTTGCCAGCACAAAGAGCCCCTCCTCGTTCCACCCCAGCCGGAACTTCAGGTCGAAATCCTCGGCTGGGAGAGCCCGTCCCTTCGGATCGGTCACAAACCCGACTGAGAACCCCCCCTCCCCCCAGTCGTCTCCTGATCCATCCACAACAATCCCTTCCACCCTCGGGATATCGAACTGAACGGGGCTCTCTGCAGGCTCGTGTGCCGATGCCGCTGAGCCCAGAGCAGCCAGTATTGCCGGTAGAGCATAGAGATGGATCTTCATCAGATTCTCCTGTTGAGCCGCCTCTGGACGGTCTCATGTTCCAGTTCTCGTATGGCGTCCGAGGCGATCCATCGGGCGGAGCGGGAATCCATCTTCCGCAGCTCCCTCGCGGTCTCCAGGGCCGCCCTGTTGAGTTTTGCATTCCGCTTCCCGATGTGCCTCAGGGCCCAGCTGACAGCCTTCTTCACAAAATTCCTCTCGTCCCTGGCCCCCCGCCTTATCACCGGGAGCAACCGGATAAAATCGCGGTCCGGCGCCTCCTTATCATGCCAGGCCAGACAGGCAACGAGCGCAAACGCTGCCCTCCTGACAAACTCCTCGTCCCGCCTTGACCATTCACGGACCTTCGTCCACGCATGGGGGGTCCTGTCAAAGAGGTTCATGCAGACCTGATCGCAGATGTCCCATGAGTCGAACTCCTTGACCCAGGCATCCATCTGTCGCTCGGTCACCCTTTCGGGCTCGTCCACCATGGACGCCAGGATCCTCGCATCGGGGATCCCCGTTCTCCAGAGGCCGAGAGCCAGATGGTGGTCTCTCCCTGAGGTCTTTGCGATCCGTCTCAGCTCGGGGATCCGGACCCCGAGCCTTCCCTCCCCCACGATCCCGAATCTTGCCATACCCTCGATATCACCAGGTCGTGCTGCCGCGCGGAGTTCCTTCAGCAGCTCATCGACCGAGGGGGTGCCGGCAGTCATCGCGGTTTCACCGCCACGGTCGCAAGAAGGGGTGGAGCGGTGAAGAATGCATTCGGATTCCTGGTATGCTCAGTCCAATCCCTGTAGTACTCCTGGAGCTCGCCCTCGGTCAGCAATCCCGCCTCCACAAGGTTGCCATGGTTCTTCCCTGTCATCTCCAGCCATTCCCAGAGGAGCGTTCCAGGTCTTCCTGTCCGGAACACCGGATGCAGGTCAACCATATGGAGACCATGCTCTGCAATGAGTTGAGGAATGCTCCCTCCGATGTCCGGGTCTCCTCCGTGTCGTTGTATGAGTTCATGGACGGCGCGGTAGACCCTCTCGAAGGCATCGCCCCGCGGCCAGAGGGTCATACTGCGAAACTGAAAGTACTCCATGACGGCAAAGACCCCGCCCGGTTTCAGTGCACGTGCTACCTGCTTCACCACCCCTCCGGGATCCGCGCAGAACATGAGGACCCACCGCGCGATTGCACCGTCAAGGGATTCCCCTTTCAGCTCTGGTTGGTGAACGTCGGCAACCCTGGCGGTAATGTTTCCGTACCCCTCACGCGCAGCCCTCGCCTTGAGGCGCTCGATGAACCTCTCTGAGCTGTCCAGGGCAATCAGATGACCCTCGGGACCGACGAGCTTCGCGAGATCCAGGCTCATCGATCCGGGTCCGGATCCGAGATCCAGCAGGGTTTGGCCCGACCCGAACCCCGCCCTCTTCCAGACGGTGGCCGTCTCTTCCAGCCACACCTGATGCTGGAAATCCAGGCGCTTGAGCTCCTCGTCTTCCCTGTCTGCCAGGAGGTACCGTTGCCGCTTCTTCAGGCTCATGGTGTTTGCCTGGCACCTATCTCTGGGTCATGCGGTGAGCAACGTGCTGGAGGTATTCGCCTGGCGGGGCCAGATCAAAAGTAGTGCAGGCATTCGAGAGAATCAAGCTCGCCCGGGCGATCCGGCTGTCACCCTTCCGAGAGGCGCCGGACTGCCGAGAGGAGTCTCGCCGCCTCCCCCCCGCTGTTGTAGAGAGAGATTCCCGCGCGCGTCACCCCGCCCCTTTCGAGAAGACCCAGTATCTCCGCGGGGCGGATTGCGTAGAAATGACCATCCCACGTGCATATGCCCTCCTCACCAAGAGTCCGGCATACCTCCGCCGCCGTTCTTCCGTCCAGTGTAAACGAGACGGTCGGGGCGCGCGGCGGGACATCAAACGTGGGTCCATGCCGAGTCACCCCCGCAATCTCCCCGAGGCCGTCATAGAGGTCTCGCGCAATCTCGTGTTCATGAGAGGCGATCAACTCCATAGCGCTCACGATCTGCCGGCGCAAACCGATTCCCGAGCCGAGCGAGGCTATGTACTCAATGGCGGCCTTCACTCCTGCAAGAGATCCATGGTTCAGCGTCCCGGTTTCGATTTTGTGGGGAGCCGTCTGCACCTGGGTCCGGAGACAGTCGGTCTGGAACTGGTTCAGGAGCCCCTCGCGGGAATAGAGGATGCCGACATGAGGCCCGTAGAACTTGTAGGCCGAACAGAGGAGGAAATCGACCCCCATCACTTCAACGTCAACCGGGAAATGCGGCGCGTAGTGGACCGCATCGACCAGCAGCCACGCACCGACCTCGGCGGTCAGCTTCCGCGCCAGCATCACGTTGTTCACCGTTCCGAATGCGTTTGAGGCAAGGCCCATGGCGAGCAGACGGGTATGATCGTTGACCTTTGCCCGGAGGTCGTCCTCGTCGAGTGTTGCATCAGGCTTGATGGCCACCTCCTTCACCGTGACCCCGCCCTCACTCAGGGCAAGCCACGGACCTCTGTTGGCCTCGTGGTCCAGCTGTGTGATGAGGACCTCGTCTCCTGGGCCAAGGGCGCGTGCCATTGCTCTGCTCAGGGAGAAAGCCAGCGTAGTCATGTTCGCGCCGAACGAGACGGTCCCCCCCCTTGCAGCACCCAGGAAGGCCCGAACCACCTCCCGTGTTTCCTCCAGGAGAAGGTCGGTCTCCTCTGCCGTAACGAACTGGCCGTGCGTGTTGGCATTGGAGTGCATGTAGTACCGGACTATGGCATCGACAACCTGCTGCGGCACCTGGGTCCCTGCCGGGCCGTCCAGGAATGCCAGCAGGCGGCCCCCAAGCGTACGTCTGAGGGAAGGGAAGTCTTCCCTCGCACGTGCAAGTCTCTCAAAGCGGACAGATGAGCTCTTCATCGTTCATTCCGTGTCATGGTTCACTCGCCGCCCATCGACGGCCACCTCATCCCGGGGGAATATGTCCACCGCCGTCCCGGAAATCAAGACGTACTCCCACGCAGATGGTCAATATTGGCCACCTGCATCCCGCCTCACCAATGAGATTTCTACAAGGCCGGGAAAAACCGGTCAGGCCGGGCTCCGGTTCCCTCAAGAATCATTGAGAAAACAGCGATTCTGTTCCGTTTCCGCACCGGTGCGCCGGGATCCCTGTGTGAATCGGGTGGCACATTCTATGCATATCTGGGGGACAAAGCTTCGCAAATCACTGTCAGTTCAACATCTCTTCACGGAGGGTTCAGTGAAACGCCTCGCCATTCTCCTCGCAGTAGTTGCTTTTGGCCTCCTGCTGGTCCAGCCAGCAGATGCGCAAACCGCCCAGCAGACCCTTACGCTGACGGTCGGTTCTGTCGCGGATATGGACGTATCGGGAAGTGCCATCTCCCTGACGGTGGATACCTACACCATGGGGAACGAGAGCATGACGCCGGCAACGGACGCTTCCACAACCTACAGGGTTCTCCACAACTCCCCGACGGCCAAGAAGATCACCGCGAGCATTGACAACGCCGTGCCGACCGGAACGGCACTCGTGGTCAACCTTCAGAGTTCAAAGGGGACCGGAGCAGGTGACGTCGATATCTCGAACGCCACCACAGCGGTCGACGTGGTCACCGGCATAGCCAGAGGCGCCGACAACAACCAGAGCATTACCTATACCTTCTCGGCGACAATGGCGGCGGATCCCTTCTCGGCCGACAGAGTTGTGACGTTCACCCTGACAGACTGAGATCTGTCTGGAGGTTTTGCAGCGGGCCCGCCGGGGCCTGCTGCGAAACCAGTGTGGTGTGTGCCGGGGATGCGCGGGGTCGGGTACGGATGCTTTGGGGAGCAGTACGGTGAAACACTTTCGTCGCAGTAGGCCAGGAACGATGCTGTCGTTCCTGGGTCTGTGTTTGTGCGTCTGGAGTTCGGACGCCTCTTCCCAGGACGGTGACAACCACATCGTCACCGTGCAGGCGGCGGAAATCTCCGTCGTCGACGTCACAGCCAATACGCTGAGCCTCAATATCCTTGATGGGGATATCCAGATCGGTCGCGATCTGATGACCGTCACGGACCAGAGCAGCAGCATAATCTGGGGGACAAACGGCAGCAGCCGGAAGATCACGGCCAGCACAGATCTCGCCACGCCCACGTTCGAGCTCCGGCTTGTGGCTCTGAGCCCCACCCGCGGAACTCCGACGCCTGAGTTCACCCTGAGTATCGTGCCTCGCGATCTCCTTCTGGATGTGGGAAGATCCCTCGGGACATCTGCACTGCAGTACACAGGTGTGGCTTATGCGTCACAGGGAACGGGAACCGATGTTCATACGATCACGTTCACCATCGTCGGACAATGAAGCGGGCCTCTACCATAGCGTTTACCATCATCCTCCTGGGCGGCATGCCAAAAGATGCGGTTGCTCAACTCGATATACAGGTTCAGGGAGGGGACGCCCTCCTGAGCATCACGAGTGCTCTTCCGGGTCAGCAGCCCATCCCGGTATTTGATGCATCCACCCGGCTCCGGTACCGGAGTGGAACGGCTCCACGAAAGGTTACCGTATCCACGATCTGCCCCGGCCAGCGCTTCTCCCTCTCCGTTCTTGCGATCGACCTCAGCATGGGCGTGGCGGCAGGGGAGGTACCGTTGACGGACGGCATGCTGGGTCTGGATCTCATCACTGATATCCCCGACCGTCCTCCCAACGGGAGATGCACATTGCGCTATGCAGCCTCCTCAACGTTCGAGCAGGGGAACAGTGCCGAGCTCGGAGACGATATACACACAGTTACATACACCATAGCGGACCAGTAATCATGAGAACGATCCCCCGCATACTGCTGGCCCTCCTTGCCGCTGTTCTGCTCGCCGGCGAGCTCCGGGCCCAGGTCTTTGTCCTTGGTGATCTGAGCCAGGATCGCGACGCACGGCCGGGTGAGACCTATGAAGGAAGGATCCTTCTGCGGAACGGTTCCTCCGAACCGGCTGAAGCCAAAATCTACCAGACGGACTACCTCTTCTTCAGGGATGGGAAGAATATCTATGGCGAGCCCGGTTCGGCCGAGCGATCGAACTCCGGGTGGATCACCTACAATCCCTCACGCGTCATCCTCCCCGCTCGTTCGACGGTGACCGTCGAATACCGCGTAGCGGTTCCACTGAACAGCGGCACGACCCAGCTCAACGGGAGTTACTGGAGCATGCTCATGGTGGAGGGGATCGGCAAGCAGTCACCCGAATCCTCCCTCGGTGAGCCCGACAAGCAGACACTGGGGGTCGCGCAGGTACTCCGCTACGGCGTCCAGATCGCCACGCACATAGCGGGAACGGGTGACCGGGCCGTCAGGTTTCTGGAGACAAAACTCGTGAAGGAGGAGACGGGGGAGCACTACCTGCAGGTGGACATCGAGAACAGCGGAGACCTCTGGATGCGGCCGGACGTCTACGTGGAGGTCTTTGACACAGATGGGGCGTCGAGGGGCAGGCACCCCGGTTCCGCGTTCAGGATGTATCCGGGAACCTCCGTGCGGCAGAGGATTGCCATACCCGAGTTGCCGTCAGGAGAATACAAGGCCCTCGTCGTTGTCGACGCGGGCGGAGATGATGCGTTTGGAGCACAATACACACTCAGGTTCTGAGTTCTGCCATGAAACGCACAGGCACCCTTCTTCGGACGCTCTTCGTCCTGACTCTGTGCGTTGTGGGTAGGGCGTTCCCGTCCTCCGGCGGGGCCGGCGCCGTACTCCAGGCGGAAACATCCGTCTCCGTTGCGACAGACACCGGTTTCGTCACCTCACCCGGGAAGATACTCACCGCTGCATTTCGCATCACCAACAGTGCCGAGATCGAGCAGCGGTACCAGGCACAGATCAGCTTGCCCGCCGGGTGGAGATCACTGACTACTGAAGCTCCCTTCTCCGTATCCGGAGGAGGAACGGAGATCCGGCTCGTGACATTCTCCGTGCCCCGGGAGGCTCCTTCGGGCGAGTACGAGGTCCGATACCGGGTCTTTGACACCACCTTGACGTATGCCGCCGTGGAAGCAGTCGCACAGGTCACCATCAGGCCGGTACGAGGGCTCTCCCTGAGAATCATCAACGCTCCACGCTTTGTCACGGCGGGCAGTTCCTACAAGGTCGTCTACCTCCTTTCAAACACCGGAAACGTGGAGGGGCTCGTTGGACTCGAGACCTGGAACGCCAACGGTCTTCCCGTGGCGATTGATACGGCCCTTCTCCGGGTCACGCCGGGCAGCGTGGACACCGTGACAATCTCCGTGCGAACCGATCCGGGACAGATCAGGACGTTCAAGCAGATGGCCCACCTCCGTGCAACCATGCTGGAAGACTCCACGGTCGTTGCCTCGCTTCCGAGCGGCGTGGATGTCATCCCGGTAGCGCGGGAGGATGAGAGCATGTACCACTGGTACCCCGGGCATGCCATGGTGAGAATGGCCGGCACCGACGGGGTGGGCGGAGCCCAGGCAGAATTCTCCGGCATGGGATCGCTCGATGAGTACGGAGAGCATCGACTGGCGTTCTTTGCACGCGGTCCGGACGTGCAGCAGTATTCGATGCTCGGCCGTCGGGACGAGTACTACCTGATGACGAGTACAGACCAGTACCAGGCCGTGCTCGGAGACCGCAACTACGTCCTCTCCCCCCTCACCGAGTACGGACGCTACGCCTTCGGGGGCGGAGGGAGCGTGAACGTTGGGAGCTTCTCCATCGGCGGGTTCTACAATACGACACGGTTTGCCTCACCGCGGACAAGAGAACGTGCCGGTTTTGTGCATTACCATGTTGATCCCTCGGCCCTCTTCTCACTTTCCTATCTCGGAAAGGAGCAGTTCGGCAAGACGGACATCATCTCACTCCGGACCCAGGTGAAGCCATTCACCAACAGCGAGGTGGATCTGGAGTATGCAACAGGCTTTACCGGAGGCGAGCCGGATTACGCATCCAGCATCCGCTTCAGCGGCCGGGAACCGTGGATCTACTACGATATCCGCTTCATCCACGCAGACCCCGGCTACCGGGGGTACTACCGAAACGTAGACTACATGTCAGGAAATGTCATTCTCTACCCCTGGCGGGAGCTGCGCCTCGAGGCGCTCGTGAGAGAAGAAGAGCGCAACATCAACAAGGATCCTTCCCTCTACTCCGCCCCGAAGACCCGCTACCGCCGGTTTGGTCTGGGATGGGGCAACTACATAACGGTCCTCTACAAAACTGATTCTTTCGAGGATCTCATGCCGGGAGCTCTCTACAGCAGAAGGGAACGGACAATCCAGATCAGGAGCAGCCTGGCTCTCCAGCACCTGAATTACCTCGCACACGTGGAAATCGGCACCAATGAGGAGCGACCGCTGGGCCGGCGGACCCCATTCAGAAGGTATGCGCTGTTCGGGAACGTCATGCCGTCGCACTGGCACGGCTATGGCCTCTCGTTCGAATACCATCAGGACGAGAACCTCCTCACCGGCAAGCCTGTAGAACGGCTCACGGTGGGGCTGACGGCCAGGGTGACACTCTGGGGAAATACCAGGATGTTCGCGGGCGCCCAGAGCAGTCAGACGGTGAGAGGTCCGAAGCAGACCTACAGCTTCCTTGACTTTGGCATCGAGCATCGACTGCAGTTCGGGCATCTCATCACATTCCAGGGCCGACGGTCGCACTACACCCCCTCCTACAACGGGAGCGACCTGGCCTACGTCCTCCAGTATGTGATACCGTTCAGTGTTCCCCTGGGCCGGACATCGACCTCGGGCACGCTCTCAGGAAGAGTCGTCGATACGGAGACCGGTCTGGGGGTGGCCGATGTTCTGCTCTACGCGGGAAGTGCGGTCGCCCTCTCGGACGAAACGGGAGAGTTCATGTTTCCCTCCATCCCGCCGGGGATTCATGGGTTCCAGGTCGATGTGGCAAGTCTCGGCGTCGGCCGGGTACTGGCATCCCGGCCACCGGAGCGGGTGGCCATCCATGGCGCTGAAGAAGCCCGACTCGACATCAGAACCGTCAAGGGAGCTTCCGTGTCGGGGGCGATCGTAGAATACGATTTCCAGACCTCTCCCGGGATAGACGGTACCGACACGTCGATAGTAGCACGCGGGGGCCTGGCAGGATTCCTGCTGGAGCTCTCAGACGGATCGGACCGTCACAGGAGGTTCACCGGGGCCCATGGCAGGTTCGACTTCTCCGGCATTGTCCCGGGCCGCTGGACGCTCAGGGTGGTGAGCGGAGATGTGCCGGCCGATCACTCTCTGGAACGAGATTTCTTTGTTCTGGATATCAGATCGGGGAGCCGCGAGGAGGTTCTCTTCCGCATCCTTCCCAGGAAGAGGACTATCATACTTCTGGAGCAGTCTGATCTGCCGAAGGAACCGGTGGAGGACTGACGCCTGTGGCTACTCGGGATACCGATCTGGCCGTTGACACTATCCGCTGGTGTGTGATCTTCCGGCATCATCATCCTCTACCGGAGTGATCCTCGGGGGTCGGTTCAGCACCATTTCAAAGATGTACTGCATTTCGCGATCGTCCACGGGTTTGAGGACAAAGGCAAACCCCGGCGTCGATTTCGCTCGCTGCATGGTCTCTGGATCTCCGTGACCCGTCACGTAGACAATGGGTGTCCCGGTTCTCTCCCGAATCAGCTTGGCAGCCTCCACTCCATCCATCTCACCCCGCAGGCTGATGTCCATCAGCACGAGATCCGGCCCGCTCTCCTCCACCCGCGAGACCGCATCCTCTCCCGTCGTGGCAATACCGGTCACGGTAAACCCGAGGGAGATCAGGCGTCTCCGGAGGTCCTCCGCAATAATCAGCTCGTCCTCAACGATGAGGACAGATGTGCCGCGCTGTGGTCTGCGTATCTGTTCCATCTACCCTCGTTCTTGGGTGTCATAACCCATGTATGGTACAAATGCCGGGCCGAAATCAGCCGCCGGAAATGGCGTTTTTGACAAATGGCGGCCAAAAACTGTCACCTATGTATACACACCGGTGACCTCACTTGGGTGGCAGAGAGAGGACATACTTCAGTGACTTCTCGACCCAGCGTCTGAGCTGTCCATCCGTCCTGACTCCCTCCCGGTCAACGTAGAGGAATCCCCTCAGAGGCTTGCCCGTGAAATCCATCTCCCTCGCATGCGGCCTCTTGAGCATCGCTTCGAACTCCTCCGGACCGATCCTCGCCATCAGGTCGCTTCCCACAACGCCGCAGCACATATTACCCCGGACCATGAAGGCGATCCCGCCAAACATCTTCTTCTCGACCAGCTTGGGCTGGCCCGCCAGCGCACCGCGCAGCCGCTCTGCCAGTGACTCATCGTATGCCATCGGCAACTGCCTCCGTCTGCTCAGAAAATCGAGCCCCAATATCCAGAAATCCTGATCGAACCGCAAGAGCCCCGCGGGAGAGCTCCTCCATCCTCCGCTTGACATCACCATCCCCAATCCCTATCATCGGACCATCCTTCCAGATACGGAACAGAGGAAAGATGGCCGTCATCGACTATCTCATCATCGGGGCCTACCTGGCGGTCATGATCGGCGTGGGACTCCTCTTCGGCAAACGGGCCTCCAGAAGCATCGAGAACTACTTCCTGGGTGGACGCACCCTTTCCTGGTGGATGCTGGGAGCGTCGGGGATGGCATCCAACCTGGACGTGTCGGGCACGATGATCATTGTCGCCTTCGTCTACGTCCTTGGAGCGCAGGGCCTGTTTCTGGAGATTCGCGGAGGGGTCGTCCTCGTCATGGTGTTTCTCATGATCTTCACCGGTAAATGGGCGAGGCGTGCCGGGGTGATGACCAATGCTGAATGGATGCAGTTCCGGTTCGGAGAGGGGCGAGACGGCAACGTGGCTCGTCTCATGAGCGCCGTCGCAGAGATTATCTTCGCGATCGTGATCGTGACCTACTTCGCCAAGGGAGCGGGTAAGTTCGCGGGGGAGTTCCTTGAGATGCCCGAGCACCTGGCCGCCCTCCTGGTGATCGGCGTCGCGATGACCTATACGATCGCCAGCGGGTTGTTTGGCGTCGTTCTGACGGATCTCGTGCAGGGATCTCTCATCGCACTTGCGATTGCCTTTGTCAGCGGCTACGTGCTTCTGACCGTTACGCTCCCTGAGACATTCACCGTCTCCGTCCCTGCGGGCGACGGCACGTTCATGCCTCTCAGGACGAGCCTGGAGGACTGGACACGAGTCGTCCCCCCCTGGCGGCTGGATCTCCCGGGCCCCTACTCCCTATACAACCTCTTTGGGCTGTCGATCTTCTTCTATCTCCTCAAGATCTTCTTCGAGGGGACCGGCGGAGGCCTGGGATACATGGCGCAGCGGTTCTACGCCGCGCGGAACGAGCGGGATGTCGGAAAACTCTCACTCCTCTGGATCGGGCTTCTCTCCTTCCGCTGGCCTTTCATCGCAAGCATCGCCATTCTGGGCATCACCTTCACCAGCACACACCAGGTCCCCCTGGACCCGGAACGGGTCCTCCCGACCGTCATTGCGCACTACTTCCCTGCCGGGATTAAGGGCCTGCTCGTGGCGGGCCTCCTCGCTGCCGGCATGTCGACATTTGACTCAGTCGTCAACGGCGCAACGGCATACTGGGTGAGAGATATCTACCAGCGCTTCCTGAACCCGGGAGCCGGCCAGAGGCTCCTCGTGAGGATGAGCAGGCTTGCTTCGACGGCGATCGTCGTGATCGGGGTCCTCTTCAGCTACACGGTAAGCAACATCAACGAGGTCTGGGGCTGGTTGACAATGAGCATCGGCGCGGGGCTCCTCGTCCCGCTGGTGCTCCGCTGGTACTGGTGGCGCTACAACGGGTATGGCTTTGCCCTTGGGACTCTTGCCGGGATCCTGGCAGCCATCATCCAGAGACTCCTCCTCCCCGCCATCCCCGAGTATCAGGCCTTTCTCTTCGTCTCCGGGCTCTCCTTTGCGGGCGCGCTGGCCGGAACGTATGCGACTCCGCCTCCGCCGGAGCACGTGCTGAAGCGATTCTACGACACCACGCGGCCGTTCGGGCTCTGGCATCCTCTCCTGAAGCACCAACCCTCCCGTCTGCGACCCCAGATCCGCAGCGAGCATCGGCGCGATCTCCTCTCCCTGGCGATCGCGATACCCTGGCACCTGACGCTCTTCCTCTTCATGATGTTCACGGTGACCAAGCAGTGGGAGACGCTGGCCTGGCTGGGCGGCCTGCTGCTCCTCCTGTCTCTCCTCCTCTACCTCGTCTGGTACCGGCACCTCCCGCCTGCATCACCTGGCGGATAGCTTGATTTTTGTTCTACCGTTCGGCAGATTGGAGCACCGTCGGTCTCATTGTTTCTTCCCCACGACATGCACTGCCCCCCTCGCCACGGCTCGGTCACATCACGACACGGTATCCGTGGACGCCTCCTCGGCGCGTCCGCCCTCCTGGCACTGCTCGCCTATCTGGCCGGGTCAACCGGCCCGGTGATCGTCCATGGCGTTCATCTCCTCCACCACGCTCTCGTACTGCACGAGCATCTCCATATCGGAGAGGCTGATCACCAGAAGGCCCAGAGACGTCCCCACTCAACAGATGACGAGATAGGTCACACACACGGAGCGCTGATCGACCACGCCCTGATCTGGTCGAACGTCGATGCGGAGGAGGAACGATCCGCCCACACACTCCAAGAATCTCGCTTCTCGCTTCACCTTCCGCTGGTCCCATTCACACCGCAGGACCTCCTCAGACATCTCCATCCGGCTCTCTTCAAGAACGAGCACCCGGGCGGTCGATTGCGTCCGGAACCACTTACCCCGCCGCCCAGGTGTAGCCCAGCACAAGACCACCTGACCTGATCGATCGCTAGGTACGGCTTCTGCGGGGATGACATCCGTCTGAGATCCCTGCAGGCTTGCATGGGTGCGCTGTGCAATGTGCGAGTCGAAGATCACCTCGATCGTGAGGGCTGCGTGACAGATCACCCGACCACCTCTGAGAAAGGAGTACAGAGAATTGAGATCGCTCTGTTTCTCTCTCCTGGTGCTCTGCATCCCATGCACGGGCATCACCCTCGAGGCCACGGCCAGCCCGAGTCCGGAAGACAGCCTGAAGATATACCGGCTGCAGGACACCGTCGTGGTCGTGGCAAACCGGTTCGAGTCAACCCTGAGACAGCTCACCTACACCCGCGAGGTCATCGGGTATGAAAAAATCCTCGAACTGAGCAAGCATTCTTCGCTTGAGGTGGTAGACATCGTCTTCCCCTCCGCATTCACTCTCGACAAGAAGATCATCGGATACGGAGTCGGGCCCGATGGTGGAGGCAGCATCAATATCCGCGGACAGGGAGGGAGGCCCAACACGGGGCTGCTCGTCCTCATCAACGGGCATCCTGACTTCATGGGCATCTTCGGCCATCCCCTTCCGGACGTCTACGGGATTGATGATGTGAACCAGGTGGAGGTGCTGGCAGGCCCTTCCTCGACGGTCTTCGGGAGCCAGGCTATGGGAGGGGTCGTCAACATCACCACCAGGCCCAACTACCTGAATCCGCTCCGCCTGTCGGTGGAGGCGGCTTCACGCAATAACTACAACACGGGGGTAAACCTGGCCGGATCATTTGGTTCGACCGGGCTCTTCGCGAGCGGCCGATACAAGCATACGGACGGCCATGTTGCGCAGACGGATTTCACCTCGCTCCACCTCCATGCCGGCCTGGAGCATTCCTTCAGCGAGATCTGGCGGCTCTCCATCCACGGACGCTACGTCCCCTACGAGTTTGATGATCCGGCCAGGGGCGAGAACGATCAGGCCGGCCTCGGAACATACGGAAAGATCAGGCGGGGGACCGGTGAGGTGATTCTGGAGAACAGAGGGAAGCTCTTCCAGGGATCATCCCAGGTCTACGGCAACTGGGGACATCATCGGTTCTACGATGGATTCGAGAGCAGGGACTTCACCTATGGAATCTCCAGCTACCAGCAGTGGAATTTCCTCGAACGCTTCAGCATCGCCTTTGGGGGGGACCTGGTCCACTATGGCGGCAGAGCAGAGAACCGGCGTACCCCCCCTGGAATCGTCAACAACGAAGAGCACAGTCTGAATTCGATAGGTCTCTACGCGCTCGCCCTGTACAACGGTGTGACGAACCTGACGGTCAAGGTCGGCCTGCGCTACCAGTACAATGCACTCCCGCTCAACAACCTCGCCCCCGTTGCCGGGATCACCTACAGCTTTCTCCCGGGGCTCAGGCTCTACGCGAACTACCAGTATGGGTTCCGCTACCCCACACTCAACGAACTCTACCTCTTTCCCCCCTCCAATCCGGAACTGAGCGATGAACGGGTCCAGAGCGGGGAAATTGGCATGTGGCATACCTGGGGGGCCAGGAACTCGTGGCGTCTGACGGTCTACTACAACGACATCGAGAACATCATTCAGCAGGTCCCGCATCCCTCACCGCCTCCGCAGGTCCGGTACGCAAACAGCGGGTCCGCAATACAGAGAGGCATCGAGACGCAGATCAACATCTACCTGCTCTACAATCTCGCGCTGCAGATCTCCTACAGCTATCTGAACCCGGATAACCTCACGGCGTTCAATCCGGAGCAGCAGCTGAAGTATATGCTTGTCTATAGTCTCGGCGTGTTCCGGGCAACCCTGTCCGGGAAAAACATCGATCGACTCTTCGCGGAGAACAACGCACAATCGCCGCTGCCGAACTACCACCTTTTGAATCTGGTGCTCTCGGCCAATGTCCAGAGGTGGAACCTCTCACTGAAGTTCCAGAACCTCCTGGACAGACGGTACTATGTTCTCCCCGACTATCCCGCCCCCGGGTTCTTTCTGCTGGCAGGGATCAGCTGGGGGCTGTGATACCCATGCGATCAGACTCACACCAACGGAATCGGAGGCCGACGTGATACGGAACACTGACCGGAACACTCGATGTGTGTTGCTGCTCTGCGCACTGGGGTTGGTCCTCTCCTGTTCGCCAGAGTCTGACGGCCCCCCCGCCGCCGCGGGAGGCCCGCACTCGGTACTGCTTGACACAGACATGGGCCTGGACGATGTGCGGGCAATCATGGCGGTTCTGGCCGACACGTCGCTGAAGGTCAGGCATATCCTGACAGTCGAAGGGTCTGCAGCGCTGGGTGCCGGCACCGACAACCTCATCGGATTGCTCGAATCCCACCAGATCCATTCTGTGTCCGTCATTGCGGGGACGGGATATATGGATCGCCCCGCTCCAGCCTGGCGTGCCGGCGCGAACACACTCCTCGGAGAGAAGTTCCCCCCGCCGCGGGAACTCTCACCCTCCAGCCTGGACAGCAGGTGGATGGACGGCCAGGAGGATCTGCACGACGTCGTGGCCATCGGTCCACTGGGAAACCTGGCCAGGCTCATCGGAACCGGAGGCCGGAGCCTGACCTCAAGGACGAGAATCTGGGTCCCCGCCCACATCGAGGGCGACCTCCTCTCGGGGTGGAACCTCTCGTACGACGAGCAGGCGACGAGATCCGTGTTCGAGTCCGCCGGGACGATCTTCATCGTTGATGTGCCACCTGTGTCGCCCGAAGAGACGTACCGGCTCCTCTCTTCCCTCAAGGGGAATGCCAGATCAGCGGAGTGGATCCGACGCGTGAACTCCCGGGGTGCCGCCACCGGCCATGGTATGCGATTGTTCGATGAACTGGTCGTTGTCGGACTTCCCCGTCCCGATCTCATCACCGTGTCTGACGATGCATATACGGCACGAATCGCCGCAGACGGGACGCTCCGTCTTCAGAGGGAGACCGGGGGGAATATCCGGCTCGTGAGGATCGCGGAGCTGGATCGGGCTTTGACGATTCTCAAAACTCTCTGGGAGGCGGGCCCGATCTCCGATCACCAGATCCGGCCCGGGAAAACCATCCCTCCGGAGGAGTATCTGAGGGCTTTTCATGGTCATCTCGGACCATACGTGGTCCTCGGATACCGTATGGGAAGGGAAGCGCTCAAAGAGCTCCGATCAGATGGGCATTTCGGCCTGACGGCGGAAGTCCACTCTCTCCTCAGCCCGCCGCACTCCTGTTTGATAGACGGGGTGCAGCTCGGAAGCGGATGCACGCTCGGGAAACGAAACATCACCATCCGGACAGAGGAGGGACCAGCCTGGACTCTCTTCAGGTCCGAGAACGGAGAGAGTATCAGGATCCGGTTGAGGGAGGAGATACCTGGAGTGGTGGCAGACCTCGTCAGCACCCGGGGGGTTGAAGCGGCGGGGAGGCAGATGCTGGCCCGTTCAACGGACGAGCTGTTCAGGAAGGAGCCGGGGAGATAGAGGGAGTCGGCAACCGTGGCGGTCGACCTCAGCCACGCCTTCTGCACCAGAGACAAGAGGGACGAGATCTGATCAGCCCGGTTTCTTGTACTCCTGGAGCGCCTCTGGAAGATGTGCCTTGATGTCCTTGATTCGGGTCTCGCTTGAGGGGTGCGTGCTGAGCCACTCGGGGGGCGCTCCTCCACCTTGAGCGGCCATCCGTTGCCAGAAGTTGACCGCCTCGTTCGGATCATATCCTGCCATCGCCATGAAGACGAGCCCCATGTGGTCCGCCTCACTCTCCTGCGTCCGGCTGAAGGGGAGAAGAACACCCACCTGGGCCCCGACGCCGAAAGCAGTCAGCCAGAGAGCTCTTGTCTGCTCCGGTTCCTTCTCCAGCGCCTTGTCGAGGGCCATTCCGCCCATCTGTGCAATGAGCGCCTGACTCATCCTCTCACCCCCGTGCTCGGCCACAGCATGCGCCACCTCATGTCCCATCACGACCGCCAGGCCGGTTTCGGTCTGGGTTATCGGCAGAATTCCGGTGTAGACAACCATCTTCCCCCCGGGCATCGCCCAGGCATTGGCCTCCTCGCTTTCAACGAGGTTGACCTCCCATGCATATCCGTTCAGATGATCCGACATCCCCTTCTTTGCGGCAAACTCCTCCACGGCCTTCTGAATCCTGCTTGCCACCCGTCTCACCATCAGTGTCTTCTGCCCGTCCTTGCTCAGTGTTGCACTCTTGACAAACGTGCCGTACTCCTGGAAGCTCATCGCAAGTAGCTGAGAGTCGGGGATGATATTCAGCTGTTGACGCCCAGTGAGGGGGACAGTGCTGCAGGCGATGAACAGAACCGCCATCACCAGCGGCATGAATTTGGAACTCTTCTCGGCTCTCATCGTCGGGTCTCCTTCGGGAATTCCTGCTGCTCTCGCGGCGGCGGCTGTGAGGATCCGGGCATGCCGTCGCGCCTCCACCCAATGTACGGAGAGTGCGGCCTCAACTGCAAGTACCGGCCTCAGCCGAGCACCAGCAAGCGGAGCCCCGCCGCAAGCAGTATCAGCCCGATGACCCGGCTGAAGGTCTTTTCTGAGATCGAGAGAAAGACCTTGTTGCCCACGTAGATGCCAAGGAGGAGACCCGGAAGCGAGAGGCAGTAGTAGAGGAGGACGGATTGGTCCACGAGTCCGGTCCCGGCATAGGTGGCAACGCGCGCGATCGCTGCCGCCAGGAAGACCGGAATGAGAACCTGCCGCAACGCCCTCTTCGCCAACCGTCTCGCGAAATGCCAGAGAACGGGAGGGCCGCTAATCCCGAAGAGACCTCCCATGAGTCCGCCGGCGAGCACCGCCGCCAGGTCGCCGCTCGAGGCCCGTGAAGGAAGTCCGGTGGAGAGATCCGATTCGCTCGAGCGTGCGCGAAAGAAGGTAAACCAGACCGCAAGCAGGATGATGGTGACGGCAAGAACCAGCCGGAAGAGCTCCGGGCTGATCAGCGAGAGGAGGATGCCTCCGGCCACCGAACCGGCGACGATCACCAGGGCCAAAGGGCCCCAGTACCGCCTCCCTCCGGCGACCGGATCCATGAAAAGAAGTATCGCCCCCGCGGTCGCATCGAGCATTGCGCTCAGGGGAACGACCGTGTGCGGGGGGAGTATCACCGAGCCGATTCCGACAACGACCAGCGCGGGACCGAATCCGCTTACCGCTTTGACGAAGAAGGCGGCAAACGCAACAAAAGGCAGGAGAATGTGCTGAATATCCATCAGGCCAGACGGTGTAACCGGTCTACACGAGATCAGATCCGGTATGGTATTTGTGCCAATAAGCTGCTACATTGCGCTTCCCCAGAATCAAGGAGCAGAGTGCCCCCTTTTTCCACCCTCGTGATTGACTGCTCCGGACAGAGGCAGATCCTCCTTGCCGTCCTGCGATCGCTGGCACGCATCAGGGGCATGAGACTCCACCTTCTCGTGGAAGAACAGTGGCATCCCGTGCGGGTCTCCCGGCATGTCTCGTCGTTCACCCCGGGTCGGCGTGGGGCATCCGATGCCGAGCGACTGAACCAGCTGAAGCACCTTGTTCGGACGAGAAACATAGACGTTCTCCTCCCCTCCGGCCAGGACGCTGTCAGCTTCCTGGGGCGCAACCTCGCGGCACTCAAGGAGATCTGTCCGGTCTCCCCGGTCCCACACCCCGAGGCCTATCAGACGGCGACCGACAAGTGGCTCCTCATGCGGACGCTCATGGAGCAGAAGATCCCCTGTCCCAGATCCCTTCTGCTCGAGGAGCGCACAGGCATGGTGGGGGAGATCCGTCAGCTCTCGTTTCCCGTCCTTCTCAAGCCCACCAAGGGAGTGGGCGGACACGGTATTATCAGATGCGATTCCCCCGAAGAGGTCCTGCCCGTTCTGGAGAGCCTGAGAGCCACAGCGCGTCGGTACATTGTTCAGGAGTTCGTCGAAGGCTATGATGTCGACTGCAGCGTTCTCTGCAAGGACGGCGCCCTTCTCGCCCACACTGTGCAGCGGGGAATCCTCCCCGGCACGCAAGAATTTGCTGCTCCGGCGGGGATCAGACTGGTCAAGGAGGAGAGGGTCTTGGAGACCGTGCTCCCCCTCCTGACACTGCTCCGGTGGAGCGGTGTTGCCCACATCGACCTGAGATACGATCGCCGGGAAAAGAGCTACAAGATCCTAGAGGTCAACGCCCGCTACTGGAGGAGTCTGTTGGGGTCTGTCAATGCCGGAGTGAATTTTCCGTACCTCGCCTGCCTCAGCGGGCTCGGCATCGACTTCGCCCCCCCGGAGTACCGCGAGATCCACTTTCTCCATGAGCACCGGGTGGCACTGAAGCGCCTCCTCCAGCAGGTGAGGCGCCCTCTCCAGCCCCGGTTCCGCCTGCGAGACACTAGCCTCCGCTCCGCCCTGACCGACCCCTTCCCCGATCTCTATCTCCTGACGCACAGAGAGGAGCCTGGCCGGGGATGAAGCCCTTCGGGGCTTCCGCTCGCCGCACCAGGTTACCCCTCCAGATAGAGGAGAAGCTCGAGCGGCTCCCTGATGAGAGCCCGGGCACCCGTCTCGGTGAGCTCCTCTTCCGTCCGGAATCCCCAGAGAGCCCCCACCGGAAACATCCCGGCTGCCGTGGCGGTCCGCATGTCTGTGCCCGTGTCCCCCAGGTAGAGGAATGCCGAGGGATGCAGTCCCAGGGTCTCGGTAATCTCCGTCACTCCCGCGGGATCAGGCTTTTTGGGAACCCCCTCGCGCTGCCCCAGGACGGGGGCGAACTTCCATCGAGGGAGGAGTCCCTCGATGCACTTCTTCGTCGTCTCGTCCGGTTTGTTGGAGAGGACAGTCATCTGTATCCCTCTCTCGGTCAGCGCGTCGAGCAGCTCCTCGATGCCGGGATACGGCTTGGTCTTCACGTTCCAGTTGCGGCCGTAGTCCTCCCGGAAATCCAAAAGGCAGTTCTGCACCATCTCGTCGCCGTTCTGGTTTTCGGGGAGCACCCGCCGGAACAGCGTGGCGGCACCGTCACCCACGTAGTACCTGTAGGCGTCGAGCGGGTGGATCGGGAATCCCCGGGCAGCAAGGACCCTGTTTACCGAATCACAGAGATCCTCCAGCGTGTCCAGCAGCGTGCCGTCGAGGTCGAACAGAACAGCTTTTCTCTTCATCGAATGCCCCACATACGTTCAATCTCCTCCAGAGACTTTCCCTTGGTCTCCGGGACGAAACGCCAGACAAACAGGACCGTCACGAGACACATCGACCCGTAGAGCCAGAAGGGAAAGGCGTGGTGGAATTTCTCAACCAGGTACGCATGTTCGTTCAGGATCGGGAAACTCTGCGACACGACGTAGTTTGCAGCCCAGAGTGTCAGTGTCGCGATACCCATAGCACGTCCGCGGATCCGCGTGGGGAAGATCTCCGAGAGCACCACCCAGACCACAGGACCGAGTGACATCCCGAAGCTCGCAATGTATGTCAGGATAAAGACGAGAACCCACACCCCGGTGTCGCCCGAGAGGGCGGCGAAGCTGATCGCGAAGAGGGAGAGGCCCATACCCGATGCGCCGATCATCATCAGCGGCTTCCGGCCAAGACGGTCGACGGCCCGTATCGCCACAATCGTGAATGTGACGTTGAACGCTCCGATCACCACCGTCTGGAGGAGGGCGGCGGAGACCCCGGAACCGAGCTGTTTGAAGATCTCGGGAGCGTAGTACATGAAGACGTTGATCCCCGTTACCTGCTGCAGTATCGCCAGCACGAGACCGATGAGGAGAGCAACGCGCATCCCCGGCTGCAGGAGCTGCCGCAGCGAGCCTGTCTCGTGCTCCACTGCCTCCTCAATCGCGGCAATCTCTTCGCCCGCCTGCTCTGTGCCGCCCACCCGGGCGAGGATCGAACCCGCTTCCTCCGGCCTCCCCTGCTTCACGAGCCACCGCGGGCTCTCGGGGACAAAGAGCAAGAGTCCGAGGAAGATGAGCGCCGGGAGCGTTTCCGAACCGACCATCCATCGCCACCCCTCGCTGATGTTCCACGCATTGTCCCCCAACCCCGCGATGAAGTAGTTGACGAAGTAGACGACGAAAATGCCGGTCACGATCGCGAACTGGTTATAGGAGACCAGCCGTCCCCTGATCGATGCGGGTGCGATCTCGGCAATGTAGAGAGGAGAGAGCATCGAGGCCATCCCGACCCCGATTCCCCCCAGAATGCGTGCGAGAGCAAACTGCGCCGCGCTCGGCGCGAGGGCCGACCAGACAGCCGAGACGCCGAAGAGAACAGCCGCAAGGATGAGCGCCTTCTTCCTTCCGAAGAAGTCACTCACAAAGCCCGCTGTACCCGCCCCCACGATACAGCCGGTCAGGGCGCTCGATGCTGCCCATCCCATCTCAGCCGCGCTGAGGCTGAAGTGAGTTCTCAAGAACCCTATCGCCCCGGAGATGACCGCCGTATCATATCCGAAGAGAAGGCCGCCCAGCGCCGCAACGACACTCAGATACGCGGCGTACTTCTGTCCGCTCCTGCCGGTGAACCCCTGATGGATGGTTACCTTCACCTACTTCCCCTTCTCCACCTTCTCCTGCCAGTAGCGGACCCTCCCTGTCCCCTCTCCGTCCGGGCTCCCGTCAAAACGGAGTCCGGAAAGGACAGGGTACTGCGCGTGGAGGATTTTTCCCCTGTACTCGATCTGCGTGCCGCCGACCATCACGTAGTCTATGGTCTTCGCCCCCTCCACGGCGAAGAGGGCATGCCCGTCAGTTGTGTAGTCACCGTAGCGCATTTTGCCCGATTCGTACGTGTACATCGGGCGCGCCCAGTCTCGTGCAAGCACCCCCTCCATATCAAGCCTCGCCCCGAGGATGTACTCCTTCCCCTCCGCACTGATTCTCAGCGCGACGGCCTCCGGGTAGGAGCCGACATCCAGCATGGTGACCGACTTCAGGAGCGGCTCGGGATCGACCTTCTCGCCGTGCGGTATGAGAAGTGTGACGAAGGCCTGGAGATCGTTCCTGTAACCATGCCTGCCGATGAGTTGATAGATGACCTGCTCCTCCTGCCAGTAGCGGGTCTGCGTCTCCACACCCTCCTCCAGGAGCGCCTGGACGGGGAAGTGGACCAGGAGACGCTCACCCCCCCTCACATCCAGGCTCCGGAGGGAGTCATAGGACGTGTCATACCACCCGGGACCGGAGCGATGGATCGTCCGGGTGTGCCAGAGGTTTGCCATGGTGAGGTACCCGGGCGTGGTGAAGCGGACGACATCAAAGACCACAAACCAGTCCAGATCCTTCAGGTAGTTGACAATCCTGTCGGCCTCGTACCCGAGGTCCTCATCGGTGATCCGGGTCCGGGTCATATCGAAATGCTCCAGCGTCAGGAAGTCAACCATCTGCGTTCTGATCTGGCGGTAGGCACCAGAGTTCCTGAAGAACTCCAGCATCCCCTGCCCTTCCACCGCTGCGCGGCCCGGAGATGCGTACCTCCACTCCCCCTCCCTCTGGCCCAGGGCAATCTTCCCGTCCCGCACGGCAACGCGATTGTGAAAGTAATCAGCCCTGTACGCGCCGTACGGTCCGCTCGGCATGTAGTCACGGTACCCGCCGTCGTGGAGGAGAATCGAGCCGTTCGTCATGAGCAGAGCAATGCTGTTTTCGTCAGAGTGCCCGTGGTGCATCTTCTCCTCTTCCACCGGGATGCTCGTCCTGAGGTATTCGCGGAAGAGCCAGCCGCCGTCCCCCTCGTCACGGTAGTTGTAGAGCATGTAGGTGCTCTTCTCCGACCACCCGTCCCGAAAGACCACCTTCTTCCCGACGATGTCGTCCAGGACCTGCTGGGTGCCTCCTTCGGGTCTCCGGCCTTCCAGGGTGAAGTCGCCCCAGCGGACAGCATCGGTGAGAGCGAGGGCCGAAAAGACACTCTTCCGGTCCGGCATCGGATCCAGGTATTTCCGAAAGAGCTGCTCTGCCGCCCATCGCAGGCGGGGGTCCTTGTAGACTGCCGCCCCTTTCTCGAAGAACGGGATCATCCGGTCCCACCCGCCCCCCCAGTAGGCGTCCCCGAAGTCGGGCACAATACCGGCCGGGCAGACAAGCGCAAGGAAGTAGTCAAAGTAGTAGTGCATCACTGCCGTTCTGTAGAGCTGTTCATCCTCGCGGACGTCGCTTGCATACCCCAGAAGCGAGTAGAGCCAGATGCCATGGTAGCCGGTCGCATCCTCGACTTCCCATTGACCCCAGCTGTCGTCCCCGATGGCCTTCCCCATCATGGCCCACCGCGGGCTGTGGGGATGATCCGGGACGAGTTTCGCGGCGTAGGCCAGGCACTCCGCGCGCAGCATCGCCCGGTTCATCGGGCCCCACTCCTGAAAGTTGGCGATGAAGTCCGCGCTCTCGGCAATGTCTCTCTCTACCGTCGCCCGCTCATCGGCGGTAAGCAGATCGTTCTTCTTCAGGACCGCATAGGCGCGGAGGTACTTGGGAAAGAAGAAGATGTTCGGGATCGCGGGGAGTCCTTTGGCGTATTCCGGTCTTGTCTTCACGTAGTCGGTTGGGTAGGCCTTCTTGTACTCGGCAAAGGGGACGAGGAGATCCCTGCTCCGGAGGAGGAAGAGGGTGTCCCCCTGGATCTCAAAGAGGTTGGCATAGAGTGCAGCCAGGTAGATGTCGTTCCCCGGGGGGTTGTAGCCAAAGACATACTCTACATCGATGTTCTCCCGCCACCTCTCATGGTAGGCGTCCAGACCCTCCCATGCCTCCCCGGCAGCCGCGGCGGCGTAGGCGAGGTACTCTTCTTTGGTGACACCCCCGTGTGCCGGTGCAGATGCCAGGATGCCGGCGACGAGGAAGAGGATCAGCACGTAAGGCATTTTCATAGTCTACTCCAGTCTGAGAATCACTAGTGAGGAGTGAACGAACAGGTGTGGAGATCAGGAACGACGCCTTCAGGGAGGGACAGATGCATGCCCAATGGTACGCCAAATTCATCTGGAAGGCAAGGGAGCCCGAGCCCGAACCCAGAGAAGGTACGCGGGGATGCCGAGCAGGACGGTGATAACAGCGGCCGTGGATTCCAGTGGCCTGCTCAGGTAGGCCAGGACCATCAGGGCAAGCGTGCAGGCGAGGAAGAAGAGCGGAACGTAGGGATACCCCCAGACCCGGGCTGCCGTGGATTCACCGATCATCCTCCTGCGGGCGATGAAGATGCCCGCTACAGCGAGGAAGGGAAAGACACTCAGCGAGAACCCCAGATAGATCAGCAGCTGCTCAAACGATCCGATGAGGACCATGAGCATCGCCAGTGCGCCCTGCACGAGGATGGAACGGCCGGGGACCTGGAATCGAGGATGGACCGCCGAGGCAAACCGGAAGAAGAGACCGTCCCGCGCCATGGCAAAATAGATGCGGGGGCCGAGCATGAGGAAGGCGCTCAGAGAAGAGAGCAGCGCAACGGCGATGAGGTAGCCGAGCGCTGTCCCCATCCATTCTCCATACACCTCCACGGAGGCTCTCTTCACCACAGCAATGGAGCCTGAGGCCTCGTCGTACGGGAGCGCGTGAAAGATGAAGAGGTTCACCAGAAGGTAGAGACAGATGACGATCCCGGTTCCTGCAACGAGTGACACCGGGAGGTTCTTTCTGGGGTTGGCAACCTCCTCCGCGATGTAGGCGCTGGCATTCCATCCGCTGTAGGAGAACATCACGAGCATCATGGCCGCACCCAGAGCAACGTTCCCGGATGGTGCCTCGGGCGTGGCCGAAGTTCCGGGAGAGGCCTCACTCCCGAGAGCCAGGCCCGCGCCTGCAATCCCCAGGATGATCAGGACTTTTGTGACGGTCAGGAGGTTCTGCAGACCTGATCCCACCCTGATGCCGAGGTAGTGCGCCGCGGTGAACAGGAGGATGAGCAGAACGGCAAGCCCTTTGTGCGGCAGGGAAAAAACCCCCGTCGCTGTCTCCGGGAGGGCATATTCGGCAAAAGCCATTGCCGAGGCGGCAATAGGCACCGTGAACCCGACCACGAATGAAATCCACCCGGTGAGAAAACCCAGCGCCGGATGGTACAGCCTCTTCAGGTAGGCGTACTCTCCTCCCTCTTCCGGCATCCGTGTCGCGAGCTCGGCATAGCAGAGAGCCCCTGCAAGGGCGATCGTTCCCCCGGCGATCCAGCAGAGGAAGACCCAGTGGGCGGCGGGAAGCATGCCGGCCATGATGCCGGAGGTTGTGAAAATGCCGGCTCCGATCATGTTCGCCACGACCAGTGAGGCCGCAGTGGGAAGGCCTACTCTTCGCTGTACCGTTGCCATGCGGCGGAGGTGTTATTCCCGGTGGGAGAATATGTAGATATTGTCGCGGGAGAGAAACGTCATCGTCCGCTCCAGTGTGAACCCCGCCCGTTCAGACTGATCGATGACGACCTCCTTCGCCGTCGCGTGGGACTTCATGCCGGGGACTTTGAGAGGATCGTGTTCTATGATGGCAAGGATCCCGCCGGGTTTCAGACTGGGGGCGATCTTCTCCATCAACTCCACCGGCCTGTCGAGATGATGGTAGGTGTTGATCATGTAGACCAGATCCATCGTCCTGGCCGGAAGAAGAGGGTCTTCGATCTCACCGAGGATCGTCGTGACGTTGGGGATCGAATCTCGCTTGCAGCGTGACCGGAGATAGGCCAGCTTCTCTTCGTCAATATCGTTTGCAAAAATCTTCCCCTCCGGCCCGACCCTCTTTGCCATGTGGACCACGTATCGGCCCCGGCCGGCTCCCACCTCGGCGACCATCATGCCGGGCTGGACCCCGATCGAGTCCATCACCTGCTGGGGCGGCTGGTGTCCGTTCTGCTCGGCTTCCCAGGAATCGGCCCCGCCTGCCGTGCATCCTGCACCGGGGGAGGCGGCAACGCCCAGCAGGAACCAGAGGACAAAACCTTCTCGGAGGTGTCTGCGCATGGGATTTCTCCGCTTGAGGGATAGTAGTGAAGATACAAGTGACATGCAAAGGACCGCGGGAGAGTCTTCTCTGTGTGTACGGACCTTCCGTGGACCGGTTTCATTCATTGCGCGCAGAACGGAGCATCCACCTGGACCCTTCGTTCCTGAAGACAGCCTGCAATTCCAGGCAGGACCCTGTATGGTCAGAGGATCGAGGCGGAGGTATCTTCTCTGCAGATCCCTGCCGCCCTTGGCTCCGGGAGAGGAGTGGACGATTCTGCGCTTCTCCACTGGCGCAACATCCATTGAGAAGGGAAGAACCGAGGGCGTTTCCCCGCCACGCTCGGGCCTCGAGTAGGACTGCCCGGATCCCTTCGCTGCGACGAGTCCCGCTGACTTCTCCATTCCCGACGCCGAATACGTTCTCCTCCAGCCGTGCGATCCAGACCGGCCATATTTTCTCGGTGAAATCCATGCTGCTGTTGAGATAGGCCCCCCCGAACCAATGCTGACCGCGATGTGTTTAACTGGGTACACCGATCCTCCAGTGTACGATGCGCATGGAAAACAAGGCGAAATCATACCGGATCCTGATCATCTTCGCACACCCTGCGATCCGGAAGTCACGGGTCAACCGGGTGATGATTCGGGCTGCCCAGAACCTCCCCGGCGTCACCGTTCACGACCTCTACGAGGCGTATCCCGATTTCGACATCGACGTATCTCGTGAACAGGAGCTCCTCCTCGATCATGATATCATTCTGTTACACCATCCGTTCTACTGGTACAGCACACCCTCCATTATCAAGGAGTGGGAGGACCTGGTGCTGACACACGGATGGGCATACGGCCAGGCGGGCCGCGCGCTCCGCGGAAAAAGGCTGCTCAGCGTCATCACCACCGGAGGGAGGGAGGAAGCGTACCAGAAGGGCGGACACAACAGGTTTACCATCCGGGAGCTTCTGGCACCCATCGAGCAGACAGCGTACCTCTGCGGGATGGAGTACCTCCCACCCTTTGTCGTCCACGGCACTCATTCGTTCAGACCGGACGACGTTGAACGGCATGCTTCCGACTACCGGCGTCTCCTGCTGGCCCTCCGTGACGGGAGAGTCGACCTCCAGGCAGCGCAATTGCACCCCCGGCTCAACGCAGACCTTGACTCCATACTCACAAGTTAAGTGGCAGGCACACCATGTACGGTGAAGGTTTCTTCTTCCAGGCATTCATCTATCTCGCCGCGGCGGTCATCTCCGTACCGATAGCAAAGCGGCTGGGACTCGGCTCCGTTCTCGGTTATCTCATCGCGGGTGTTGCCATCGGGCCCTTCGGTCTCCAGCTCGTTGGCGAAGAGGGAGAGGACGTCATGCACTTCGCCGAGTTCGGCGTCGTGATGATGCTCTTTCTCATTGGGCTGGAGCTCCAGCCTTCGCGACTCTGGCGCCTCCGCGGGCCGATCATAGGGATGGGGGGTCTCCAGCTTGGCCTGACAGCAGCCCTGATCATGGCCGCCGGAGGGGCCCTGGGTCTCCCCTGGCAGAGTGCGCTTGCCGTAGGTCTCGTCCTAGCCCTCTCCTCTACCGCGATCGTGCTCCAGACACTGAGCGAAAAGGGTCTGTTGAAAACCGACGGGGGTCAGAGCTCCTTCGCGGTCCTCCTCTTCCAGGACATTGCCGTCATCCCCCTCCTTGCACTCCTCCCTCTGCTCGCCGTCCACGGAGCTTTCGGATCGGCGGCAGCCCCGGCGGGGATGGGGGAACACGGGTCAACCTGGATTGAAGGCCTGCCCGGGTGGGCCCAGACACTTCTGGTTCTCGGGAGCGTGGTCGGGCTGATCCTGGGCGGGCGTTTCCTCATACGGCCGCTCTTCCGCGCCATCGCGCAGACACGCCTCCGTGAGCTCTTCACGGCGGCAGCACTTCTCCTTGTCATCGGCATTGCGCTGCTGATGACGAGGGTGGGCCTGAGTCCCGCCCTGGGGACGTTCCTCGCCGGCGTGGTGCTTGCCGACAGCGAATACCGGCATGAACTGGAGGCCGACATCGATCCTTTCAAGGGTCTGCTGCTCGGGCTCTTCTTCATCGCGGTCGGAGCGTCCATTGATTTCCGGCTCGTCTCATCCGAACCCGTTCTCATCGGGGGTCTGGTCTGCGCCCTCATCATCATCAAGTTCGGTGTCCTGTTCGTCCTGGGGAAGTTCTTCAAGATGGGGTTTGACCAGAATCTTCTGCTGGCCCTCTCGCTCGCGCAAGGGGGGGAGTTTGCCTTCGTCCTCTTTACCTTCGCCTACACCGACGGCATACTTCCAAAAGAGATCACAGGACCACTCATTGCGGTGGTCGCCATCTCCATGCCTTTGACACCTCTCCTGATGCTCCTCAACGAGAAACTGATACAGCCGAGGTTCGGCACCCGGCAGAACCTCGAGCGGGAGCCGGACGCTATTGACGAAGAGAACCCGGTCATCATAGCGGGATTCGGACGGTTCGGGAACATCGTGGGACGCCTCCTGCGTGCGAACGGAGTCCGTGCTACGGTTCTGGATTTCGACTCGGACAATGTCGAGATGCTGCGCAAGCTCGGTATGAAGGTCTTCTACGGGGATGCAACGCGCCATGAGCTGCTGCGTGCGGCCGGCGCCGAGAAGGCGAAGCTCCTTATTCTCGCGCTGGACGATCCGGAGAAGAACCTGGAGATGCTGCAGATCGCCAGGAAGCACTTCCCTCATCTGACGATTCTGGCCCGGGCAAACGGCCGCTCCGACGCCTATGAACTCATCGAGGCCGGGGTGAACTTTGTCTATCGGGAGACGTTCGATGCCTCGTTGCGTCTGGGGATCGAAGTGCTGCGTCTGCTCGGCTTCCCTTCCTACCAGGCCTATCGTGCTTCAAAAACCTTTCGGCATCACGACGAGCATGCGCTGCGGGAGCTGGCGACCATGCGGCACGATCGAAAGGCCTACATCAGCCACGCCCGCGAGCGGATAAGAGATCTGGAGGAGATACTGCAGGAGGAGATGCAGCCCGGGACAGACTTGAAGCGGGACCTGGGCTGGGACACGACATCCCTGCGCGAAGAGTTCGCCTCCCGCCACAGGAAGTGAGGCTAGATTTAACGCACGGAGCGAGACAGGAAGAAGTGTGCAGACGGCGTCTGTTACCGATGTCTGTACATAGTGTCACCCGTGTCTCTACATACCTTGGTCACCCATCTCTTTGCGACATCGCTCTTCCTGTCGAAAAGATGGAGTAGCCATTACTCTTTCGTGTTACCCATCTACGTGCAGTGTTACCTATCTATATGTCGTGTGACCTATCTATGTACACCGTCACCTATCTCTGTATCGTGTAACCTATCTGCGTATACTGTCACCTGTGTATGTATACTGTCACCTATCTCCCTACGTGTTACCTCTCTCTGCTCACAATTGTAACCCGTGTGTGTGTGAAGCTTGACAGGTGTCTGCCTCCTCAGCTGAAGCGCCCAGAGACCTCTGCATTCCCGCTACGGAGCTGGAGCGAGTCTGTACTCACGACCGGGCTGCACATACTCTTCGCCGCTACTCAGACCAAAGTGCCGCTCCCGCTTCCCGGCGTCACAATACCTGAAACTCTCGAGTCTCACACGCTCATCCAGAAAACGGTCCAGGTAGAGCGTCCACAGCTCTCCCCTCCGGAGCAGATACCCCTCCGCAGGGGCCGAGAAGCTCATCTCCAGAGAAAATCCGTCCCGCTCGATCCCCACTTCGGAGGCATTCGCAAAGATGACCTCCTCCACGTTCCCCTCAAGGGTACGAATCCAGAATCCCCTCTCGTCCTCCGGGACCTTGTAGAGAGCCGGCATGGAACCCGGATACCAGGTGAGATAGTCCACCACCCCCCCACCGGGCGCCGGGTGTCCTATGCGAAGCGTGAACCGGTCCTCCTCCGCCTCCAGCCATGAGACCTCCACCTCCCGGGCCTCCCGGCCACGTGACGGTGAGAGCACCCTCGCCGAGTAGTGGGGCAACGATACATCCCCCTTGAACGTGAGGGCGGGCGCCGGATGCGTGAGATGCATATCCAGCGGTGAATGGTTCCCGAAGCCGCCGACCCATCCCCTCCCCCCAGGAGTCCAGCGCAGATTGGGCGGGTACCGGAACGGATACCGCGTCTTCGGAAAGACAGTATCCCCCGTCACCACAGAGGCGTGGAGTCCGTCCGGAGCCGATGCAAGGCAGAGCGTTGCTCCGTTCTCCGCCCCCGCGATGACCCGTTCCTTGCCCACCTCGAGCCGGGTGCCGACCATGAACTGAAAGTTGCTCTCCACATGAACCTCCCCCTCACCGTAGAGAGCGTCAAGCACAACCCAGTATTCGCCACGCCTGTACAAGACCGAGCGCCTCGCCATCGCCTCAAGACCATCCGGCCGGAAGTCGTACACCCCCTCCAGAAAATCATAGATTTCATTGGTGACCCAGCGATTCCCCATGACATCGAACTGGTAGTGCTGATCATTCCCCGCAGAAGGATCTATCCCGTCCAGGGTGATGAGGTTGTGGAGAAAACCGAACCTGAGGTCGTACAACCTCCCTGGTCTCGTGCTGGTGTAGATGGAGGTCCCGGGATCCACGATGAAATCTGCTCCATCGGCCGACACCGTGATGCTCAGTTTGTCCCCATGCTGGTGGTTCGTTCCGAAGGGCCCCGCATCCATACTCAGATACTGCGCATCCCGACCCCAGCCATCCCGCATGGCATAGTACCCGGAGAGAATGTACGGGTCCGACGCAGGCGGATAGGAGAGCGATGATGGACCTCTCGAGTGGAGATCCTGCTCCTCGAGGAGAGCCAGCCAGTCGGCCCTCCCGAAGAGACGGGCGGCCTCCCGAAGGTATGTCGCGCGGATGTCGTAGTCACCGTGGTCTCCGTACCTCGGCAGACTTCTGTCCGGCTTCATGAGTCCGACGTGGCCATCGATCAGGTCCTCCAAGGGCTTGGAGCAAGATGCCTTCAGGGCCGAATCGGGAATATTCTGGTAGATGCCGAGACAGATGCCCAGGACCGCCGAGGAGTAGCCGAGGGTCAACTCCACCGACACCTCCCCGGGGTAGAAGTAGGTGTCCAGGAAAAAGCGATAGAGGTTCATTGCCGTGTGCAGCCACTGAGCCCCCTCTGCTGCTTCAGGGAAACTCATCCCCGCGTAGATGACGGCCCGGATGTTTCCCAGCGTCCCATTGTGTAGCCCCAGCTGCATCCGCGGAACGAGCCACTCCACCTCCTCCCAGAGGTGATTGAGAATCCTCAGGTAGGTGGAATCGGGGAGGGAGGGTGACTCCTTGAGAAACGAAAGGGCATCGATCCACCGGATGATACGCCAGTGCTGGAAGACCCAGTTCCAGGGGTTGACGAGCGGATCGGTCTGGGGGGTTACCCAGCCGGCACGGATGATGGGCGCATGGTCCAGGAAATCCTCCATGTCCCGGACCATTGCCCGCGCATACTTCTCCTCACCTGTATGGAAGTAGGCAGGAGCCACGTAATCGAAGTGAGGGAAGCGGGCGATGGTCATGACCCTCTTCCCTCTGCCGAACCAGGGAAGGGTATCCGGAAACTGCTCCTTCCCGTACTGTGACCTAATGAGGTGTCTCACAGCATCGTCCGCATCGCGGAAATCGCCGGACGGATCTCGCTGCGCGGCGGTCGGGATGACCCAGGGGGGGTTCCCATACTCCCTCCCCCTGAAGTGTGAGGCAACCCGACCGATCAGCTCCTGGCGGGTCGGCTTCTCTCCCTCCCTTCCCGCGAGCCGGGCCGGTGCACTCTCCGGGTCGAGTCTGTCGATGAACTCCTCGAACCAGTCCCCGGCCTGGGCATCGTGCGGAGAGACCGAGAGACAGATGAGCAGGACACACCCCAGGCGCCTCATCCCGCGGCCCTCCTTGCCTCTTCGGCAATCTCCAATGCGCGCGCCGTCTCCTCCCGGAGCCACTCGGGGCACTCCCCTTCGTGCTCCAGCATGATGTTCCTGCATATGCTTCGCCTCCGGAGAGCAATGTTCACCATGTGAAAGAGCGTTGAAATGCCGGGCCTCTTCTCCAGGCATCCCACAACCAGCTGATAGAGACGGGTGATCTGCTCCTGAACAGCCTCGGCCGTCCCCCTTCCTCCCGAGAGCGCCGTTCCGCAGAGGGTAACGAACGGGCGTGGTGAGAAGTGAGAGAACGTGGTCACTACCCCGGATCCTCCGGAGAGCATCGTCGTGGCAAGCAGGTGCTCTCTCCCCTGAAGGAAGTAGACACCCTCTGCATTCCGGACTGCACCGAGCAGCTCCTGGAGGCGACCGTCGTCGGCGGTGGAATCCTTCATCCCGACGATATTGCCGTGTCTCATCAGCCTGGTGATCGTGTCGATGGCGAGCTGGCTTCCCGTGTAGACCGGAACATCATAGAGAAGCACCTTGAGCGGACTCGCATCGGCAAATCGCATCAGAATCGATCCGATCTCCTCCTGTTCATACTGATAGTAGCCGGGTGGAGTGACGACGGCAAAATGCGCGCCCGCATCGGCTGCAGCCTTTGCATGCTCCACCATCTGCTTCAGCCCGTTATCCATGCACCCGGCGAAGATCGGGACATCCGGGCCGACATGGTCCGTCACGGCCTTGCAGAGTCGGGCCCGCTCGTCCCTCCCGAACCAGGGTCCGCGCCCCGTGCTCCCCATGAGAAAAAGGCCTGTCGAACCGGCGCCCAGCATATCGTCACAGACCGCGCGAACGCCCCGCAGGTCTATGTCACCCGACCGGGAACAGGGCGTCACAACCGGCACAAGAACACCGAAGTACTTCATTGTTTCCTCTCCGTTCCTGTCAGTCTCCCAGGCATCCCCCCCGGGGGGTTCCCGATGAGAATGCTGGCGACGTACCCTATGACAAAACAGCTGATGGTTCCCACAGCCGCATAGAGAAAGAAGTGTATCTCGGTCTGGTCCTTCACGAACCAGAGAAGGATCGCGCTCCCAGCCGCACCGGCGAGGGCTCCCGCCCCGTTGGCGCGCCGCGTCAAGACTCCAAGCGCGAAGAGACCCGCCAGACTCCCTCCGAACAGCCCGAGTATCTCCCGGAACGCATCGAGCAGGGAACTCACCCCGAAGGCGGCAAGCAGAAGAGCCGTTCCCGTTCCGACAGCTCCGAACAGCGCGGTAAGCCATCGGGCAAGCCGGAGCTCGTCCCCCCCCGGTCCCCGTCTGAACCTCCTGATGTAGTCGGTAACCGTGACCGTCGCCATGCTGTTCAGACCGCTGTCCAGCGAGGACATGGAGGCCGCAAAGACCCCTGCAATAACGATGCCGGAGACGCCGGCCGGGAGTTGATGCACGATGAACAGGGGAAAGATGCCGTCATGGTGGATGGTCGGATCCAGCAGTGAAGGGTACTCCTGGTAGAAGACGTAGAGGGCCGTCCCGAGGCCGAAGAACAGGAGCGATGCCGGCAACGTCAGTCCGGCATTTGTCCAGACGGCCCTTGCGGCCTCTCTCTCCGAGGGGGTGGTGAGGTAGCGCTGGATCACCGCCTGGTCGGCGGTGTACGGTATCATGTTGGCAAAGATGTTTCCGATGAGCACCACCCAGACTGCGTCCGCCGTCGCGTCCCATGTCCAGTTGAACATCTGGAACTTGTTCTCCGCGATCCCTGTCCGGATGATCGCACCGAGTCCTCCGTCAACGGCGAAGGTGATCACGATCAACGAAACGAGGGCACCGCCCACCAGCACGATCACCTGACTCACGTCGGTCCAGATCACCGCCTCGATTCCCCCAAGAGCGGTATAGAGGGTGGCCAGGACACCCATGAGCAGGATGCAGAGAGTGACATCCATCCCCGTTGCGGTGGCCAGCGTGATTGCCGGGAGAAACAGCACGATCCCGATACGACCCATCTGGAAGAGGAGGAATGCCATGCTCCCGAACACCCTGACCCAAACATTGAACCGCTGCTCAAGGTATTCGTACGCCGAGGTGATCTTCGACCGGCAGAAGGTGGGAAGGTAGACGTAGACGACGATCGGAGCCACCATGATGATCGTCATGTTCACGAGGAAGTAGACCCAGTCCGTCGAGAAGGCCTTCGCCGGCACCGCGAGGAAAGTTATCGCGCTCAGCTGTGTGCCGAAGATGCTGACTCCCGCCGCCCACCAGGGCATCTTCCTTCCGGCGAGAAAGAATCTCTCGATGCTCTTTTCACGGCGTGCGAAGTAGACCCCCACGCCGACGAGGAGCAGGAGGTAGAGGGCGAGCAGCAGGTAGTCGAGAGGGTGGAGCAATGCCTTTGCTCTGGATGATCGGTGTCGGCTGCGGGGCTACGCCGGGGACGACGCGAGGAGTTTGAGAAACCTCTGGTACGCATCGTCCCACGCCTGGCTCTCCGCAGGTTCATAGGTGGTTGTCGGGAAGGACTCCCGTGCAACCTGCCGGATATCAGAGAGCCCGGCGAGTTCGCCGAGCGCTTGTGCCTGGACGAGGAGGTTCCCAAGGGCCGTAGCTTCGGCGTATCCGCCGATCACCGGTCGGTTGAGTGCATTTGCCGTGAACTGATTCAGGAGCACGTTCCTGACCCCTCCGCCCATAATGAAGAGCGTCCGGATCTTCTTCCCTGTGACGGACTCGAGCTTCTCCACCGTCCAGCGATAGCGGAGGGCCAGGCTCTCGTAGATGGTGCGGACCATCTCGCCCTGCGTGCGCGGGACCTGCTGCCCCGTCCTGCTGCAGTACTCCTCTATCTGCCGGGGCATATCTCCCCGGCCATAGAAGAGAGAATCGTCCGGGTCGATCAGGGCGGTGAACGGTTTGCTCTTCCGACCCAGTTCCACAAGCTCGTCAAACCCCACGGCAGCGCTCTCCCCGTCCCAGACGCGTTTGCATTCCTGCACAATCCAGAGCCCCATCACGTTTCTGAGGAGGAGGTACTTCCCCCCGAACCCCCCCTCATTGGTGAGGTTCCACTCCAGAACACTCCGACTCAGGACGGGGTCGTCTGTCTCCACGCCGAGCAACGACCAGGTTCCGCTGCTGAGGTAGGCCGTATCGTCCCCCTCGATCGGGACAGCCACAACGGCCGAGGCAGTGTCGTGGCTGGCGACGGCGATAACGGGAATACGATCCGTCTTCAGCTCTGCGCTGAGGCCGGGCAGGAGCTTTCCGCGAACGGTGCCGGGCTCCTGGATCAACGTGAAGAGCTGACCCGGGAACTCCATCGCCTGCCGGATCTCCGGGGACCAGGAGCGCGTCCGGGGGTCGGTGAGCTGGCTCGTGGTCGCATCGGTATACTCCGTTGCCTTTTCCCCGGTAAGGAAGTACTCGAGCAGATCGGGCATGAACAGGAGGGTTGCCGCCTGCTCCAGGAGATGCGGCTTCTGCAGCTTCATGGCAAGGAGCTGATAGAGCGTGTTGAACGGCTGGAAGGCCAGCCCGGTCCAACCGAATATCTGGTCTTTCGGCATCCGCTTGAACGCCTTCTCGAACATGCCGGAGGTGCGTTCATCACGGTAGTAGTAGGGATTCCCCAACAACTCTCCATCCACATCCAGCAAACCGAAGTCCACCCCCCAGGTATCGATGCCGATCCCCTGGAGAGAGCCTTCGGTCTCACGGTAGCCGGCAGCGATGCCGTCCCTGATCTCCGAGAACAGCCGTAAGGTGTCCCAGTAGTAGTGGCCGGCAAGAGCCACGGGTCCGTTGGGGAACGTATGCACGGGCTGGATCTGTATCCTCGTTCCGTCAAACTTCCCCAGCATGGCGCGGCCGCTGCTCGCGCCGAGATCAAATGCGAGGAGATTGAGTGCGGTCATGGTTATCGTCGTATCTGTGGGCAAACACCGGTGGGCCGGCAGTGGAAGGTAGCAAATACAAACCAACTTCTCAACATCACCGCTTCTTGACGGGGCGGCGTTTCCTCTTGAGCACGATCACGGAGAGATCGTCGTTGCGGGGAGCCTCCCCGACAAAATCGTCCACGGCACGAACGAGCGCATCTCCCGCTTCCTGGGAGCTCTTCTCCCGGAACAGCGGAAGGAGCGCATGGAGGCGTTCCTCCCCGAAGAAGGCGCCCTCCTCGCTGCGGGCTTCGACGACGCCGTCCGAATAGACGAGCAGCACATCCCCGGGTCTGGCGACAACATTCTGACGCCGGAACGACACGTGAGGGATGATCCCGAGCGCAGGGGCTCCGTGAGGGAGGGCCTCGTGCGTTTTGGACCGGATGAGTATTGGCGGGAGATGTCCGGCGTTCAGGAGCTGCACGCGGTCGTCTTCCGGGCGGAGTTCCAGGTAGACGAGAGAGGCGAATCGTTGCGGCAGGCCGTCCCTGCAGAAGACGTCGTTGAGCCAGGAGCCCAGCTGCGCCAGAGACGCGGTCCTCGTAACGAGCGCGCGGAGGGTAGACTGGAGCTTGGACATGAGGAGCGCCGCAGCCAGACCCTTGCCGGCAACGTCTCCCAGCGCCAGCCCCAGACGCCCCTTGCTCAGCTCTACGTAGTCCACAAGGTCACCCCCGACATCATTTGCCGGACGCGTGAAGAGCCAGATGTCCCAGCCAGCAAGCTCGGGGGGCCGCTTGGGAAGGAGCGCAGATTGGACCTTGTGACCGGCCTCGAGCTCCGATCGGGCATGGAGCTTGTCCTTCAGCTCGAGCATGATGATGACGAGCAGGATTCCGAGGGAGATGAAATCAAAGTCGGTTCGCAGCTGAACGCCCCCCTCCTGGTACGTACAGGGACCCACAAAGAAGAGGACGATAGCCAGGATGAGCAACAGACGCCTGGCCGCCGAGAGGCTCAGGAGAACGCGCTTCAGGAGCCAGACCGTTCGCCAGAACCATCGGCTGATGAGGCCCATTTCACTCAGGCGGCGCCGGTCCTCCTCTGCGAAGTAGAACAGCTCCAGATCCTTCAGGTCCCGCCTCACGTTGCGCGGGACACCCCCCTCCCTCAAGTCGTGGAGCACCCGTTTGCCGATTGTGTCTTCCTGTCCGTTCATGCCTCTCATCCGAAAGTCCCTAGGTGGTGTTCTCCTGCATTCTCCATGCCCCCTCACGCCATATCCGGTTGATCTCCAGCTGACAGTTGTAGAGATAGACGATCAGACCGACCAGCCCAACAGACCCCAGGCCCGCCAGAACGGCCAGCGGCCTCAGGCCGGAAGGAGCGTGTCCCGAGAGAATCACATACGCACCCGTCGCAAAGTCGATGGCAAGGTAGACGATCATGAAGGGGTAGATGCGTCCCACGGAGACCGCCTCGATCCCCGCCTTCTGCTGAGTGAGGCTGATCGATGCCGTGAAGTAGTAGTAGAAAACGATACTCAAGAGGAAATCAAAGAGCGTCAGCAGAAGGAGCCCGGGGGAAATCTCCAGCCGTTCCGGGCTCATCCCCGAGGCAACGGTACCGGCCACCAGACCGAGCGAGATGATCACCGTACCGAGGGTGAAGAGGATCTTCACGACGAGTAGTACCCGAGCGATCGCCACCGTCCTCTCACCCCCGGACGAGGGGAAGGCGCTGCGGATCTCTCTCAGGTTCAGGTAGAGCCAGAGGAAGTAGTATATCCCGAGCGTGAGAATGCTCAGGAGAAGGAGAACCCAGAACCGTCGTGTTCTATCGTCCTGCGTCTGCCGCTCTGCACGCGCGGCCGCCTCTCGATCAACGGCGAGCTTCTCCTCCCCGCCCAGCTTCTCATAGCAGCGACTGCAGAGGAGGGGGGTTCTGAAGTAGTAGTCTGACGGGTACTCCTGCCCGCAACGGGGGCATCGTATCATCATTGTCTCTGGCGATTGTGCGCGTCACTCTTGATGGTCGGAAGATGCATGCGGCAAAGAACAGGGGAGGCACATTCTGAGCCGGGGCCGCCGGCAGCTGATGAGATTCCCTGCGATCTCATACGTGTGGAGCGGGGTCTGGTTTCAGACCCGGGAGGAGCTACTCGAAACGGGACGGTTTCGCTGGAAAGGAGCGATAGTCACCGATTGCGAAGAGAATCGACTCGACCGGTTTTGCCCAGGGTACCCCCAGCGCGCTGAACATCTCCCCTTCGGCAATCGCAATGCGCATGTACTCGTCCAGGTGATGGATTTTGCGGAACACCCCCCGCGTGTCCGGGGGGAACATCTCCCAGTCCTCGGCCTCCGAGACAAACTCACTCGGCACCTCCATCACCCTGGGACAGCTCTCGTGCATGGCATTGACGGCAACCGTCTGGGGGCGGGCCACTTCCGGCGTGCAGAGCGGGGCGCGCTTCTCCTGCACGGCGGCAATGAGATCCTTGAACCCGTTGAATCTCCACCGCTCGTCGGCCACGTTGCTGAACTCCTCCGTCGTGCCGTTGTCGTAGCGAACGAGCGTTCTCCCCTCGTCGGTCTGCCAGTAGGCCCTCCCCTTCTCGCACGCGAGGTGCATCTGCGGCGCCTGCTCCCGTCCGCCGGCATGGCTCAAAATGATGTGACCCTCGACCCCCCCGGGGGCGGAGAACTGGAGCTGGATGGTATCGGGGCCCTCTATCTTGTTCGCGCGGTAGAGCTCTGCCCGCACGCTCCCCGGCGTCGCCGCCCGGAGGGGATCCTGAGAACAGAGGTAGAGCGCGTTCATCACGTAGTGGGCATTGGCGTTGTTCGCAGGGCTGTCCAGAATCCAGTGTCCGTCGCGGCGCAACCGTCCCGCCCACTCATTCCGGGAGTAGTACTGCTTGCTCCTCGGCCACCCGCACATGAGGGTCAGCCTCTTCACGGCGCCCAGTCTCCCGTCGCAGACGCGCTTCTTCAGCTCCCGGATGGAGTGGCTATTGATATGCTGGAAGCCGATGGCAACGAGCCGCCCCGTCTGCTGACGCGTTTCTATGAGCGCATCCACCTCCTGCACCGTCCCCGCCACGGGCTTCTCGCAGTAGACGTCCAGCCCTGCCTTCATGGCTGTCACGCTGACAGGGACATGGAGATGAATCCCTATCGGAACGGTGAGGATGTCGCAGTTGCCTAAGCCGGCATTCATGAAATGCTCGATGCTCTCATAGAGCGAGACCTCTTCGCTCTCCAGCGTGCGCACCATGTCAGGATGAGCCCTCCGGTCCACCTCCAGGGCCACGACACCCGCGAGCCGTGCAGACCCCTTCCGGGCAAGCCACCGCACGGCGTCGATATGGGTCAGACCGTACCCGCCGAGACCTATCACAACAAACCGTAGTGGACGCATCGTCTACCTGCTTGAGAGTGTTATGGTCATCTGCCCGTTCCGCCGATCACCGCGACCGTTTCCCGGGCCACGACAATCTCTTCGTCCGTCTCCATGACGAGCACCGCAACGGAGGAGTCCGGGGCCGTGATGAGTTGATCGTGCTTCGCATTGCGCTCGTCGTCGAGCCGGAGACCGAGGAACCGGAGCGGCGTCAAGACCTCGTGCCGCAGCTCTGCATCGCGCTGCCCGATCCCCCCGGTGAAGGTGATGGCATCGACACCTTCCATGAGAACGAGGAACTCCCCGATGTATCTTTTGACATCATAGATGAACTTCTTGCGGGCGAGGAGGGCTCGTCGGTCTCCACGGCGGGCGGCCTCTTTGATGTCCCGCATGTCGCCGGAGATGCCCGAGAGTCCCGCCAGCCCCCCGTTGCTGGAGCACTCCTCCAGCGCCGCTTCGAGGGTCATCCCTTTCTTCTTCATGATATAGGGGAGGACAAAGGGGTCCATATCCCCTATTCTCGTCCCCTGGAGAAGACCCGACTGGGGGGTGAACCCCATGGAGGTGTCGACGGAGCTCCCGTTCTTGAAGGCGCAGAGGGAGGATGACCCCCCCAGATGGCAGCTGATGATCTTGTGGTCCCGCGCCGGGAGACCGAGCAGGCGCACCGTCTCAGCGGTGATGAACCGGTGTGATGCGCCGTGGTACCCGTATTTCACCACGCCGTAAGTTTCGATCCATTCGTACGGGGTTCCGTAGACCCTGGCCTCTTCCGGTATTCCGACGTGGAAGCCGGGCTCAAACACACCCACGAGCGGGGTCTCCGGCAGAATCTCTTGAAACATCCTGATCGCGGTGAGGTACGGCGGATTGTGCGCAGGGGCGAGATCGCTGTAGGACTCCATCGCCTCGAGGACATCGGGGGTCAGGAGAACCGATCCGTTCTTCTCGCCCGCCTGGACGGTCTTGAACCCGACGCCGGTGATCTCCCCCCAGCCGGTCAGGACCCCCTTCTCCGGATCGACGAGAAACCGGAGCGCATGCTCGACGGCCTCCCTGTGCGACGGAAGAGGGAGCTCACTCTGGACCACCTTCTCGCCCCGCACCCAGTAGGTCACGGTGGAGCCGCCTCCCCCCACACGCTCGGCATGCCCTCGTGCGAGCGGGCGCTCCGAAGGCATGTCCAGCAGCTGGAACTTGAAGCTGCTGGACCCGATGTTGCAGACGACGATATTCATCGGGGGGTGTTCAGCCGCTGGAGGATCGCTTCGGTTACCTCCCGTACAAGAGCTTCCTTGTCAACGGTCTGGTCGGCCTGCTCGGCAGGCGGGATAGCGCAGGAACCTTCATCTTCGCAGGTCACGCAGACACCACCTGTCTGGATGCCGAACTTGCCGCGCAGGTCCGTCAGCTTCTGGACCTGTTCACGGCTCAGCGTGGTCACATGGCCCAGCTGCTGTGCGACGAACGCGATGTGCGCGAAGTGCTCCAGCGTCTCCATCTTGTAGTAGGCGTTGAACAGATCCTTGCCGATCGTGAGCGCACCGTGATTGGCAAGGAGAAAAGCGTCATGCTTGTCCAGGACCTTCAGCACCGGCCGGAAGAACTCCTCTGTCCCGGGCGTCCCGTACTCGACCAGGGGTATGCCGCCCAGAACGATGATGACCTCGGGCAGGACGCATTTCTCGAGCGAGACCCCCGCGACGGCGAACCCGGTGGCATAGGGAGGATGCGCGTGACAGACACTGTGAACGTCCGGCCTGTTCTTATATATCGCCAGGTGCATGAACACCTCGGAGGAGGGTTTGCTGGTACCGCTGAGCACCCTCCCTTCCATGTCCACGATGACCATCTCATCCGGACTCATGAACCCCTTGCTGACGCCTGTGGGAGTGATCACAACGCGTCGTTCATCCAGGCGCGCACTGATGTTGCCGTCGTTCGCGGCAACGTACCCCCGTGCGTACACCCTCCGGCCGACCTCAACGATGTCTCGTTTTAGAGTATGAAGTGGTACCACGCCTTCACTCCTTCGGATGGTTGCTACTTCTGCGGCAGAATGGTCTCCACGTCATCGTGAGGCCTTGGAATGACGTGTGATCCAACGAGTTCGCCCACCCTCTGCGCCGCAGCCGCGCCGGCATCCGCCGCCGATTTACATGCGGCCACGTCACCGCGCACGATGATCGTCACGAGCCCGGAACCGACCTGGACTTTTCCCACCAGCTCCACCCTCGCCGCTTTCACCATGGCGTCAGCGGCTTCCACCGCACCTATATACCCGCGAGTTTCCACCATACCGAGTGCGTCATGTGCCATTGCGTTTTCTCCTGATATTCATCGTTGGACATATCTCCGCCGGCGGGGGGGGCCGGCACTGGTAACGCTCCTTCCCTACCTCATCTGCAGATGCCTGTACATCGCGACGCGTCGCACCCTGGCAAAGTGACGCGGCGTGCAGATTCCCTCACCGGTCGGGCTGGCGATTGTATGGCTGAAGGTCCCCTCGCCCCCGTACCCGCCGTCTCCCGCCAGGCTCGGCCCGTTCACCACGATAACCGCCGCATCAAGGACCCTGTTGAATTTCGTGATGACGTCCAGGTTGTGCGAGTGGATGGCGGCGGTGTGCCCGTACCCATGTTCCGCTTTTGCGGAGAGCTCGATTCCCTCGTCCGCGTCCCTGACCCGAACAACCGGGAGGTAGGGCATCATCTGCTCCTCCTGGACGAAGGGACAGTCAAACGTTGCCTCACCGTAGAGGAGCCGAACGTCGTCCGGGATGGAGAGCCCCACGGCCCGGGCAAGGACGCTCGCGTTCTTCCCGATGAACTCCCGATTGACGATCACGCGTCCCCGTTCATCTTTCTGAAAGGCCTGGTCAGCGAGTCTCTCCACCTGCTGCTTCGACAACCGTACCGCTCCCTCCTCCGCCATCGCCCGCATGAAATCCTCGTAGACGGCCCCCACCACGAAGGCTTCCTTCTCCGCGAAACAGATGATGTTGTTCTCGAATGATGCCCCGTCAATGATGTGGCGCGAGGCCGAGCGGAGCGAAGCAGTCTCGTCCACCAGGACGGGAGGGTTCCCCGGGCCGGCGGCAATGACCTTCTTCCCCGCGGCGAAGGCAGCCCTGACGAGTCCCGGGCCCCCGGTCGCCGCGATGATCCGGACTGTCCGATGCGCGAAGAGCTTCTCGGCGCCCTCGAGCGTGGGTTCACGAATCATCGTGATGAGGTTGGCCGGACCCCCGTTCTCCCGGATGACCCGCTCGAAGATCGTGACAGCCTTGGCGGAGACTCTCTTTCCCGCCGGGTGAGCGTTGAAGACCACACCGTTTCCGGGCGCAATCATGATCACCATGCTGTTGAAGAGGACCGGTACGGGATGGGTTGAAGGCGTGATGGCAGCGATGACGCCGTAGGGGCCGTAGTCTTCATAGACGAGCCCCTTGTCGCCTGCCCAGCTGCGGGTCTCGAGGTCTTCCAGACCCGGAGTGGCATCGGCTGCCTGGTGGTGCTTGAGGAGCTTGTCCTCGTAGCGGCCCATGCCGGTCTCTTCGAGTGCGAGGCGCGCAAACTCCTCAGCGTTTTCATGCATTGCCTTCCGGAGCGCGGCGATGACCCGGCCTTTCGTCTCTCTTGAGGTCCCGGCCCATACCCGCTGCGCCCGCTCCGTGGCATCCACGGCGCGGTCCACGTCATCAAAGAGACACCCTGCCGCCGGCGGGGAGGCGGGGCGGGATTGGGGGAGAGAGCGGGCAGCCCCCTTCGTCTCGAGATCCAGCCTTGCAAGCACCGCGTCGACAATCTCTGCAACGATCCGCTGGTCGGGTTGCTTCATGAGCACCACTCCTTAGATCAGCAGTCCAAGTGTCTGGGATGCGAGCCCTGCGGCGTTTGCCTCATCCGTGTCGATGTGCATCTCCACCTTCAAACCCGCTCCAGTCCGGATCACCGTATTGTTGAAGCTCACGCTCATCGGGCCGATGGTCTTGACCGTCACCTTCTGGCCCTTCTCCACCCCCAGACGCGTGGCATCCTCGGGACTCATATGAATATGCCGCAGCGCCCGGATCGCACCCTCCTTCAGATGGAGAGCACCATGCGGGCCCACCATCGTGATAGGGGCCGTCTCTTTGATGTCGCCCGAAATCCTAGCGGGAAGCTCGAGTCCGATGTAGCGACCGTCGTTGTAGGAGAGCTCCACCTGCGTCATCGAGCGGGTGGGCCCCAGGATCCGGACCCGTTCGAAGACACGCCTGTTGGGGCCGACCACAGTCACCGTCTCGTTCGAGGCGAACTCGCCCGGCTGGAGCAGGTCCCGCAGCTTGGTCAGACGGGAGCCTGGCCCGAACAGGAGCTCCAGATGCTCCTGTGTGATATGCATGTGCCGGGCCGAGACGTTTATCGGGATGAGACGGTCCACCACGGCCCGGACAGCCACTTCCACCTGCTGTCTGAGGTCAGCGGTCATGCCTCGTCTCCGCTTCCGTGGACCACCCGATCAACAATTCCGATGATCACGCTGCGGATCGGGATCCGGCGATCGTACCCGAGGATCTCCATGGCCGCCCGCCCCTCGGACGCCACCAGAACGGTGTCTCCCTCCCCCGCCCCCACGGTGTCCACCGCCACAATGGCACCTTCGCCCGGAACCCCCTCGGGCGAAACCGGTCTCACCACGAGGATCGTCCGGTTCTTGTAGGTCTCATGCTTCACCGTCGAGACAACGGTCGCGGTAACCTTCCCCAGTATCATGTCCTGGATGTTCCCTTTGCATCAAGACGGTCCACCAGTCCAACGATCGACACGTCGCTGGGTATCTGCCTGCCTTCAACGGGAAACGTGGCCTCCGCTCCGCTGACCCAGTAGACGAGATCCCCGTCCCGGGATCCGACCGTGTCCACGGCAACCAGCCGTGGGCCGAGCGGCGCATCTTGCTCGTCAACCGGCTCGATGACGGCCAGCCTGAGGCCACTCAGCTTTTCGTCCTTGACGGTGGCCCAGACCTTCCCGATGACTCTGGCCAGCCTCATCTGCTGTGTTTCCTGAAGACGATCTTCCCCTTCAGCTCAATGGAATCAACAATGGCAACCACGCTTGTATCGGTCGGGATGTTTGCCAGCTGGTCAACCTGACGGGCCGAACTGCCGCGCACCACGATAACGATCTCCCCCTCCCCGGCCCCGACAGAGTCTACGGCGACAACGTGGTTCCCGGTCGGCTTGGTGTCCGGGCCCACGAGGTTGATCAGGAGCAGTTTGAACCCCTTCAACCGTCCGGTCTTGGCGGTTGACACGACCGTCCCAACAACGCGGCCTAGTTCCATGGAAGAACCTTGATCGTGAAAATGTGAGAGAATGGTGCCGTAATGTATCAAAACATTTTTGGAAAGCCAACACCTGAGCGGGGACCCTGAGGAGGAGGTGGCTTTGTCAGGGGAGGCGAAAGCCCAACGCTCTGAGGATTGCTGCCGTCTCTCGGAGACCGTCCGGAAGTTCGACGGTGCTGTTGGAGAATTCCCTGCGCACACGGTACCCGGATCTGAGCGCGCGGAAGTAGGCCACCCGTTCCCCTTCGGGGAGCGCGAGCATCTGCCGAAGCCCGGCATCATCTGCCTCGATATCGTAGCACTTCTGAACGACCTGGAGGAGGAGCCGAGAGGACGGCTGTGAGCCGTCTTCCACTCGAATGAGGGGAAACTCCGGGCCCGGGAGGTTCCGCTCATCCAGCGTCCAAGGTGCGGTGAGTCCGAAGTGGGCCGCCACAGCCTGGAAGATCGCGCGTGCGGCGTTCACCTTCCCGTCAAGTGAGTACCCGGCAATGTGGGGTGTCCCGATCGTGCTCAGATTCAGCAACTGGGTGTCGATGCGAGGCTCCTTCTCCCAGACATCCAGGACCGCCCCGGAGAGGTGCCCGGTGAGCAGCGCGGTCTTCAGAGCATCGGTCTCCACGACCGCCCCGCGGGACGTGTTGACGAGAACCGATCCCTGTTTCAGACGACCGATGTGGCTACCATCGAAGAGGTGGTAGGTAGGGTCCTCACCGCCGCTGGTGAGCGGCACATGGAGAGAGACGATGTCGGCATGGAGCAGATCCTCGAGCGGAAGGTACTTCGGATCCCCCGTCATTCGCGCCAGGGGAGGATCGTTCAGGAGAACGTCCATCCCCAGAGCCCGGGCCATCCTCTCCACCCGGCTCCCGACATTCCCCACCCCGATGATCGCGATCGAGCTCTTCTGGAGACTCCAGGTTCCGTCACGCGCCAGAACAAGGAGCGCGGCGACCAGATACTCCGCAACCGAGTTTGCGTTGCTCCCCGGGGCATTCGCAAACCCGATACCCCGCCCGCTGAGGTACTCCAGGTCGACATGGTCCGTCCCGATCGTCGCCGTTGCCACAAAGCGCACATTCGTTCCCTCCAGCAGATCCGCGTTGATCTCTGTCTCGGATCGGACAACGACCACATCCGCATCTTTCAGCGCGGCCCGGCTGATCTCCCTTGTCGGGAGCGTCCGGACCTCACCCAGACCCTGGAAGGCCGCGTTGACCAGTGAGTTTTTTGCGTCTGCAACGATCAGCATGGGAGGCAGGTTTTAGGGAATATACCAAAAACATGGAAAAAAAATCCCGGGCCGAGGGACGGACCGGGATGATCGGTTCGAACGGCGGTCGCGACCGACTACCGCGGATTCTTCTCCTGCACGGCTGATGCGAAGACCCACCCGATCTTCCCTTTTCGCGTACGGATCTTCACCCATCTGGGACCGGCCGCAGGCTTGTGCCGTTTCAGGATAGAGACACGTTCCCCGCTCTGGACCGTGGCATTGGCCACCGGTTTTGCCTTGAGCGAGTGATTCTGGCGCAGCCCCATCTGGGGAACGGTGATCACCCCGGGCGGGCCCCAGTACGTCGTCTTCTTGACAGGGGGTTTGGCCGGCGGGGGAGTCTTGGCGGCCGGTTCGTCCTTGGCCCAGAGAGATGCTGTGACGACCGGCAACTCGGGCAAGGCCTCGGACCTCCCTCCGGAGAGGAGAGGAACAAGCGCCCCGATGGTAAGGAAGAGGATTGCCGACCCTGTTATGTAGGCCCAGAACCGGGACGAGCGCTTTCCCCTTTGCCGGGGCCGCCCGGGCGGCGCCTCGTCGTCAGCCTTGCTGCGCAATACAGGCCTGTGGCCGCGCGGACTGTTCCGCCCGCCCTCAGCCGACACTGCCTTCTCCCCCGGAACGGGTGAGAGGCCGTTCTTCGGGGAGACGAAGTAGTCGGGATTGAGATGGGTATTCTGTTCCTGGCTCTCCGCCCGTCCGAGCACCAGACAGGCAACCTCCGCCTCCGGGAGGACTCTGTGGATGGCCGCGGCGATCGCCTCGATACAGGAACCCGTTCTGAGGAGCGTATCGACCACCAGCACCCTGGCCTTTCCGGTCAGACCCTCCGCGTCGAATTGATAGAGCCCGTCAAGCTGCTCCTTCAACGCCTCCCTCCCGGGCACCTCTCCGACCTCAGGGACTGCGTGGCTTCTCTCCAGGCGTTCCGGCGCGTAGACCGCCCCACTCTCTTTGGCAACGGCAAGGCAGAGCCTGTCCAGCGGAGTGAACTCCGTGCTCTCCCTCTCCTTCGCCAGGAGTGCGCGAACGATGATGTCAAAGGATGCTGACCGGGTTATGAGAGGCACGGCAAGCTTGATCCACCGTGTTGTCTGCGGTTCCTTCCCCTGGGCGAAATCCAAGATGTACCGGGAGACCCTGTCCTGGTACCCCGCCCGCTCGGCGTGGTAGAAGGCAACGTGATAGGCTTCCCGAATGCCGTCAATGGCACCGGCTGGGTCAAACTGTTTCAGCGTTCTCCCGGTCACGGGGATTTCTCCGGAAGTGAACAAAGTGGGCAGCTGTGTGTGAAGAGGGCAAGAAAAATGCCAGAGTCCCTCCCGGGAGAGCGCCTCTCGGCTCCGGGGGAGACCCTTGAGAATTAAACCGCAGGGGGGAAAATTGTAGAGGGGGGTGGCCAATAGTGGCCAGCTCTTCATCCAGCCCTCGGGGGGGGGTGGTACCTTTTTTCCTCTCGCCTCTGGAGATTCTACGTGCCCCCCAGAATCCCGAGCTCCCGGAGGATCTCCTCAGCCTTGAGCGCCTCCGGAAGAGGCACCATGACCTTCACTTCATTGATGATGTGCCCATCGAACTCCCCGGAAGCCCGGAAGAGCGTATACTCCGGCCCGCCCAGGGAGATCGGGCTGGCCTTCCGGAGGTAGACAAAGGCGTGAAGCCCCTCCTGCTCCAGGCAGCTCGCCGCGTACCGCGCCTGCGCCTCGTCACTCACCCCGTAGACACGGACCATCCCCTGGTAGATTTCGTAGTCCTGATGGTCCCGGCAAAGGAAAATCCCGCGCCGCCTCCTGCCACACGCCGCGCAGTACGGAGCAGAGCAGATCACACATGCGCCGATTGCCTCCGAACCGGGATGGTGAATGCAGACGACACCATCGAGCGCAAGCTCGCCGCATTCGGGACAGAACTCGGCGCCCGGATCAAGAGACCGGCGGCAGTGCGGGCAACTCTCCGGAGAGTCCGAGGGAGGCATAGTCTGTTGGGTCCTAGAGTGCGGATGGGGATGAGACGGTGGCCAGCGGGTTTTCCATCTCGAACCCGAACAGAGCGGGGTTCTCACCAATAACCGTGGCGGAGATGATGGAGAATACGTAGTCGTAGGTCTCCTGCGGGATCTTTTCACGATACGTCTTCAAGAACTTCCAGAAATTCCTCTCCCGCGGGTTCTCCGGGAGCTTCCTGATCAGGCCACGCACCACATTGTGTCCCCAGTTGTAGGAGGCAAGGACCAGGAGGCCGGATGCCTGGGCCTCGGCATCATAGATATCGCGCAGGTACCGGGCAGCAGCGTTTGATGATTTTGCCACCCAGTGCCTCTCGTCTTTCGGGTCGGCTGTCGGGAGATGAACGAGCGGACCGGTTCTCAATCCATACTCCAGCGCGGTAGCCGGTATGAACTGCCACATGCCCTTGGCTATCCCGAATCGCGTCGGGGGGCCACAGGCGAGGCTGTCAAAACCACTCTCCTGCAGTCCGAGGTAGAAGAACTGGGGCGGCATATGCTGCGTGAGCATCGCGTTGGCAATGATCGGAACGTAGCCACGCTCCCCCGCCCGCCGTATGGATCGGACGAGCTTCGGAGAACTCTTCCATCTGTCGATGTACTCCAGCACCTCCTCCACGAACCCGTCCGGCATCCCCACCTCGCACTCCCCGTAGATCCTGGCCACACGGTAGATGACGCGCTCCTTCTCATCCATCCCCTCACTGTATATCCCCAGCTCACCGATGAACTGGTCGTAGCTCTCCCGGAGCTTCTTCCGCCGCTCCAGGTACGCGGCCTGCTCCCTGGCCACCGCGCTGTCCCCCACCGCGGAGATCCGTCCCTCCAGCTTCTTGTAGGAGAGCTCCAGCTCCTTCAGCTCGTAGAACACCTCCTCGGCGAGGGCTTTCTGTTCCCGGAGCTGTTGATGGTTGAGGTAGGCAATGACGACGGCGATGCAGGCGACGGCTCCCAGAGCCCCGATGATACGGACATACTTCCGGGACTGCAGCTTCACCGCACGGTCGATCGCCTGTCCCAGTATGGTGCTCCTCTCCCGCGGAGACTCGATGAAGTGCATGATATGTTCGGGAATCGCCCGCACCTTGCTCTGGAAAGTTCTGGCGGAAGCATCACTCTCCTCGACCTCAAGCGAGAGGAGCGGACCCTCGGGGCCCAGACGGATCTTTGTCTTGCCGGAGAGAGACGCCCTCTCCAGGCACTCGCCGTTGACATACGTTCCATTGGTGCTCTGCAGGTCGCGTATCCACCAGCGACCCTGTTCAAACTGTACCTCGGCGTGGACCCGGCTGACCGCGTTGTCCTCCAGAACAACGTGGCACTCGTTCCCCCTCCCGATCAGGAACCCCTCCCGGAATCGGAGTTTCTTGATCCGTTCACCCTCCTCCAGCGTCACGAGGATCTGGGGCGGAACAACCTTTTCATCCGGACGTATTCTCTGGGTTTCCACGATTCCATCATGAGAGGTGTCGAACAATGGTAACAATACCCGCGGGGAGATTCAACAGCGCAACGAGCCTCTCCTCACTCCTGCGGCGCGGGTTCCAGCGCGCGGAGCAGTGCGTCATGGAGTGCGGGACGGAAGGCGTAGATCTTACTGTTCGCCCGCGTGGGATGCACCCTGTTTGTGAGAAAGACCACGAAGAGCTCCCTCTCCGGGTCGACCCAGATCGATGTCCCGGTGAAGCCTGTGTGCCCGAACGATGCCGGCGAGAACATCGTTCCCGAGGAAGACCCCCGGGGCGATCTGAAGTCCCACCCCAGGTAGCGCTGCCCGGGCATCCTCCTCCCCGTGAACTCCTCCACGGTGCTTGCCTGCAGGTATCGCCTGCCGGCGTAGAGGCCCCCATTGAGCAGCATCTGCATATAGACCGAGAGATCCGACGCGGTCGAAAACAGCCCGGCATGTCCCGAGACACCCCCGAGGAGGGAAGCATTCTCATCGTGCACCGTCCCTCTCACCAGCCTCTTCCGCCAGAGGGTGTCCACCTCGGTGGGGGCGATGCGGTGGATCATATCCTGGGGAGGATGGAACATCGTATTCCACATGCCCAGAGGTTCATAGAACTCCTCCGCGAGGAAATCTGCAAGCGACTTCCCCGTGATGACCTCCACCACCTTCCCCATGGTGATCATCCCGAGATCGCTGTAGATGGTGGAGTCACCGGGATGGGCAACCAGGGGTGTCGCAAAGATCGAGTCGATTGCTTCACTGGAGTCCGTGCAGAAGAGGAAGAACCTTCGGAAGGGGGGAAAACCGCTCCGGTGCGTAAGCAGATGACGGGGTGTGATCAACGCCTTCTTCCCCTCTCTGAACTGCGGCAGGTAGGTCCCCACCGGTTCATCCAGATGCAGTCTCCCCTCATCATAGAGCTTCATCGCTGCCGATGTTGTCGCGATGACCTTGGTCAGCGAGGCGAGATCGAACAGCGTCGTGTCGCGGATCTCCCGCGAGGGGAGATCGTACGAGTAGGTCCCGAACGATTTGAGGTAGATCAGTGCACCCCCCTTGCCGATGGCGAGTTGCGCGCCGGGAAAGGCCGAATCCCTGATCGCCTCGATGACGAGATCGTCGATCCGGTTCAAGCACCCGGGGTCGTATCCCGTCAGAGACGGATCCTCCCGCCGGAGAGCTGTGGCCTCCAGGCGGATCCCGCTCCCAAAGGGGTATCGTTCTGAGACCGAGACGGGGAGGAGTCCCCGGGTCGGGGTCTCCCCGTAGAGTACCTCCACGGTGGCCTCGACGAGCGGCTCTGCGTCGCCGTACGAGCAGAGAACGGCTTCCGCATCCGGGAAGTGCTCCACGACATAGGGGGTCCCGAATGATATCACCACCGTCGGTTTCCCGGTTTCCCCGACCGCTTCCACAAATCTCTGCAGGTTCTCAGAGAGGCTAATGCTCCCCGAGGAGGTCCGGACCTTGACGTGGAGCGCCAGCAGGACGAGATCGGCTCCCCGCACACGTTCCAGCCCCGCGCGCAGATTCTGTTCATTGCATGCAGGGGTCAGCCGCGTAACGGCCATCTCCCCGTTGCGGTTCTGGAGAAGCTTCACGAAGTAGGATCCGACCGGTTCGTTGGTGAAGCGAGGCCCGGGCCTGTTGATGATGGTCCGATCCTCCTCCATGTCGCTGAGGATCACCGCCGCGATCCTCCGGGTGCGCATATGCTGAAGAGGCAGGACCTCCCCTTCGTTCTTGAGCAGCGTGACCGCTCCCCGGGCGATCTCCTTCGCCAGGAGCCGATGCTCACGTGTGGCCACCCTGGCGGGAATATCCTGTATCGGCACCGTTCTCTCCTTCTGGAGGCCCAGCCACTCTTTCGCGGCAAGGATCTTTCGCACCGACCTGTCGAGGCGGCTCTCGGCAATCTCTCCCGAGCGGACCGCACCCAGAAGGCTCGTGAAGGCGATCTCCTCGTTCAGAGGCATGAGGATGATGTCCACACCCGCCTTGACGGCCCGCACGGTGGACTCGGAGGCGGAAAACCCCCCCACAACACCCTGCATCTCCATGGCATCCGTCACTACCAGACCCTCAAATCCCATCTCCTCCCTCAGGTAGCCGTCGATGAGAGCCGGGGAGATCGATGCAGGGAGCGAGGAGGTATCCAGGGCCGGCACTGCGAGGTGTGCGACCATTATTGATTTCACGTCACTCTCTATCGCCGAGCGGAAGGGGAAAAGCTCGACCTTCTCCAGCCGCTCGCGGGTGAACTCCAGCAGAGGGAGCTCTAGGTGTGAATCGGTCCCCGTTGCCCCATGTCCCGGAAAATGCTTCGCGGTGGAGAGAACCCTCCCATCGTTGGTGCCCCTGACGTAGGCACCGACCATGGCGGAGGCGAGCCCCACCTCATCCCCGAATGCCCGCGTATTGATGACAGGGTTGCGGGGATTTGTGTTCACGTCGGCCACCGGCGCGTAGTTCTGATGGACTCCGATGGATCGCGCTTCGAGAGCGGTGGCGTATGCGGCACGGTAGGCCGCATCGGTGTTGCGCGTGGCCGCGATGGCCATCGCGTCGGGGAACGAGGTGGCTCGACGAATCCGCATTGCCGGACCCCGTTCAAAATCCGCGCTGACGAGGAGTGGAACCTCGGCCATCCGCTGGAGGTCATTCAGAAGGACCGCCGCTTCATAGACGTCGCTCTGCCAGAGGATGAGCCCCCCCACCTTCCGGCCCCGGACCATCTTCTCCAGCCGGGCGTAGCGCGCACCATCCCGGCTCAGGTAGTGCCCCTCCACGCCGACCATGACCATCTGGCCCACCTTCTCCTCCAGAGTCATCCCCTCCAGAACGGTCTCGACCCAGGAGCCGGGAGCCTGCTCAGCTGCGGAGACGGGCAGTGGCGGGGCGTGGAGACGGGCGCCCGAAGGAGCGCTCCCGCAGGAGAGGATGAACGGCGCGGAAAGAAGAGCAAGACAGAGGGAGAGCGGGTGTATGCGCACCGACTACCTCTTCGTCGTGAGAAGTTGCCGGGCCATGAGGATTGCTCCTTCGACGGGTGATCTGTCCGGGACGGAAACCTCCACTCCCGGGGCGATCTTCAGGATTGCGTTGCGGAGTATGCCGGCATAGACGGTCTGGTGGTCGATGAGGCCGCCGACGAAGACCACCTTTGTGGTCTCCCCTTCCTTGATCCGTTTTGCCGCAGCCGAGACCTGCTCGGCGACGAGTGCCGAGGAGTCCTGGAGGATCTGCAGGGCGATGGAGTCGCCTTTCTCCGCAGCCTGCAGCACAAGGGGAGCCAGCGACGGAATGGAGAACTCCTCCTGGTAGACGGCCACGATAATCTTCTCGCGTGAGGAGAGACCGAACCTGGCGGCGAAGAGCTCCTTGAGGGTCGTGGCATCTGACCGGCCGTCCATGTCCCTGGTGACCGCCTTGAGCGCTTCCAGACCGATGTAGCGGCCACCGCCCTCATCCCCCAGGATCCACCCCCAGCCGCCGACCCTGAAGATCTCCCCATTCGATCTCTTGCCCAGCACGACCGACCCTGTCCCCGCGATCAGTATCAGTCCCGGTCCTCCTCCAAAGGCCCCTTCGAGCGCGATCCGGGCATCGATGTCGATCTGCATGGGGGGGAGAACAGGGAGGTGGATCGAGAGGTCTTTCCGGAGTGCCTCAGACAACTTCTCGCGAATTGCAGGGGTTGCGGTCCCTGCTACGCCCAGCACCATCGCCCCCATCTCCGACGGGGAACATCCGGCCTTCTCACAGCACTGCAGGATCAGGGTCGTGAGGTTCTGCGCCGAACGATCGAACCCGACGACGTTCGGGTTGCTGCCGCCAACCTGCCCCTCGGCAAGGGGGGTGCCGTTCAGATCGGCAAGGAGTCCCACAGTTTTCGTTCCGCCGCCATCGGCGCCAAAGAGGATGGTGTGTTTCTTCATGTCTTTCACCTGTTTCAATTCAGCGGGGAGGCAGAGCTCTCTACAATTTCAATGTATGCACGGGGAGAAAGACAATCAAGGAAGTGCGCAGATTTGAATATGGTGGAACTACTCTGTAGCTTGGGAGGGATTGTATCAGAAGGGAGGGTCATACCAGATGATGAACAGAGTGCTCTTCTCCCTTTTCTTGATCGCCTTTTCGACCGCGGCCGCCCGGGATCCGGCCGTCAAACCGGGGATTGATGTCCTGCGGGAATCGGGATACGAGATACTGAAGGGAAAGAGGGTGGGGTTGATCACGAACCAGTCCGGCGTTGACTCGCGGCTCCGGCCCACAATCGACATTCTCCATGCAGCTGCGGAGGTGGAGCTCGTTGCCCTCTTCGGTCCCGAGCACGGTGTCCGGGGGGACCACTCCGGCGGAGAGAAGATCAGCTCCTACACCGACCCCAGGACAAACTTGCCCGTCTACACCCTCTACAGCTCGACGCGGAAACCGACAGAGGAGATGCTGGAAGGGATTGATGCCCTGGTCTACGACATCCAGGACATCGGATGCAGGTCCTACACCTATATCGGGACCATGGGACGGGCGATGGCGGCAGCGGCCGAGCAGGGCATAGAGTTCGTCGTGCTCGATAGGCCGAACCCGCTCGGTGGAGTACGGGTGGAGGGATCCCTCATCGACAACCGCTACCGCTCCCTCGTGAGCCAGTACCCCATCCCCTATGTCTACGGCCTGACGTGCGGCGAGCTTGCCCGACTCATCAACGAGGAGGGGATGCTCGAGGGCGGGGTCCGCTGCAGACTCACCGTCGTGCCTATGGTGGGGTGGGACCGTTCCATGGTCTTCGAGGAGACGGGTCTTCCCTGGGTGCCGACCTCACCGCACATACCCGAAGCACGATCCCCGCTCTACTATGTGAGCAGCGGGATTATGGACGAACTTCACACGGTCGATCACGGTATCGGGTACACCATTCCCTTTCAGACCTTCGCGGCGGAGTGGATCGACGCCGGCACGTTGTGCGACAGTGCAAACGCTCTGGGGCTGGAGGGGGTTCTCTTCCGCCCCATCACCTACAGACCGTTCTACGGGAAGGCAAAGGGAAAAACCGTCCATGGCGTTCAGGTACACATTCTGGACCCCGCAGGTGTCCACCTGATGAGTCTGCAGTTCCTCCTCATGCAGGTCCACCACAAGCTCTATCCCGAAAAGAACCCGTTTGACATGGCAGACACATCGAGGATACGGACGTTTGACAAGGTATGCGGGAACAGCCGTGTGAGGGAGCTTTTTACCGAACGGATGGTGTATGAAGATGTCAGAGAATTTCTGGAGAAGGATGTTCCGGGTTTTCTGACCCTGTCGAAGAAGTACCGGATCTACTGATTTCTCAACGACTCCTTCAGTCGGGCGAACTCTTCCTCTGTCAGGCAGATCTCGTCGTACATCCGAACGATCTCCTCCCGCGTGATTCTCCTGAAGTCATTCTCCAGCGGAGTGATGCAGACCCCTCCAAGGTCAACGGCGGCGGGACTGAGCAGAATTCTCCCCTCCCCCTCCGCGTAGTAGAAGGAGGGCCGGTGTCTCGCCCGGGGAAAGACCGTAACCCTCCAGGAGTCATCGTAGAGGGCGAGGATGTTCAGCATCGGCTCCTCCCCCTGCGTCCCGGACCGGCCAAGGTGTGCCACCAGGTGCTCAAACGCGTGGACCAGCTCCTCGCTCCGGGTCGATTCCAGAACGATGCAGCGCCGCAGGTAGCCGTCCAGGGCAGAGACCGTGAGCCGTGCTCGCCGCACAATCTCCTCGGCAAGCAGACTCTTCAGGAGGGGATACTCCCTCTCTATCGGCAGAAAACCTCTGGAGCCGGCCTGAAAATGGAGGTGGTCAGGCGCGGAGGCCCCGCACTTCGGGCCGTTGTAGAAGAGGGCATAGCGGGGAGCGAGCTCCTTGCAGAGCCGGAGGAACGTCAGGAATGCCCCCTCTATTCGCTGGGGAATGTGCTCACGATGAATGATGGTGAAGTGCTCAGGGAAGATGGGATAGGGGTTGCACAGCAGCAGGTACTCCGGACCGAGGGCCACGCCCCGCTGTCCCGGCGGGAGATTGGCGGGACAGACAAAACACCTCCGCGCCCGTATCGATGCATCATCCACCCTGGCAGATGAGGAGGTCAGCCGGCCGGGGTTGAACTGCACCTTGACGTCGAACCGGCCGAACGCAAAGGTGCGGAATTCCGCAGAGTGCAGACCCGCATATCCTTCCCTTGCGAGTCCCCACGAGGAACTCTGCTGGAGGAAGAGAGCGTGGGCCCTGTCAGCCAGATTCGTCCCCGGATGGTAGGACGCAAGTTCTTCCTCGCCGATAAGAAGAGCATCACTCATCCGACTCTGCTCTCACCTCCTCCTCCCCGCCCGTCCCGCTGTGCGCGCCGCGGCATTCTTCCTCTTTCTCGCAAGAATTTCGAAGGTCCGGAGTCTATCCTTGTAGAGGTTGAAGGAGTTGAGTTTTTCCACGTCCAGATCTGCATCGGAGTTCCCCTCCCACCGACGGCAGAGGTAGATCGGCTCGTAGATGCGGCCGATCTGATACTCCCGTGAGATGGCGAGCCCCAGGGCGTAGTCTTCGCCGTAGCTCACGTTCGGGATCTTGATCTTTCTGATCAGGGGCGTGTAGAACGCACGCGGGGCCCCGAGTCCGTTAATACGAAGTGCATTGTTCCGCCCGTTGTCGGGAGTCCACTCCCTGTGGTCGATCACACCCGGGGGGATCGGCTCGAGCTGGAAGTTGGTCATCTGGTAGGATCCGACCACCATTGCACAGCGTTCCCGGTAGAACACCTCCACGACCCGTTCGAGGGTGGAGGGATCCTTGTAGAGGTCGTCGCTGTCCAGCTGCACCGCGAATCGTCCGCACTCCGGGTGGTGAACCGCCTCGTTCCAGCAGCCTCCGATGCCGAGGTCCTTCCGCTCCGGAACAATGTGGAGCAGGCGCCGGTCCCGTTCGGCGTACTGACGGAGGAGCTCAGTCGTCCCATCGGTCGAGTGGTTATCTACGACGATCACATTGAAGAGAAACGGGGGGCTCTGGCGCAGGGCGGATTCCACGGCTGATCCCACGGTCTTGAGGCGGTTCCGGACTGGAATCACCACGCTCGCCTCCAGGTCAAACTTGCCGGCGCTGACGGTCACCCGCTTGAATGCCGGTTTCAGGTACGCCCCTATCTTCTTCAGGTGGTAGGTGGCAGCATGCTCCATCTCGATCTGCACCTGACGGTTTCTGGGATCCACGTAGTCAAACAACTTCTCGCCCGATTTTCGGACATCGGACTCGGTCTTGCTGTAGAGGTATTCGCCGATCCTGACCAGCCCGTGCTTGCGTGAAATGGCCAGACGGGCCGCGTAGACGCCGGCATAGGTGTGCCGGTCGCCCCGGAGCTCCCCGGCCGCCTCCTTGAGCGCCGCGCTGTTGAGAAGAAGGATCGAGCCGAAGCTGAAATCGTCCCGGATGCTCCCCAGCTGGTAGTCTATCACCGGATGGGGAGAGAGCTTCCCCTCCCGCACGTCGTAGTAGTCGGAGTAGACGATCCCGGCTCCGGTTCCCCGCGCGACATCCAGCATCCGCTCCAGTCCGAACTGGCCGAACTCCAGCGGTGCGTCGTGCAGGATGAGGAGTGTAAAGGGTGTTCGTGCTTTCGCAGCGATCCGTTGAACCGTCTCCGTGCCATAGAGGGAATTGACCGAAAGCGGAGTGGTCCCCGCGATCGTCCCCGCGGCTTTCTGTGTGGAGAGGAGATCGACCCGTTTCACGAGTCCTGAAGCGGCGAGACTGCCGGCGAGAGAGCGCGTGTGACCGCTCCCGCTGTACGGGAGAAATGCGGTGAGGGGGGGAGACATGATGAAAACCTCCTGGTCTTCTTATTCCTTCTTCCTTCCAAAACCTGCAGGGATCTTTACCAGAGCTGGGACAATGAAGCTCGGTATGGTCGAGAGCAAGATCCAGATGAAGAAGAGCTTGTATCCGAGTTGCTCCTGTATCCAGCCGCTGATCATCCCGGGGAGCATCATCCCGAGCGCCATGAAACCGGTGCAGATGGCATAGTGAGCCGTTTTGTTCTCCCCTTCGGCGACGAGGATCATATAGAGCATGTATGCGGTGAACCCGAACCCGTAGCCGAACTGCTCTGCCGCCACCGCCACGTTGATCACGAGGAAGTTCTCCGGTTGAACATGTGACAGATAGACAAACGCCACATCCGCCGTGTGCATGATGATCACCATCGGCCAGAGCCAGAACTTCAGCCCCTGGCGCGAGACGATGTACCCGCCGATCAGGCCGCCGATGAGGAGCGCGATGACACCCACCGTCCCGTATGTCACGCCCACCTCGCTCGTCGTGAGGCCCAGCCCGCCGACCTCCCGGCCATCCAGGAGAAACGGGGTCACCATCTTGACGAGCTGTGCTTCACCAAACCTGAAGAAGAGGAGGAATGCGAGGATCGCGAGGATCCCCTCCTTCCTGAAGAAGAGGACAAACACGTCGATGAAGTCCTGCAGGACGCCCCTTGAGTCGGCCCTCCGGACAGGACGATCGCTCAGGGGAAAGGGAAGGACAAACAGGTGGTAGATGGCAAAGAGGACGAAGATCGCCGCCAGGACGAGGAAGGTGATGGACCAGGCCAGAGGGATATTCCCTCCCGTCTGCTCCTCCAGCACCCCGGCGAGGACAACGAGAATGCCCTGCCCCACGATCATGGCAATCCGGTAGAACGTACTTCGCACGCCGACGAACGCCGCCTGCTGGTGTTCCTCCAGGCCGAGCATGTAGAATCCATCGGCGGCGATGTCATGCGTAGCCGAGCTGAAGGCCATCAACCAGAGCAGCGCAAGCGTGTACCGGAAGAAGTCCGGCAGGGGAATCGTCAGCGCGACCGATGCCAGCGCCGCCCCGATGAAGAACTGCATCGAGACCACCCAGAACCGTTTCGTCCGGAACATGTCGACAAAGGGGCTCCAGAGGGGCTTGATCACCCAGGGGAGGTAGAGCCAGCTCGTGTAGAGGGCAATGTCGGTGTTGGAGATCCCCATCCGCTTGTAGAGAACGACCGAGACGATCATCACAACGACGTAGGGGATTCCTTCAGCGAAGTAGAGCGAGGGAACCCACGCCCAGGGATTCCGTCGGGTCACTTTCTCTGCGGCCATGCGTGCTCTCCTTCTGTTAGTCCGTCGCCGGGAGAGGCCTGTATCCGATCAGATGATTGATGGAGCTGCCTCCCATCACAAAGGGCTCCTCTCTGACGAACCGGAAGCCCTTCCGCCTGTACCATGCAAGGGCCTCCACATTCTGCTCCATGACTCCGAGCCAGAGCTCGGTCGCCGAATGCTCCAGGGCCGAGCGCTCGGCTTCCCTCAGGAGCAGCGACCCGACACCCTTTCCCTGCTCCCCGGGGAGAACGTAGAGGGAGGAGACTGAGAGACGTCGTTCGTTCTCCTCCAGCGTGGTCCGCATCCACCCGACGGGCCGCCCGTCGATCTCGGCCAGATACCCCCGGACCTCGGGCTGCGCGTGGAGGTCGGCCAGGGCACGTTCTGAGTAGCGGGTGTCCAGGTAGTGCCGGAGATCCTTCTCGGGGATGAACGGACCGTATGTCGCGAGCCATGTCTCCCAGAGGATCCGCCGCACGGCGGGAACGTCCTCTTCTGACCAGTGGCGAAGAGAGATCATCGGTGGCCTCCGCTCACGCCCCACCGGGAGCACTACTCCTCGCACTCCTCCAGGAACCGTTCAATGCCGTCGGCGATTCGCTCGGCGAGCTCCCGGCGAAACTCCTCGTCGAGGAGCTTCATCTCATCCTCGGGATGGGACATGAAGGCGAGCTCCACAAGGGCGTTGGGCAACTCCGTGGGGGAGTTCAGCCGGAAATTGAAGCTCCCGACATTCCCGAAACGCCTCAGGCCCGTCTTCAGCAGCTCATCCAGGATGGAGACGGAGAGGGGGCGGTAACAGATATGTTTGTAGTACGTGCTCACGCCCCGGACGGCATGAGGATCGGTCGAAACGCCGATCGAATTGGCGTGAACGCTCAACAGGATGTCCGCATCGGAGGCAAGAACCCCGTTGAGCCGGTCGGTGATCGAGAGGGTGGAGTCACCGCTGCGCGTCAGCAACACGCGGGCTCCCCGGTCCTCCAGCTCCTCCTTCAGGAGGAGGACCGTCGCGAGGTTCACATCCTTCTCCATGGCCCCGGTTGATCCAATGGCGCCTTCGTTCTCACCGCCGTGGCCCGCATCCAGCGCAATGGTCATCTCCTCTATCTCCAGCGAAGCTGGCTGACGACGGACCCTGATGAGGAGCCTCGTCCCCTCATAGGAGATGTCGTACCCCCAGATGTGCCGGTGCGCGAGCTCGAGCGTGATCCGGAAAGTGTTGGTCCCCACCTGCCTGTAGTGAACGTTTGTGACCTCTCGTGCCGTTCCATGGAGCGTGATCCAGTTCGTGTTGGGGACCGCACCATAGAGATCCACATGTATCCGTGTCGGGTTGATCTCCTGGAAACTGGAATAGGGGAGCCTCTCCGCCAGCATGACACCCACCTCGTCGAATTTCTCGTCCCCCGAGACGCTCCATGATCCGGTCAGCGAGAACGGCGGGTAGGTTCCGGGAGGCTCGAGTTCGACCATCTCCTCCGGTATCCACGCATCCATCCCCTCGGCCAGGGCAACCCTGTACTGGCTCCCCACCTTTCCGGTGAGAGAGAGGCGGATGCCCGGAACGATGTACGAGAGCTTCGTCCCGCCGAGCCTGTCCCTTCCCAGCCCGCAGTTGAGATAGGGACGGTCGCCAACGGTGACTCCCGTAACGGGGATCCAGTCCTCGATGCAGGTGACCCTCCCGGGTGACTCCTTCGTCACGACGTTGCCGAGACTGTCCTGCAGTCTGAACCGGACCGGTTCGCCCTCCAGGCTGTCGCAGGCGCCGACCTGGTAGACCGCCCGGTAGATCCCTCTCAACCCCCGGACCCTCTCAGGCGCTACCTCATGCATCGGAAGAGAGTCCATGAATGTGGCCGTGCAGCCCGGAGTCCCCTTGAACTGGACCCGCAGGAGGTCTTTCTGGCGGACCCACTGCTCAGCCGAGGGTTCCATCATCACCTCTTCGATGAGGAGCGTGTCCGTCCTGGAGGTGGCAAGCGGTTCCTCGCGTATGATGACGATGCTCCGCGCAAGAGAATCCCCGCCCGGATCGACGGCACTGAGGGTGAAGAGATTCTCACCCACCTCCAGATCAAGGATATCGGCGAAGGCCCCGGTGGGATAGACGCGCAGCTCCTTCCCGTTGATCCGGAGGAGCGCGCCCGGCGATGTGTTCCCCGCAAGGCGGTGCCGTGCAAGTGACGTCGTTGTCGAGTCGGACGCCGGAACAACCAGGTTCAGCCTCAAGAGCGTCCTGTCGACCGAAGGTGATGCACCGCCCAGAACCACGCCGAGGAGCCATGCGGCAATGAAGGTTCCTGCAGCCATGCTAGAGTGAGAGGTTATTGTACGAAGAGCATCTTGTTGACGTGCAGATACTGAACGGTGCCCGCCTCATCCCTCGCCTCAAACCGGCCGAAATAGAGCCCGCTTGTCACCGGGTGGCCGTTCCCGTCGGCACCGTGCCACTCGAGGTGGTGGAACCCTGCACTCTCCATCCTGTCCACCAGCGTGGCCACGCGCCTTCCCAGGAGATCGTAGACAACAAACCTCACCCGGGTCTCCCGCGGCAGCTCATAGGCGATACGCGTCGAGGGGTTGAAGGGATTTGGATAGTTCTGGTGCACGGCGAAAGAGAGGGGAACCGAGGGATCTCCCCGAGTGTCCACGCTTGTCACCACCCGCTCGGCCACCTGAACGGCCGCAATATGGAGCTCCCCACCCGACATGCTCGATCCCGGCAGGTAGCCGAGCTGAATGCCGTTTAGACGGATCTCTCCATCGAGCGACCCATCACCAACCCATGAGCCGGTGGAGTCGTTCTGGAAGTCCCACTCCAGAAGCCTCCAGCCAACCCAATCGACGTTGATCCATCGACTCACCTCCACGGCTGTCGGAGACCCTCCGGGTGAAGCGTGCAGACTGTCATTCACGACGAACCGGAGCGCTGTTCCGCTCCCGTCCCCATGGACATAGCTCTGGAGGACGCTCCCCTCACCGCTCCACCGGACCGCATCGGCCCGTGAGCTGTCCAGCCCCAGATGGAGAAGCCAGTCGGCTGAGGTGGTATCCCACGAGAAAGCGAGCAGGGCTGATTCGGCTGTCCCCCATCCGGGCGGGAAGGGACGCAGTGCCGACATGCTGAACCGGGCACTATCCACCCCCTTCGTATGTGGACTCGAGAGAGGCTGATTCCAGTCGGCGACCGAGAGGGCCAGCGAGTCGATGCTCCTTGTGGTGACGGGGTCCGGATGGATGGAGAATTCCCACTCGATGCTGGAGGGGATCGTATTACCCGCGGTATCGGCAATGTTGCTTATCCGGAGGCTGTAGGTCGCTCCCGCTCTTGTGCCGTTGGGAAGCCAGATCGACACCCCTCCCCTTCCGGACGCCTCCACGTACTCACCTGTTCTGAGCTGCAACGCTCCGGCGGATTCCCGCAGGACGAAGTTGTTGACGTTGACGGTCGTCGGATCAAGAGGCTCACTGAAGGTGAGATTCAGAACGTCGCCCGGTGTGGGCTGGGTCTCCTCGGGGGCCGGGCGGACCGAGACGAGGTAGGGCGGCACGGCATCCACATAGCCCGTGCTGAACCGGAGGACGTACGGGTCCCCCGGAGTCCCGTCCCCGTCGCCGTCTATCTGCTCTCCCGTCACGGAGCGGGCCGATGTGTCGACAACAACCATGATATCGGCATAGAACGGGAGTACCGAGTCGGGAGAGAAGGTCAACTCGGAGTTGCCGCGGGCCCAGGAGAACGCACCTGTCGCCGGAGGCGTGACCGAAAAGGCATTCATGACCGAGGTGATATCCATCGGCTTGGAGAAGGCCAGCGTGATGGGACGATTGGGAAGAACTCCATTCTCCCCCTCCGCCGGGCTGGAGCTCGTCACCGTCGGCGCGGCAAAGGAGACGAGACTCCGGTCGATGAAATGCCTCCCCCCCGGGAGAACCGTGACGCTCGCCGAATCCAGAAAAAACCCCGGCGTCTCGAACCGGACGGTGTAGAGCCCCGGCGGGATTCCTGCAAACATGTAAAAACCGTTGTTGTACCGGTCCCCGTTGTAGACCCTCTCCCCCGGCTGAAGCGTGACCCGGGTGTAGTTCACCGGGCTCCCGGTTGCGATGTCAGTCTGCATGCCGGCGAGAGTACCGCTCGAATCGGGGGCGGCATTGAAGTATGCCATGAAGGCATCCCTGAGGGCAAACGCCTCCATCTTCCGGTAGTGGTTGTTCATCAGACGGCGGGTCTCCGGGAAGTAGTCGTGAAAGGAGCCCTCCGAAAGCTGACCCGGCATGAGGAGGCCGCGGAGAACTCCAAGTGTGTAGCCGCCGTCGGATCCGCCGTAGAAGGTCCAGTCCCGCCAGGTTGACGTGGATTGGGTGCGGAGGTGCTGCACGATTTTGGGGCCCATCAGGTTTGAGATGTCCCACGCCTCGGGCCATTCCGGATTCCCGGTCCCGGGGCCCCGGACGGGATCGCCGCCGGGGACGATCTCCTCCCGGACCAGCATCAGCGTCCTGTTCGTGGTGTTGTTCACCGTCCATCCGGTGGCGTTGCTGTGGATCGAATGGAACCACTCCACGTTGTTGGCGTTGGCGAACGCGACACGCTGAGAGACTGACGGCTCGTCGTCGCCGGGGTAGTCGTTTGTGTAGCGGGTGAGGAGAACGGTGGCACCCTGATCCGTGAGGAGCGTGTCCAGAAGAAGGGCCTTCTGGAAATTGCTCTCCGATTCCCAGAAGTCGGTGCCCGGGTCAGGAACGACATGTCTGTCGTCGGCCGGGTTGTGCCCGCCGTGTCCCGGGTCGATGCAGATCTTCAACCCGGTCAGGCCCGCTTGGCCGTAGAGGAAGAGAGGGAACATCAGCACTGCGGCAGCCGCACCAAGGAGTCGTCTCATCTGGCAGCCTCCTCGTAGCGCAGCACGAGAATCTCTCCCGCTGCTGTACTACAGGCTATCCGGTTCTCCACCGGGGAACAGTCGGGGTACATCTCAAAGGAATGCTCGCTGACGGTCAGCCTTCCTGACTGGAGCCCGTCGGCCGAGACGAAGCAGATATCTGAGCCGGTGATCCGGTGTCCGTCATCGGAGTCATCCATATAGATGATCCAGCGGCCGTCCCGTGTCCACGCGGGAGCATTTCTCCTGCCGAGGCGCGACAGGACTTTTCCCTGGAGGTCGCAGATAAAGGCACCCCCTTCCATCGCGACCGCCAGGATCCGATCTCCCTCCGGCGAGAGGGACGGCCAGATGTAGCGCCCCTCCTCCAGGGGGTCAAGGAGGAGTGTGCGGCCCCCGACGTAGAGCGCGATCTTCGTCTCCTGAATCCCGATCAACGAGACCTCCGGGGCGGGACGACCGGGCCGGTCTCTCCTGGTCTCCTTCCCGGCGTAGACCACCGCATCACCCGAGAAGGCAGGGAGAGAGAGGTCTCTTCCGGCGGTCAGCGTGGACGACGATCCGTCAACCAGGCTCGTAACGACGATCTCCTGCGTGCGACGTCGAGAGGATCGGTCGATGGTTGTTCTCCTGTAGGCAAGCCGGGACCCGTCGGCCGAGAGGGCAAACCCGTATCCCGATCCCGGGTCCTCGGTTATCTGCTTCAGTGACCGATCCTCAAACCGGTACTCCCAGATCCCGTTGAGATCATGCCGCGTGAAGTAAAGACGCCCTCCGTCGGGGGAGAAACGGGGCTGACTCCAGGCGCCGGCCTCACCCGTGGGGAGTCGTTCCACCTCCACAACACGCAGTTGTGCCGCCGCCACCGTCGCGCAGAAGGCGGCAAGAACAACAGATATTCCTCTCCTCATGGAATCCTCACGATGTTCCTGGTGACAGAGTACGGCTTTTTCCGGAGTGAGCAGGTGCGCGGAATCACACAGGTCTATTCCTTCGCCTCCGTCAGCTTCCTGAGCTCCCGGACCTTCTGGTAGAAGTCCTCCAGCTCCATCTCCTTCAGGAAGATCATCCCCCTGGCTGCACGGAGACGCGGGTGTCCGCTCTTGAGGAAGAAATCCTTTCCGAGGCAGGTCTTGACCATCTGGTACTGGCTGACCTGGATCTGTTGAGCCAGTTCGGAGAACGGGCCATCGTGCTCATAGCTCGGGAAGGAGGCCGCAGCTTGCGATCCGAAGCAGTTCATGAAGGCGGTCTGAAGCAGCGAGAGAGAGTTCAACGAGACCGGAATCATCAGATCTGCCTCGGACGGTTTGAACCGGTACCAGACATTCCGGTATCCCCAGACGCGCACCCGGTGGTCCCCGCTCTCTCTCTCGTAGATTTTCAGCGCCTCGGCCATTGCCTGGAGAGACTTGTAGTGCGTGTCGGGCCCGCTCCCTTCAGGATCAAACGCCACCGACACAACATTGGGCTTCACGTCCTTGATGAGCGCCAGGAGTGGAAGAACATCACGATCCACCTCAGGCTCCTCCGAGAAGATGTCTCCCTGGTAGAATCCGAGCCGAAGCGCCCTGATGGAGGAGGCTTCGATGCCGAAGTAGGCCCAGAGGAGTTCGACCTCCCACTCACGGATTGTTCCTTTGAACGTCTGGATGTCGGGAGGATCTTTTGCACCTGGATACTGCGTAAGGAAGTAGTCATGCAACCCCTGGATGCGCAGCTTCGTCGCCCTCATGTCAGACGTCCGGTAGACCTCGAACATGCTCCGCAGGAGCCGCCGCGCCTCCGCCTCACCCTTCTTCTCTTCACTCTGGGCCGCAACGCCATCGAGATAGAGGTAGACATCCTCCATCCGGCTGCTGATGTTCTTCGGATCAAAGTAGCGTGACTTCAGCAGTGTGTCGAATGTCCCGCGCTCCAGGTGATCCTGCAGCTTCCTGATGAGGGAGAGGCAGTAGGCATTCGAGACGGCGGTGAACCCCGAGGTGATGTTGGCAAAGTAGTGGTGGTTGGAGGGGTCACGAACCAGGTGGTAGATGTGCGCCTGGTAGCCGAGCATGATGTCGTCGTGGTGCGGCTCGGTATGGAGGAAGGTCGTACCCGATACCGGCTCCAGCCCACGCTCGATCTTCCCCACCATCCGCACCCGGCTCGCCTCGGCGAGTGCGGAGTGGGAGGTGCCGGCCTTCTTGAGCAGCTCGCGGCCAAACCGGTCCTCCTCAAAATCAGACCGCGTCAGTTCCGTGAGGGCCCTGTTCTTCTCCAGGGCCAGGTGGACCGTGATATTGTCCACGTCGGACTCACCCGGTGCGGACGTCGCACAGAAATCCTGCACCCGACGTTCCTCGAGCATGCTCGCAGCCCCTTTCGTCAGGTAGAACCGGGCGTGCGGGAGATCCTGCAGGACGGAGGCGGGATAGAGAGGCGCCTTCTTCTCCTGGATGGCCGAAGCCACAACGGGGGCTTTGGCATCTCCGGCCGCGATGATGAGCGCTGTCGCCGTGGGGTTGTAGGTGATTGTGCCGAGCCCGATCGTAATGACCAGCCGGTTGCGGGAGATCTCGATCCCCCCCAGGTCCGCCGCAGCCGCGGCCTGCGTTTCGTAGTTGGTGCCCGTGAGCCTTGTGACGGAGTAGGTACTGGACCCGCGCACGTTGAACGCAATGTGACCGTCGGGGCCGATCCCACCGAGAAAGAACCCGATCCCCCCCATCTCCCGGATTCTGGTCTCGTAGTCCATGCAGAAGACGTCCACCCTGCCGATCACCTCTTTCTGAAGGCGCTCCAGCTCGCTCCGGGGCTGCCTCACTCTCAGGGAGAGGTCCACGACGTTGTTGGGAAAAACCTCCTGCATGGTCTTCCCCCGCGGGAGGCCCAGCCCCGTGGCATCGATGAGCAGAGCCTTCTCCGGCGGCAACCCGAATCCCTTGATGTAGAACTCGTTCACGTACCAGTTGAAGCTGTTCTGCTGCTGGGAATCCATCGGGTAGAACTCATCGATCTGGACAAACGAGAGATCACCCATCTCAGGCTGCTTGGACCCGTCAAGAGCGAATTCCTCCAGGATCGCCTGGATCTCCCCCGTGGTCCACCGCTCCAGGATTCTCATCACCCACCTGATGAAGTGCTCGGGGGTCTTTCCGGTCGGAAGAGAGACGACTCCGCCGGGGTTCTTTCCAACCCACTCCAGGAACCGAAGCGCCGCAAGTTTGCCGAGTAGGGGGAAGTTCTCCACCTCGATGACCCGGATCTTCTCGGTCGGGGGATACATCTCCTTGCGCCCGCTCCGCTGGAGCTCTGTCTTCTCTACCTCCGAAGAGGCATCGTATGGTCGTGGGGTCTGCATGGACATTGTCACACGTCATTCATCACTGGTGTCTCCTCCGGGGACGCCGAACCAGACCTCGCTCAAGAGGCTCAGCCACTCGGGAAAGAACCGGCGCACCACCTCCTCGTGGTCTGCATCCGTTGCCGTGCATCGAAGCCGGTCTCCCACTTCCCCCTGGAGCTCTGCGGCAAAAGCCGCGTGCTCATCGGCGAGATGGGGGGTGTAGGCCCCCCAGAGTCTTCCGTTGCCTTTCTGAAGCCACTCCCTGTAGTAGTCCTGAAGGGCGTAGAAGGCGTCAAAGAGAAAGACGTCCGTCACATTCTCCGTCATGCCACCCAGGTGGAGCGCAAAGGCAGCCGGCCGGTAGCCGCCGCTGTGGGCGGAGACGATCAGGCGATGGACCTGTAGGCTGGATACGACCTCCTCCCTCTGCATGGTCTGAAGAACGTCCTCGAGGAGCCTGGAGAATCCGCCTTCCTCCTCCATCCTGCCGCAGAAGGAATCCGGCGCACGGTACGGCCCCTGCGGGAAGACGAGAAGGGCGTTGATGTTCTTCTCTATGACTGTCTGAGGCATGTCGTGGCGTACAAGCTCGCTCAGGTTGTCCCTGTTGTGGCCGTGGAAGTGGACGATGACGTTCGAACCCTCCTCCGTCTCCTTGAAGGAGTCGGGAACGAACACCACGATGCTGCTGTCGGCGTAGTGCGGGAAGAACCGATAGTGTCTCCCGTCCCGCCCGGTGAAACCTTCGGCGCGCTCCGGGTGGGGAAACGGGGCCGCGCCCGATCGGTAGATGCCCCACCGCCCTCCCGGGAAGAAGTTCCAGTCCACGTGGTTCTCCACCACCCTCCGCGTCTGGTATCCCTGATCGCCGGTGAAGTGATTCCAGACGGCGCGGGCCACGTGGGCGACCAGCAGCGTGGCCCGGTTGTCGATCCCCTCCCGATGGTCTGCGTGCTTGTCGACAAAGACCGCGAGTGCGATGTTCACCCTGTCCGAGAGCACCAGCCCCACGTCCGCCTTTGTCTCCTGTATCCCCCCGGTCTTGTGGGCCACGGAGAAATGCTCGCACGTCTCCGACGGGAGAAACCGGGGTATCATGCTGGAGTAGAACTGACCCTCAAGAATGCCCAGCATCTCCTCGCAGGAGGCCGAGTCGGCAACTGTTCGCCTGTGGAGCGCCTCCAGGAGCGTGACCATGTCCGCCGGTGTTGCGACACCAATGCCGTACCGGATCGACTCCTCGGTCTGGAGCTTTGTCTCCCAGGTGTAGAGCCTGTTCAGGATGCGTGTCTCCTTCAGCCCCTGACTGAGCAGGAAGTCATTGACGGCAGCCATCCTCTCCTGGTGTGTAGGGGCGAGGCGATCCAGCACCAGGTTCGTGGCACTGTTGTCGCTCAGGGTGATCATCAACCGGACCGCGTCTCGGAGGGAGATGCTGGAGCTGTCGGAGAGATCCTTAAGAATGCCCGAGCCGGGCTTCTTGTCCTCCGCCCGGAGGAGGACCGGCATCTCCGGATCAAGCCGGCCCTGCCGGACAAGGTCGTAGAAGGCGGCCATCACCGGGAGCTTGATCACGCTGGCGGTGGGAAACCGTTCATCCGGATTCTGTGAAAGGGTTTCGCCGGTCTCCAGGTTTTTGGCCATGAACCCGAGATGCCCGCCGAACTCCTCCTCCAGCCGCCGGATCTCCTCCGCGAAGGCATCATCCTTGACCACATCCGGCCGGGCGCTCACGAGAGATCCGCCAAGGACGATGAGTCCCGCAAGGAGAAGGGCCGCACTGCTCTGGAAGCGCATGCGAGGATACCTCTGTATCGTGGAACATTGAAACGCAGGGTCACACCTTCACGAACCATCTCTTTTTCCACATCACCCACGCAACGAGGAACATGAGGAGGATGAAGAACAGGGCGTAGAGGAGCGACGCATTGACGGGGCTCGCGATCGCCGCAAAGACATTCTCATAGAGAAGGTCTTTGAGCGCGACGCTCGTCCCATCTGCCACGGGGATCGTGACGAGGTACGACAGCCGTGCCACAACTCCGGCAAGCACGAAGACGGTAATCGCGTTCATCCCGTAGATGACGAAGCCAGTGGCCCACCTCCTGTACCCCTTGACGTCGATGAACCAGAAGAACACTCCGAGACAGATGAGCGCCCATCCCGCCATGAAGACGCTGTAGCTGCTCGTCCAGAGGTTCTTGTTGATGGGGAGCCAGACATCCAGGACAACCCCCAGGAGGAGCAGCATGTTCCCCCCGACGAACATCCATACGGTCTTCTCTTCCTTTGAGAGACCCGATCGAAGCAGGTGGCCCGTGAGCACGCCCAGCAGGGTGGTTCCGATCGCCGGAATCGTGGAGAGGATCCCCTCGGGATCAAAACCGGGCGCGGGAGCCCCGGACCAGGTGTGCCCGGCAAGGAGGTGTGCGTCGATGTACCAGCAGAGATTCCCCGTCGGCTCCAGCAGGCCGGCGCCGTAGCCGGGGACCGGGATGAGCATGATCGCCAGCCAGTAGGAGACCAAAAGGACCAGAAGCCAGACAACCTGTCCGCGGAGTGAGGTGTTCAGGACGATGAGACTCGCGACGAGGTAGCAGATCGCAATCCGCTGGAGCACGCCGGGTATCCGAAGGGAAGCCAGCGAAACGTCATGACCGGAGACCAGCCCGAAGGGGAAAGCCGCAAGAAAGAGCCCCAGTCCGAAGATGATCGCGGAGCGTCGGAGGACATGGATGAGTATCGTCTTCTTCCCCTCCCCCCTCTCCACCCGCTTCGCAAAGGAGAGCATCATCGCCACGCCGACGATCCAGAGGAAGAACGGGAAGATCCAATCGGTGAATGTCCACCCGTGCCACCGGGCATGGAGCAGCTGAGGATAGACCGCGCTCCACGTGCCGGGGTTGTTCACCAGGATCATCCCGGCGATCGTCGCCCCCCGGAACGCGTCAAGAGACACAAGCCGTTCTGAGGATCCGCTCATGGTACGGGAATGAGGTGGTGGGACAATGGCGTGCGGGGGATGTGTGAGCCGACCATCATTCAGATCTTCACCACTCCTATGCCGGGACGGTCGGTCAGCGTGATCTTCCCGTCAACGATCTTCGCCCCGTCAAAGAGGTCGTTCTTGATCAGCACGGCACCGTCCAGGTCCGCCCAGTCCGCCAGGGGTGAGAGCTGTGCGGCAGCGGAGATGGCACAGGAGGTCTCCGTCATGCACCCGAGCATGACCTTCATCTCCAGCGCCTTTGCGAGGCTCACCATCGTGTGGGCTTCGCGCATGCCGGTGCACTTCATGAGTTTCACGTTCACGCCGTCGTAGACGCCGTAGGCGTGGCGCACGTCCGGGAGGCGGGTTACGCTCTCGTCCCCCACGATCGGGAGGGGGCTCTTCTCCCTGAGCCAGACGAGATCATCGATCATCTCCTTCGGCATCGGCTGCTCCACGAACTCGATGCCCCTGGTCGCCAGCCATTCGATCATCTCCAGCGCAACGGAGCGATCCTTCCAACCCTGGTTCACGTCCACCCGGATCGGCACGTCGCTCACCTCGCGGATGGTCTGGATCATCTCCCTGTCGTTCTCCCGCCCCAGCTTCACCTTGAGCACCTTGTAGATGGAGGCCTCCTTCACCTTCTGCCTCACGACCTCGGGGGTGTCTATCCCGATGGTGAAGGAGGTGACAGGCGTTCTGCCGGGATCCAGACCCCAGATGCGGTACCAGGGCTGTCCCATCTTCTTCCCGAGCCAGTCGTGCAGCGCGATGTCAAATGCTGCCTTCGCCGCATGGTTCCCGGGAGCGATACTGTCGACATCAGCCAGAATCTCCTCCAGGAGAAACGGATCCTCGTAGCGCGAGAGATCGATCCTGGAGAGGAACTCTCCGGCGGTCTCCTGTGTCTCTCCCAGGTAGGGTGGCATCGAGGCTTCACCGTACCCGATGATCTCGTCCTTCTCCAGCTCCACCATCATCGTCGGGGTGGTCGTCCGCGAGCTCGTGGCAATGGTGAAGGTGTGCTTCAGCTCCAGGGTATAGGGATAGAATCGCATCTTCATATCGGCAATCGCTCCGGGTGTTGAACAGGAGAGGAGTGATCCGGTGGGGACCATGATCGCCGCGCCGGCAATGGCGGTCTGCCTGAGAAAATCGCGCCGGGAGTGGCGGGAGGGTCCCCGATCGAGCTCAGTACTCATTGCCTCTATAGTAGGGTACCTGTGCAAGTCTTCTGACGCCCGACTCCTCCCCGGCACCGATGATCCGCTTCACCCTGAGGAAGGTGCGTGCGCGGGGCTTGCTGTAGTCGGAGTCAGCGGGAGCCAGGCTGTTTATCCGGACGTCCCCTGAGGCATGAATGAAGCGGGTCCCCCCAAGCGAGATGCCGACATGCCAGACCCGTTCCTTCCGCTCCTCGGTGGCGGGCGAAGCCTCGGCACCGGACCCGGTCAGGCATGCGGGCAAAAACCCCGCGTTCCCGGTTGTGCCATGACACACCGTGTGCCACTCCGGGCTGTGTCCTGGCACAGTTGCGGCCGGCGAGGCTGCGCTCCCCCGGTCGGCGGCGAGCCCTCTGATCGCCCCCCGAAGAGGGCCAAGA
>Ga0209536_100000347_pt1 | contig 74262 bp, 66 predicted proteins | sample DeeMarSeWOR28_12_FD_187461 | JGI IMG/M metagenome (GOLD analysis project Ga0209536, IMG submission 187461) | Marine sediment microbial communities from White Oak River estuary, North Carolina - WOR-2-8_12 (SPAdes) (version 2) | ecosystem: Environmental > Aquatic > Marine > Intertidal zone >...
CGCGCCTGTTACCAGCCGCGCGGTGCGCTCTTACCGCACCATTTCACCCTTACCGGCGCCGGAGCGCAGGCGGTATATTTTCTGTGGCACTTTCCATGGGCTCGCGCCCTCCAGGCGTTACCTGGCACCCTGCCCTGTGGAGCCCGGACTTTCCTCCTCGCATGGCGAAGCGACTGTCTGGCCGACTCCCGACAGTCATTATAGATGAAGAACGGCCCCGAAGGCGGATACAGACAGCAAAACGGCCGCTTCGGGCGGCCGTCGTGCGGGGGCTGTCGTGGCAGCCGGAAGGAAAGTATTCCGGCCCGGCCGGTATCAGCGACTGTTCCAGGACTTGCGGCTGCCGCGAAACAGCTTGCCGATGATCCGGTTGAGGAAGCCATCGCGTTGCAGGCCGGGTACAACCTTGCGTTTCTCGCGCAGGGTGAATTCCTGTTCCAGACGCTTCAGGCCGGGGTGGCCACGATCAACCCGCAAGCCGCGACGCAGGGCCGTGTAAGCGCTCTCACGGAATCCCAGGCGGTGTTCTGCCATGGCAAGGTTGTAGTAGACCTCGACGTCGCTCCGTTCCCCGACGGCCGCCTTGCGGCACAGTTTGACGCCGTTCTTGTCGCCCATGAGAACCCGGGCCAGGCCGTGGAATGATGTATAGCGGTTCTGGTAGACATCATCGATTTCGGCCTTTTCATCGGCGGTACGAAAGTGATGCAGCGCATTTTCCCAGTCATCGTTCCTGAAGTGTCTCAGGCCGTCAACGAAATCCTCCCTGAGACGTACCCGGCTACCGGTTTCCCACGGATCCATCTGCCCCATACTTCCACCCCCCTGGAATCTGACAGTTGTGCATTTACGGATAGCGGCCAGTCAGCACCAGACTTGAGCGTGCCAGAGTGATGAAGGCTGCAACCGGTCTTGCTGCATGGAAGATTAATACCTTGATTTGAAAACGCAAGTTATTCCTGTTGACCTTGTTCGCGACATATCGCACCCTTGTTCCCGACGAACGACCCGGACGACGAGAACCTGACACGCAGGCACGGATGAAGATTCTTTTTGCGAGCAGCGAGGCCCACCCACTGATCAAGACCGGCGGCCTCGCGGATGTTGCCGGCAGCCTGCCGCGCGCCATTCTCAACCAGCGACAGGACATCCGGCTCATCGTGCCCGCCTATCGCAGGGTGTTGCAGCAGACAGATAACCTGCACCTCGCGGCCCACCTGGAACTCAAGGGCGTCAGCGGGCCGGTGCGCATCCTCTCGGGACGCTTGCCGGGCGGCAACGTCAAACTCTACCTGGTTGACTCTCCAGCGCACTTCGATCGTGCCGGCAGCCCCTACACGCGTACCAACGGCACGGAATGGCCGGACAACGCCGAGCGCTTCATGGTCTTCTGCCGGGCGATCCATGCCATCGCCATGGATGCCGCCGGCTTTGACTGGCAACCGGATATCGTTCACTGCAACGACTGGCAGACCGGCCTGGTACCGGCAATGCTGAAAGCATCGTCGCCGGCACCGGCATCCATCTTCACCATCCACAACCTCGCCTACCAGGGCCTGTTCGATTTCAAGACCTTCAGTGCACTGGAACTGCCGACGCACTGGTGGTCCATGGACGCCATGGAGTTCCATAATCACTTCTCCTTTATCAAGGGCGGTCTGATCTTCGCCGACTGGCTGACCACCGTCAGCCCGACCTACGCCAGCGAGATCCGCACCAGTGAATTCGGCTGCGGCCTGGAAGGACTGCTCGACCATCGCGAGGACACGCTGACCGGTATCCTGAACGGCGTCGATTATGCGGTGTGGAACCCGGGCAAGGATCTGAATATCCCCGTGCAGTACAACCGCCGCTCGCTGTTCCACAAGACCGAGAACAAGCGCGCGCTGCAGGAGGAGTTCAGCCTGCCGGTCGACACATCAATACCGGTGTTCGCCATCATCAGCCGGCTGGTCGAGCAAAAGGGCATCGACCTGGTGCTGGAGATCCTGCCCAAGCTGATGCAGCGCGGCGCGCAGATAGTGGTGCTCGGCAGCGGCGACACCGCGCTGGAAGCGGGGCTGCGCATGGCACGCAAACAGCATCCGAAACAAATCGGCCTGCACCTCGGCTACGACGAGGCGCTGGCCCACCGTATCGAGGCAGGGGCGGATATCTTTCTCATGCCCTCGCGCTTCGAACCCTGCGGCCTGAATCAGATATACAGTCAGCGCTACGGCACCGTACCGATCGTCCGCAGCACCGGCGGTCTGGCCGATACCGTGGTCGACACCACGGTCGAGAGCCTGGCCGATAAAACGGCAACCGGCTTCAGCTTCCGGAATCCCGCGCCTGCCGCACTCTGGTCCGCCGTGCGACGCGCACTCGAGTGCCTTGCCCGACCCGAACAATGGCAGCAGCTCATGGTGACCGGTATGCAGCAGGACTTCAGCTGGAAACAGAGCGCACGGCAGTACATCGAGCTCTACGAACGAATCTGCAAACAGGACGCTACCGTTCCCGTGACGGCGACTGGCGATCAGCAGGCCACGGGTACGTCCTGAGGCCTGCTAAAAGCCGCCGCGGCACGGTATAATCATCCGCCATACAGATCAGGGCCACGCGATGCCGTGGCTTTTTTGTGCATATGAGCAAACCGGTGACCCAGATATTCGACCAGCCCCACGACCAGGAACTGCGCAGCCGCGTGCGCCTGTTCGGCAACCTGCTGGGGGAGGTACTGCGTGAGCAGGCCGGCGAGGGCCTGTTCCATGCCGTGGAGGTCCTGCGCAAGGGGTATATCCGCCTGCGCAAGAACGAGGACAATCCCGCACTGCGCAAGCGACTGTCGCGGCTGGTCGAGCAGCTGACCCCGGACGAACTGACGCACGTTATCCGCGCCTTCAATATCTACTTCAGCCTCGTCAATATCGCCGAGGAGTCCTTCCAGCACCGCGAGCGCAGGCGCCAGGCGCGCAACAGCGGCCCGCTGTGGCTGGGCTCTTTCACCCATACGCTGCAGGAATTTCACGACCAGGGCGTCGATCCGCAGCAACTGCAGACCCTGTTCAACGAGACCCTCTACCTGCCGGTTTTCACTGCCCACCCGACGGAAGCGACTCGCCGCACGGTCATGTACGCCCTGCGCCGCATCTTCGTTACCAGCGAGTCACTGAACGACCGCCGTCTCGGGCGCGACGAGCGCGAGGACATTACCCGTGACCTGAAACGCCAGATACAGGTGCTGTGGAAGACCGACTCGGTACGCATGCACAAGCCCACCGTCGAGGACGAGATCCGCAACTGTCTCTACTATTTCCGCGAAAGCCTGTTCGACGCCGTGCCCGAGACCTATCGCTACATGGAAAAGGCCGTCAGCCGCGTCTACGGTGGTGCCGACGAGACCCGGATCACCATACCCGGCGGGCTGATTCGGTTCGGCTCCTGGATTGGCGGCGACCGCGACGGCAACCCGTTCGTCAAGCCGGCGACCACGGCGTACGCATTGCGCCTGCACATGCGCGAGGTATTGATTGTCTACCTGCGTCGCGTCGAGGAACTGACCAACAGGCTGACACACTCCCGGCGCCTGTGCAGCTTCTCGCAGTCGCTGCTTGACAGCATTGCAGATGACGAGCGCCGCTTCAGCGAGGCCTGCGCCGAGTTTCCCAGACGCTACGAGCATGAACCCTACCGGCGCAAGTTGTGCATCATGCGCCACCGTCTCAAGCTCAACCTGATGGCTGTCAGCGAACGGCTGGAAAATCCGGACATCGACCCCGCCACGCAGCAAACCGGCTACGCCTCGGAGCAGGAACTGCTGGCGGACCTCGCATTGATACACGAATCACTCGTGTCGAACGGTGACGCCAACCTGACCGAGGGCAAGCTCAAGGACCTGATACGGCTGGTGGAAACCTTCGGCTTCTATCTCATGCACCTGGACATCCGCCAGGAATCCACACGTCACAGCGAGGCCGTCGCGGAGATCGTCGGCCTGCAGCCCGGTGCGGCCGACTACCTGTCGCTGGATGAGGCCGCCCGCCAGGCCCTGCTCAGCGGCACCCTGGGATTGCCACCGCCGACGCTGGACCGGGAAGGCCTTTCGGAAGAAACCCGGGAGACACTCGGGGTGTTCGATGTCATGCGCGACATGCAGCAGGAGGTCAGCCGCAAGGCCTTCGGCAATTACGTGATCTCCATGACGCATACCGCGAGCCATGTCCTGGAAGTTATGTACCTGGCCTGGCTGACCGGACTGGCCGGCAAACGCGGGGACGAGTGGTTCTGCAATATCCGCATCAGCCCGCTGTTCGAGACCATCGAAGACCTGAACCACATCGAGGAGGTACTGGGCCAGCTGCTCGACAACCCTGCCTATACCGCGCTGCTGAACACTGCCTGCAAGTGCCAGGAAATCATGCTGGGCTATTCCGACTCGTGCAAGGACGGTGGCATCCTCGCCTCCAACTGGAGCCTGTACGAGGCGCAGAAAAAGATCATCGCCATCACCGGGCGCCATGACATCCTGGTACGGCTGTTTCACGGCCGGGGCGGCACGATCGGCCGCGGCGGCGGCCCCACCCACGAGGCCATCCTGTCCCAGCCACCGGGTACCGTGCACGGCCAGATCAAGTTCACCGAGCAGGGAGAGGTCCTGCGCTACAAGTACAGCAACGCCGAGACGGCGGTCTACGAACTGTCCATGGGCATCACCGGCCTGCTGAAGGCCAGCCGCGTCGTCATCCAGCCGCACACGGAGGAGCGGCGCGACTACCTTGGCATCATGGACGAACTGACGCGCATCGGCGAAACCACCTACCGGGATCTCATCGACAATACCACCGGACTGTTCGACTATTTCTACGACGTCACGCCGGTCACCGAGATCGGCCTGCTCAACATCGGCTCGCGTCCTTCACACCGCAAGCAGCAGGACCGCTCCAAGACCTCGATCCGCGCCATCCCCTGGGTGTTCGGCTGGGCCCAGTCGCGGCACACCCTGCCCGCCTGGTACGGTCTCGGCACGGCGCTGGAACAGTGGCGCGAGAACGACCCGGCACGGCTGGCGCAGCTGCAGACCATGTACCGTGAGTGGCCCTTCTTCCGCTCCCTGCTGGGCAACATCCAGATGGCGCTGTTCAAGGGCGACATGACGATCGCGCATGAATACACACGGCTTGCCGGCGACCCGGCAATCGCGGAAACCATCTTCAACAAGATCCGCGATGAGTACAACCGCACACTGCTCCAGGTACTCAATGTCAGTGGCCAGAAGCAGCTGATGGAGGAAAACCCGGCACTGGGCCTGTCGATGTATCGCCGTAACCCCTACCTGGACCCGCTTAACAATATCCAGATCACACTGCTGTCCCGCTACCGCAACGACAGTCTCGGCAAGGACGTCCGCGAGCGCTGGCTGCCTCCCCTGCTGCGTTCCATCAACGCCATCTCCAGCGGCATGCGCAACACCGGCTGACACACGCCATCGCCTGCTCCGGCCCGCGTACCTGCACAGGGGCGACCCGGGGCTGCCGTCGCGGCGAGACCGGAAACAGGCTATAGTTGGCCCAGGCTCCCAACCTCGAACTGCCCATGGCAAACCGACTCGCTCTGGTTGTTGATGACTCCAAGACGGCACGCGTGACGCTGAAGCGCATGCTGGAGAATCACGGCGTCGAGACCGAAACCGTGGATTCGGCCCGTGCTGCAATCGATTACCTTGTCGGGAAGACGCCGGCGGTCATCTTCATGGATCACATGATGCCCGACATGGATGGCTTCGAGGCGGTCGAGGCCATCAAGGGCAACCCCGATACGGCCAGTATCCCCATCATGATGTACACCTCCAAGGGGGGCGAGCAGTACGTGAGCCAGGCGAGAGCGCTGGGCGCCATCGGTATCCTGCCCAAGCAGGCCCAGCCTGCCGAGCTCTACTCGGTTCTCGAAAATCTCGGCCTGGTAAAGAACCGGCGCAGCAAACCGGTAGTGGAAAGCAACTTCGTACTGCTCGATGACGCCCCCGAGGTCACCCTCTCCGCAGCCAGCGAAAACATGCAGGAGATCGCACGACAGGCTGCTGATTCAGTCCAGAATAACAATGAGTTATCTGACTCTGTTATCAAGGTGCTTGAGCAGGGTTTCGATACCCTGCAGGGTGATGTGGCGCAACTGCGGCAGGCCGTCGATGCCCTGCCGGGCATAGCCGGGCAGACCCGTGGCAGGCGTCGTCACGGAGGCGGCCTGTTTGTACCGCTGGTCGTGCTGCTGGTGATGCTGATCCCGCTGATGTGGCTGTTCAAACAGCACGAGCAGACACGCCAGGCGCTGGATGCCGCGCACGGCGAAATCACACGCCTGCAGACAACCATCCAGCAACAACAGGCAGCAGCCAGCCAGGAAAGCGAGTCCCTGCGCCGGCAGCTCGACTCGCAAAGCACCAGCAGCAGCGAACACACGGATCTGCTGTTCAACAGCATCACCTGGGCGGTCAACCAGAGCAGCCCGGTCGACGTTCACGAAGAGGCCTTCAGCGACCGGCGTCTGGCGACCGTTTACGAACTGATTTCCCGCCTGCAGGCGCTCGGTTTCAGGGGTGTGGTGCAGCTGAATTCCCACCTCGGTGAATTTTGCCTGACAGGTAACGAGGCCGATGGCTACAGTATGGCGGCCGCCGACCTGCCGGTGCGTGACTGCAGCTTCTACGGCCACCCGCTGCAACAACTGCCCTCGATCGGCGCCCGGCAGTCGATCGCCTTTGCGAACTTTCTCTCGACCTCGCCGCTGGTCAACAACAGCGGCATCAGTATCGAGATTGTGAACCACGGCTACAGTGAACCCCGGGTCGAGTACCCGTCGCGCGAGTCCGATATCACCGCCTGGGATTGGAACCGGGTTGCCGCGACCAACAACCGGGTCGAGGTGACGCTGATACCTTCCGGGGGATGAGCCCCGCCATTTGACCTTTTATCCGGACACCGGGTATCCGGCTTGCCAGGAACATACAAAGCGCCATCCCCTGAATAATCTGTAACGCCTGCTCAGGGATGGCTGCATCATGAATCAGGCTGAGACCGCCTGCCTTCCGGGCGCCGCGGCTGGCGGCTGGCATAATGTCTGGACCATTCCTGGTCATCAGCGCATGCCCCGGCGTGCACGTGAGCAGTGTCACTGAAACGGCCAGATCATCGGCACGATCATCACAGTCATGATACCAACCAGCAGTGTCAGTGGCAGCCCGATACGCAGGTAGTCGGTGAAACGATAGCCGCCCGGCCCGTAAACCATCAGGTTGGTTTGATAGCCGACAGGCGTGGAAAAACTGGTGGATGCTGCCACCATGATGGTAATGGCAAACGGCAGCACATCCACCGCGAGATTGTTTGCGCTCGCCAGCGCAATCGGAAACATCAGCACTGCGGCGGCATTATTGGTCACAATGGCGCTGAACAGGGCAGTGATCAGATAGACCATACCCAGAACCATCCACAACGAACCTCCGGCACCGCCGATGATCGAGGCAGCGATGGTCTGGGCCGCACCGGAGGTATGCAACGCGGTACCGATACCAAAGGATGCGGCAATCACAACCAGCACCTGCCAGTCGATCGCCCGGCGTGCGATCTGTCCGGTCGTGCAGCGGGTAACGATCATCAGGCCGGCGGCGAGCATGGCGGCCTTGAGCATGCTCAACCAGCCCATTGTGACAGTCAGCACCATCAGGCCGATGATGCCCAGGGCCACCCAGCTCCGCTCATGGCGCGGCAGCTTGAAATTTTCCAGTGGACTGACCAGCAGGAAATCACGCGAATTCCGGTGCTGCTCAAGGAAAGACGGGCGGGTCTCTAGCAGCAGGGTATCGCCAGGCCGCAGGACTATGTCGCCCACCTTCTTGCGAATCCGCCTGCCATTGCGGGCCACGGCAATCACCACGGCATTGTAGAGGCCGCGAAAGCGGCCCTTGCGGATACTTTTACCCATTAGCGGAAAGCTCTCCGATATCACCACCTCGACCAGACGGCATTCATGACGTGGCGAATCCAGCTTGAACACCTGGTCGGTGGCCGGCACGAGTCCCTTGATGCGGTAGAGATCCAGCACCGATTCGATGATGCCGGTAAATACCAGCCGGTCGCCTTCCCGCAGGCATTCATGCGGGGAGACCGCCGGCAGTAACCGGTGTTCCCGGTCAATTTCAACCAGGTACATGCCTGGCAACTGGCGCAGGCCCGCATCCTCGATGCTCTTGCCCGCCAGGGGACTGCCCGGAGCCACCAGCATCTCGACCGTGTACTCCCGCGCATCGGCAAACTGGCTCAATACCGAGCGGCGCTCCGGCAGCAGGCGGCTGAACAGGAGCGTTACCAGGATTACCAGGAACACCACCGGCACACCCACCCAGGCAAGTTCGAACATGCCGATTCCACGGACACCGGGTTCTTTAATGAGCAGGCCATTGACCACGAGATTGGTGCTGGTACCGATCAGGGTACAGGTGCCACCCGCAATGGAGGCATAGCTCAGGGGGATCATAAGCCGGGAAATGGCCAGCCGGTGACGCCTGGCCCAGTCCTGCACGGCCGGAATGAATATTGCGACCACGGGAGTGTTATTGAGAAAGGCGCTGAGTGCCGCCACCGGGAGCATCAGTCGGAACTGGGCAGCCGGCAGTGAGCCCGGCCGGCCAAGAATGGTATTGCTGATCCAGGCAATGCCGCCGGTCTCGCGCAGGCCGGTAACCACGATATACAACACAGCGACCGTGACCATACCCTCATTGGCCAGCCCGGCCAGCGCTTCCTGGGGTGAAAGTACCCCGCCCAGCAGCAACAGGGTCAGACCGGCCATGAGGATGATGTCCGGCGCATGCCTGGAATACACCAGCAAGCCGATGCACAGGCCCACCACAGCCAGTGTAAACCATGCCTCCCAGACCATGCCGTCATACCTCCCTGAACCAGACGTTTCCTATCGGCAACCCGTCCGCCATCTTTCACGTCTTGATGATAGAAAAGATAGCGGCAGGTATTACAGGATGTTGCGCGGAGTATATTCCACCGGGAACCGTACCCGGATTAACGCCGTATCCCGGGGCAGGCTTCAGTTTACAGTCGCATCTCCAATCAACCCAAGCCAATGTTATCTAGTTGATTTTTATATACATCATCCGCACAACCTGCAGGTTGGCGGCAGTCGCAATGACATGCAGATTCCGGATACCGGGGTGTCTCTGCCAGTTGCACACATCCGCTGCGGGCCATCTGGTCCATGCGACTTAGGTCCAATAGATACCCCGGGGTATTGGCTGGACAATTTCCCTGTACCCTGACAAATCGAGCGAACGACAATGAGAGGCAAAACACCCGCGGTGCGACTTAACGGGCTTCTTCATTATGCCCGCAGGCCGGTTCCTGCGCAGACGGACAGAAACATGCCAAAAGTCATGGCACGTCCCAGTACGCACCGTACCAGAGATAGCGTGCCGGACAGGTGGTCAGACAGACTGATTGACTTGATGCTTTCGAATTAACGTGCGTTACGCACACCATTAACCAGCCTGGAGTACCGCAGTGGATCGAGAAAAGCGCAAGGGCGATACCCCGATTCCGGACAATCTGGAGGCTGTACTGAATAAAGCGCAGTGGCGGGCACTAGCCGGTGTAGAACTCCTGGGATGGGAGTTACGTTTCGTGCGCAGGAAGTTGTTCCAGGAGCCTGTACCTGTACTGCGTAACCGCAATGACAACAGGACAGGGATACTGGGTGAGGACGGTAAAATCACGATACAGGCTGATATCAAATTGCGTGAACGGGAGATACAGGCACGGACCCCACCGTCAAGCAATCCCCTGGTCTGGACGAGGTAGCCGGAACCAGGAAAGTCGTGATGTATCCATATCAAGCGACCCACGGGTCGCTTTTTTATTGTCCGCAGGAACGTCGCGTTTTGCCGGGCCCTGACCTGCGGTCTGATTCTGGATCAGCTAATCCAGGGGGCGGGGAACACCCCGGAGGGGAAGCCCGGTATCCCTGATGTGAAAATCGCTGTTCATGCTGAATCCGGTCACAGGTATTTCGCAATGTGGCCTGTTTATTTGTCCAGGCTGACAGCCTTTGTCACCTTATGACGACAAAACTTCTCAAGCTCAATGAACCAGATAGCCATCCCTTTGCGTCAATCGTCGGGTAATAGCGACAGAAGCAAGTACTACCGATGCCACCGCACCCGGCGTTAAATCCCGCAACCGGTTCAAAATCCTGGAGTTACCCTACCCTGCACAGAAAGGCACAGGTCTTGCTAACGGGTTATGAACCCGTACTGACAGGACGACATGAGCCATGGATGCAGATTTTTCTTCAACGACAAGGAAACCGGCCAGCCGGCACAGTGGCGGGATCGGGGGAACCGGCAGAGGCAAGTGCACAGGCACCGGGCGATTCCAGTCCTGCAGTTGTGGTTTAACAACCTTGACGCTGCGCCATCAAATGAAAAATTACGTCGCAACCTGGTTGAAACTTCCGGGCTGGGTTGCCCGCACCTGTCGCTCCATTGCTATCTGCATCACAGGCTTTCTGCTGATAACCGCCACTGGCTGCTCCAGCCTGGGCAGCCCGCATGGCGCCACTGCAGGCGATGACACATCACCTCGCCAGGTTGATGTGTTTTTTGCAACCAACCGTGCTCCCGATGCTGACAGCCGGGTATTTTTCGGCACCGAGCGGGGCGAAATGAACTTCGGAATCAGCCGCGTGGGCATACCCCCGGGGCATCAGCTTGGTCAACAGGAAGAACCCTCGCTTTTCAGGTTCGAGTGGTCACCCGATGACCATAAACACATCAAGGTTCGTGAGGTGATCACGCTCACCCGCAAGGATTACTACGAGCGGCTCAGCCGGGCTGTTGCTGACTCGCCTGATGGCAAGGTCATGATTTTCGTGCACGGTTACAATGTAGACTTCCCCGAGGCGAGCCGACTCGTGGCCCAGTTCGCGAATGACCTCAAGTTTGCCGGTCCTGTCGTACTTTTCAGCTGGCCGTCCCAGGGCAGCCTGACCGGGTATACCATTGACGAGACCAATGCAGAATGGTCGCAGGCGCACCTGATCGGGTTGCTGACATCATTGATAGAGAATGTTCCTGCCCGGAACATTTACCTGGTCGGTCACAGCATGGGCAACCGCATTATCGGCTCGGCCATGGCATCGCTTGCAAGCGACCGGCTGGACGGTGACCTTGTCATGTTTCGTGAAATCGTCATGATTGCACCGGACATAGATACCGAGGTGTTTCGGCTCGACATGGCCCCACGCCTTACCCAAACCGGCATCCATGTAACGGTATATGCATCCTCGAATGATCGCGCCCTCATGGCCTCGAAGGCCTTCCACGGCTACCCGCGTGCCGGTGAATCCGGGGAAGGGCTGGTTGTCATCGAGGGGGTGGAGACAGTCGACGCCAGCGATGTTTCCGGGAGCATACTTGGCCATTCCTACTTTGCCGAGGACCGGCGCATCATGGAAGATATTTTTTCCCTGCTCCAGAGCGGTCAGCGCGCCGACAACCGTTTCGGCCTGGCCATGGTGAATAGTGATAGCGGGCGCTACTGGACCTTGCGGAAGTAATCCGCCCGGACGACCCGGGGCGACCCTTCGCGGTACGGTAGAAGTCAGCCCCCCCTGGCCCACGGAAGTATCTGTAGTACCCATGATGCTGAACGGCTGAAGCCTGTACCGGCCACACCCCGTGCCCCTGAGTTTCCGGTATCCGTGTTACCGGAGTCGATACTCACCTCGCCGGAAGCCGGCGTTACCGGCATGCCCCGGCTGGTGGCGTCCTTTCCAGCTGTAACCGCATCCCGTAGACTAGGTATCTGCTCTCATCAACCGTTTCCCGAAGGCTGTAATAATGAAGAACAAGCCCATACTCGTAACCGGCGGTGCCGGCTATATTGGCAGTCATGTGGTGCTGCAACTGGTTGCCGCGGGAGAACAGGTCATCGTACTTGACAATCTCTCCACCGGTTTCGGGAACGCGGTGATCGGCGCGGAACTTGTGACCGGTGATACAGGTGACCAGGAACTCGTCGGACGCATCCTGCGTGAACAGGATATCGATGCGGTCATGCACTTTGCCGCCCATACCATCGTACCGGAGTCGGTTGCCGACCCGCTGAAGTATTACCGCAACAATACCTGCAATACCCGCAACCTGCTCAATGCCTGCAGCGATGCCGGCGTCCGGCATTTCATCTTCTCCTCCACCGCCGCGGTCTATGGCATACCGGATGACCCGCTGGCCGATGAACAGACCCGGCTGGCACCGATCAACCCCTATGGCACCTCCAAGCTGATGAGCGAATGGATGCTGCGCGACCTGTCGGCTGCCAGCGCCATGACCCATGTTGCACTGCGCTATTTCAACGTCGCCGGCTCTGACCCGCAGGGACGAATCGGGCAATCCACCCGCCAGGCTACCCTGCTGATCAAGGTTGCATGCGAGGCGGCCGTCGGCAAGCGTGACCATGTTGCGATCTTCGGAACCGACTACCCGACGCCTGACGGTACCGGGATCCGTGACTACATCCACGTGGACGACCTTGCCGATGCCCATATCCGGGCGCTGGAGTACCTGCGGGCTGGCGGCGAATCAACCACCCTGAACTGCGGCTACGGACACGGCTACAGCGTGCGCGAGGTGCTGGACACCGTGGCGCGCGTCGATGGAAACCCGCTCACGATTCACGAAGAACCCCGACGCGCCGGCGATCCACCCGTCCTGGTGGCCAGGGCTGACCGGGTCCGTGACGTGCTGCAGTGGACACCTCAGCATGATGATCTGGAGTTTATCGTGCGCACATCACTTGAATGGGAGCGAAAACTCCTGGAACAGCCTCCCGCCTGAGCAGGTCATGCCAGCCCGCCCCCCCCGGCAGCAGCAAGCCGACCACGCCGCCTGGCTTGGGCTCGATAATCCGCAGGCGAAACCAGTCCCGCCATGCCGTTCCAGCCAGGTCAGCCAAATGGCCGGTATATCGGATGGGATCAGGTGGCAAAGACGGCAGAATTCTCTGGTACACTGTATACCACCAGATAGCAGGTTATGATAACGGAGAACCTCGGTAGTGGGTCATATCATCAGTCTTGCCGTGCTGTTATTTGCCCTCTGGCTAGGGCTTTCGGGGCACTTCAATCCGCTACTGATAGGCCTTGGCCTGGCCTCGACCGCCCTCGCCGTCCAGCTTGCGCACCGGATGGACATCCTGGACCACGAAAGCCATCCGGCATTGCTGACACCGCGCCTGGTGCGCTTCTGGATCTTCCTTGGCGTAGAGATCGTCAAGGCCAACATCGATGTCATCCGGCGGATACTGCGCCCCGGCAAGAGCATCAGCCCGCAACTGGTCACGCTGCCGCTGCCCCAGAAGACGGACCTGGCCCGCGTCATCTATGCCAATTCCATCACCCTGACACCCGGCACGGTCACACTGCGGCTGGATAAGGACACCCTCCTGGTGCATGCCCTGTCGAGGGAAGCCGCCGAGGATCTTGCAACCGGTCGCATGGCCAGCGCCGTACCGGAGCCCCCGGGAGCTGACCAGCTGTGATCTACGCCGTGGCGGCTGCCGCCATTCTCATCACCATCGGTCTTGCCCTGGTCCGCGCCCTGCTAGGCCCGACGGTCTACGACCGCATCCTGGCCGTCAACATGATCGGCACCAAGACCGTGCTGCTGATCGCCGTCATTGCCTTCATATCGGGCCGGACCGATATTCTCGATATTGCCCTGATCTACGCGCTGATCAATTTCATCGGCGTGGTCGCCGTCCTGAAGCTGGTGGAGATGGGCAACTTTCATACGGCGGGTGAAAAGGTAAAAGGCAACGGCCCGGGGGCATCATCGTGATACTGGAAATCATCAGCTGGGCCCTGATCCTCGCCGGGGCGCTGCTGGGCATCGTCGGCGGTATCGGTATCCACCGGTTCCCGGATTTTTACTCGCGCATGCACGCCGCGAGCACCACCGACACGCTGTGCGCGGCGCTGTTCCTGCTGGGACTGGCACTGCAGGCCGGCCTGTCGCTGGTTACCTTCAAGTTGTTCCTGATTTTTGCCTTTTTCTTTTTCACCAGCCCGACCGCCTCGCATGCGCTTGGCAAGGCCGCATTGCTCGGCAAACTGAAACCGGTGCTCGATGACGATATACCGGCTAAAACAGGTACTGACGCGTGACCGATACCCTTATCGATATCACCCTGCTTGCATTTCTGGCCATCTCGGCGATCGGCATCATGCGTATGCACAGCCTGTTCGCCGCGATCATGCTGTTCGGGATTTTCAGCCTGTTCTCTGCGGGGCTGTTCGTGGTGATGGATGCGGCCGACGTGGCCTTCACGGAAGCGGCCGTCGGTGCCGGCATTTCCACTGTACTCATGCTGGCCACACTCGCGCTGGTAAAGGATCATGACGAGAAACGACCGTCACACAGTCCCTGGATACCCCTAGCTGTCGTCATGATCACCGGTGCCGCACTGGTCTACGGCACCCTGGACATCCCGACCTTCGGCGACCCGGACACACCGTCACAGCAACACGTTGCACCACGCTATATCGAGCAGGGCCAGGCCGAGACCGGTGTGCCCAACCTGGTGACCGCCGTGCTGGCAAGCTACCGGGGCTATGACACGCTCGGTGAGGTAACCGTCATATTCACCGCCGGCATCGGCGTCCTGCTGCTGCTTGGCCGGGGCCGCAAGGGCAAGGGCAACAGCCCGGACAGGGATGAAACATGAAGCACAGCCTCATCCTCAAGATCGTCGCCAAGTTCCTCATTCCGGTCATCGTCCTGTTTGCCCTGTATGTCCAGTTTCACGGCGATTACGGCCCGGGCGGCGGCTTTCAGGCCGGCGTGATATTCAGCGTTGCCTTCATCCTCTATGCCATCGTTTACGGCATCGAGACGGCCGAGCAGGTCATACCCTCCGGCGTGCTGCGTGTACTCGCCAGCCTGGGCGTACTGATCTATGCAGGCACCGGCTTTGCCACTCTGCTGCTTGGCGGCAACTTTCTGGATTACGACGTGCTTGCGGAACAGCCGACCGCAGGTCAGCACCTCGGTATCCTGGTCATCGAACTCGGTGTCGGCATCACGGTCAGCGCCGTCATGCTGACGATCTTCTTTGCCTTCGCGGGGCGTGAACGGCCATGATCGATTTCATCGTCGGACACTACAATTACTGGATCGTCATCCTGCTGATGATGATCGGCTTCTATACCGTCATCAGCCGCGGCAATCTCATCAAGAAAATTGCCGGGCTGAACATCTTCCAGACCTCGGTGTTCCTGCTGTACATCAGCATCGGTAATGTCAGGGAGGCGACGACCCCCATCATCGCTGATGGCTTCACTGAATATTCCAATCCGCTGCCACATGTACTGATACTGACCGCTATCGTCGTCGGTGTATCCACGACCGCGCTGGGCCTTGCACTGGTTGTGCGCATACGCGAGGCCTATGGCAGCATCGAGGAAGACGACATTCACTACAAGGACGAGGATGCCTCCCTGTGATAGAGGAGAACCTCAGTCTTCTGCTGGTCGCCCTCCCCCTGGTCGCCGCCCCGATCACCGCGCTGCTGCCGGCCGGTAGGCTGCCATGGCTGTCCGCTCTGGTGGTGACCTGGCTCAGCCTGGTACTGGCCTCCTGGCAGTTATGGGTGGTCGCCGACGGCAGCAGCATCAGCTATGAACTCGGTGGCTGGGCACCGCCCTGGGGCATCGAGTACCGCATTGACGCCCTGAATGCCCTGGTGGCGCTCATCGTCGCCGGCATCGGCGCAATTACCCTGCCCTACGCGCTGCGCAGCGTGGCGAAAGAAGTGCCAGAGCATCAGACGCCCTATTTCTATGCCGCCTTCCTGCTGTGTTTCGACGGACTGCTCGGCATCGCCCAGACTGGCGACATCTTCAACCTGTTTGTCTTCCTGGAGATTTCCTCACTGTCATCGTACGCGCTGATCAGCATGGGCCAGAAGCGCCAGGCACTGACCGCAGCCTACCAGTACCTGATCATGGGCACCATCGGCGCGACATTCCTGCTGATCGGCATCGGTCTTGTATATGCCGAGACCGGTACCCTCAACATGGGGGACCTGCATAACCGGCTGCCCTCCATCCTCGACCATCGCACGGTACACACGGCATTCGCCTTCATGCTGGTCGGCATCTCCCTGAAACTGGCGCTGTTCCCGCTGCACCTGTGGCTGCCAAACGCCTACACCTACGCGCCCTCGGCCATAACCGTCTTCCTGGCCGCGACGGCCACCAAGGTCGCTGTATACGTCATGCTGCGCACGGTGTTCACCGTATTCTCCAACCAGTTTATCCAGGTCACGCCCACCGAGGTGGTTTTCCTGCTGCTGGGGATGGCCGGCATCCTCTACGCCTCGGTCGCCGCGATCTACCAGCCGGATGCCAAGCGACTGCTGGCCTATTCCAGTATCGCCCAGATCGGTTATATGGTACTCGGTATCGGCCTTGGCTCGGCACTCGGCCTGACCGCCACCATCGTGCACGTGTTCAATCATGCCCTCATGAAGGGCGCGCTGTTCATGGCCCTCGGCGCACTTGTCTATCGCACCGGTTCCACACGGATGAACCAGATCCAGGGACTTGGCCGGCAGATGCCCTGGACGTTTGCTGCTATCTTCATTGCCGGCCTGAGCCTGATCGGCGTCCCGGGCACCGCCGGATTCATCAGCAAGTGGTACCTGGTGCTTGCCGCCATCGAGCAGCAGTCCTGGCTGATTGCCATCATCATCCTCACCGGCTCGCTGCTCGCGGTCGCCTATATGTGGAACCTGATCGAGACACTGTTCTTCCAGCCGATGACCCCGAGAGCCGAACCGGTTCGGGAAGCCCCGATATCCATGCTGGTACCCATGTGGTTGCTGGTGATTGCCAATATCTGGTTTGGCCTGGATACCGGGCTGACCGTGGGTATTGCCGAGACCGTGGTGCAGTTACTGGGGGTTAACGGTCAATGACCGACCAGGCCCTGATTCTCACGGCCCTGCTGCTGCCGTTTGCCGGCGCCCTGGGCATTGTCCTGTGCGGGCGCTGGCCGAACCTGCGCGAGGCGGTCACGCTGGTCACCGCCGGCGCACTCAGCCTCCTCGTCATCAATCTCTACCTGCGGCTGCAGACCGGCGCAACAATCGCCCTGCAGCTGGCCGAACCCCTGCCGGGTCTGTCGCTGCGGCTGGAGCTCGAGCCGCTCGGCATGCTGTTTGCCCTGGTGGCCGGGGTGCTGTGGCTGATCACCTCCGTCTACGCCATCGGCTACATGCGAGGCCATCACGAGCAGAACCAGACGCGCTTCTATGCCCTCTTCGCCATCGCCATCGGCAGCACCATGGGCATCGCCTTCGCCGGCAACCTGTTCACCCTGTTTCTCTGGTACGAGGTGCTCACCATCTCGACCTACCCGCTGGTGGCGCATGCCGGCACGGCGGAGGCCAGGCGCGGTGCGCGCACCTACATCATGATCCTGCTGGGCACCTCGATCGGCCTGCAGCTGCTGGCCATCCTGGTCACCTGGAGCTTCACCGGCACGCTGGATTTCCGCCAGGGCGGCATCCTAGCCGGCAAGGTCGACCCCGCCTGGGCGGGACTGCTGTTCGCCCTGTACATCTTCGGCATCGGCAAGGCCGCGGTCATGCCGTTCCACCTCTGGCTGCCGGCGGCGATGGTCGCGCCGACCCCGGTGAGTGCCCTGCTGCACGCGGTGGCGGTGGTCAAGGCGGGTGTCTTCACCGTACTGAAGGTGACGATCTATGTCTTCGGCACCGATTTCATTACCGAGAGCGGCGCCAGCGACTGGCTGGTCTGGTTCGCCGGGGCCACCATACTGCTGGCCTCGCTGGTGGCCATGACAAAGGACAACCTCAAGGCGCGGCTGGCCTACTCCACTGTCAGCCAGCTGAGCTACATCGTGCTGGGTGCATTGCTCGCCACGCAGGCCAGCATCCTCGGCAGCGTCATGCACATCGCCATGCATGCCTTTGCCAAGATCACCCTGTTCTTCGGCGCCGGTGCCATTCTGGTGGCCGCCCACAAGTCCGAGATCAGCGACATGGCCGGACTGGGACGGGCCATGCCGGTCACCTTCGGCGCCTTCTTCATCGGCAGCCTGAGCATTATCGGCCTGCCGCCCTTCGGCGGCATGTGGAGCAAGTGGTACCTGGGGCTGGGCACCCTCGAGTCCGGCCAGTGGCTGCTGCTGGCGGTCCTGCTGGTGAGTTCGCTGCTGAACATCGCTTACCTGCTGCCGGTGCCGATACGGGCCTTCTTCGGCAAGGCGAAGGACGGCACGACCTACACGCAGATCCGGGAGGCGCCGGCAAGCTGCCTCGCCGCCATGATCGTCACCTCGCTGGCCTGCCTGGTGCTGTTTTTCTACCCGGAGCCCTTTTACCAGCTCGCAATGACCATTGCCGGAGCGAATTGACATGAAACAAGCCGACGAAAAACAGTACCTCTTCGACAGGGTGGAGAACGTGAACCGCTTGCTGCGCGGCTTCTATACCGTGTGCGGCATCCTGTTCGTGCTGGACTTCATCCTGCACCGCCACATGACCCACGACTGGGAGCACCTGCCGGGCTTCTATGCCGTGTTCGGCTTCATTGCCTGCGTGGTGCTGGTACTGGTGGCGAAGGAGATGCGCAAGGTCGTGATGCGCAAGGAAGACTATTACGATGTGGATGACTGAGCTGCCGCCGTTCGTCCCCTTCTTTCTCGCCGCCCTGCTGGCGCTGGCGACCCGTGGCTGGCTGCGCGGCGCGGTCATGCTGGCGACCCCGGTGCTGGGCGGCCTGCACCTGTGGTTCGACGTGCCCGACGGCACCCTCCTGAGTGTGTCGCTGCTGGAGTTCGAGCTGACCCTGATGCGCGCCGACCGGCTGAGCCTGCTGTTCGGTTACCTGTTCCACATAGCCGCCTTCATTGCCGCGGTCTTCGCGCTGCATGTGCGCGATACCTCCCAGAGCGTCGCTAGCCTGCTGTATGCCGGCAGTGCGCTGGGGGCGGTGTTTGCCGGCGACCTGATGACCCTGTTCATCTTCTGGGAACTGCTCGCCGTCACCTCCGTGTTCCTGATCTGGGCACGCAAGACCGAGCGGGCGATCCGCGCCGGCCAGCGCTACCTGATCATGCAAGTGGCCTCGGGCGTGCTGCTGCTGGCCGGTGCGCTGGTGCACTACCGGCAGACCGGCTCGCTGGCGTTCGACTTCATCGGCCTGGAGGGCATCAGCGGCACCCTGATCTTTATCGCCTTCGGCATCAAGTGCGCCTTTCCGTTCCTGCACAACTGGCTGACTGACGCCTACCCCGAGGCGACACCGACCGGCACCGTGTTCCTGTCGGCGTTCACCACCAAGGTCGCGGTCTATGCCCTGGCCCGCGGCTTCCCCGGCACCGATATCCTGATCTACATCGGCGCCGCAATGACCTGCTTCCCCATCTTTTACGCAGTGATCGAGAACGACCTGCGCCGCGTGCTGGCCTACAGCATGATCAACCAGATCGGCTTCATGGTCTGCGGTGTCGGCATTGGCACCGCGCTGGCGCTCAACGGTGCGGTCTCGCACGCCTTCAACGACGTTATCTTCAAGGGGCTGCTGTTCATGAGCATGGGCGCGGTGCTGCATCGCACCGGCGAGATCAACGGCTCCAATCTCGGCGGACTGTACAAGACCATGCCGAAGACCGCCCTGCTGTGTATCGTCGGTGCCTCGTCGATCTCGGCCTTCCCCCTGTTCAGCGGCTTCGTCAGCAAGTCCATGGTGATGACTGCCATGATCGAGGAAGGCTATGACTACCTGTGGCTGATGCTGCTGTTCGCCTCGGCCGGTGTCTTCCACCATGCCGGCATCAAGATCCCCTATTTCGCCTTCTTTGCCCACGACTCCGGTATCCGCACGCAGGAGGCGCCGCGTAACATGCTCATCGCCATGGGCATCGCCGCGGTCTTGTGCATCTTTATCGGTTCACAGCCGCAGTACCTCTACTCCCTGCTCCCGTGGGAAGTCGACTACTGGCCCTATGACACAACCCACGTACTGGCGCAGCTGCAACTGCTGTTCTTCTCGGCGCTGGCATTTGTCTGGCTCAACAAGGCGGGGCTCTACCCGCCGGAGCTGCGTTCGGTGAATATCGATGCCGAGTGGCTGTACCGCAGATTACTGCCGGCTTGCGTCAGCTTCGTGCGCCGTGCGGCACAGCCGCTGGCCGGCGTCCTGCAGGGCATCCGGCAGAATTACTGGCAAACGCTGCAGACGATGTATTGCCGGACTTCGCTTGCCGATTACCACCTCGCGGCATCCTGGCCAACCGGCAGCATGGTGCTGTGGATTGCGGTATTTCTCGGCGGCTATCTGCTGCTGGACGCGATCCTCTAGACGACATACAGGGGCAATGTATTAACACATTGGCTGACACACCGGTCCTCCTTAGCTTTTCCCGGTACTAGCGCTCCAGGCTGCGCCAGAGTGCCGTGCCGCCGCAGCTTTTATCGATGGCCTCGAGTCGCGCATCGTGCGCCGCCAGTTCCTCTGCGGTCGGCAGGATCACGCGCAACCCGGGCCGTCCGGTTGCCAGTCGACGAACTCGGCTGGTGCCGCTTTCCTGAGCATCGCCACGCGCATCCAGCGACAGGGTGGCCTGACCGCCGGTCATTGCCAGGTAAACATCGGCCAGGATCTCGGCATCGAGCAGGGCGCCGTGCAACTCACGCTGCGAGTTGTCGATTTCATAGCGCCGGCACAGGGCATCCAGGTTGTTGCGCTGCCCCGGGTGCAGACGCCGCGCCATTGTCAGCGTATCCACAACCGTGCAGAAATCCTCAACCGTACCGGGCCGGCCCGGCAGCAGCCTGAACTCGTGGTTGATGAAGCCCACGTCGAACGGGGCGTTGTGGATGATGAGTTCAGCGCCAGTGATAAAGCCCAGAAACTCCTCCGCGATATCCGCGAAGCGGGGCTTGTCGATCAACGACTCGTTGGTAATGCCGTGCACCTCGATGGCACCCGGGTCGATCTCGCGGTCCGGCTGGATGTACTGGTGGTAGGTATTGCCGGTGATACGCCGGTTGATCAGTTCAACACAGCCGACCTCGATAATCCGGTGCCCGTCGGAAGGCTCGAGGCCCGTGGTTTCCGTATCCAGTACGATTTGCCGCATGTCATGAATATCCTGATAGCCTGTAAATTGATTCCCTGCCGGTTATTTCTGCAGCATCTCGTCGATCGCCTGGTTCGCCAGCGCATCGGCCATCTCGTTCTCCGGGTGGCCGCTGTGTCCCCTGACCCAGTGCCACTCGACGTCGTGATCGGCAACCGCCTGGTCAAGGCGTCGCCAGAGATCGGCATTCTTGACCGGTTTCCTTGCTGCAGTCTTCCAGCCACGCTTTTTCCAGTTCGGCAGCCACTCGGTGATGCCCTTCTGCACGTACTGCGAGTCGGTTGTCAGTTTCACGCTGCACTGGCGCGTCAGGCTTTCCAGCGCCTGGATCGCAGCCATCAGTTCCATGCGGTTGTTGGTGGTTTCCTGCTCCGCGCCATAGAGTGTTTTTTCATTATCCTTGTAGCGCAGGAGCACACCCCAGCCCCCCGGACCCGGGTTACCCCGGCAGGCGCCATCGGTATAGGCTTCAACTGGCACGACGGATATGTCGCTGGGTTGGGCCTGGCACCCTGACCGGGAACAACTGGCTGCGGGTATTCCGTGACGCCTTGATCGGTGTCATGATGACCGTGCGCTTGCGGGCAACCAGCATGTAGGCCCCGGCCAGCAGCATGCGCCCGTTTCCGGCGGCCGGCTCGAGAAACCCCAGCCGTTCAAGCATCCGGACGTTCTGCACTGGCGGCCGGTGCAGCAGGTACTGACTGTGCAGGGTGTCGAAACCCAGCAGTTTGAGCCAGTCCATGACCCGGCTCATGCTGATGAAGCGCATCCCCCATGGAATTCGTTCCGAACCACGCGTCAGGAAACGCCGCATACCCCACAGGCTGCGCGGATTGAAACCGAAGATGACGACGTGGCCGTCCGGGATAAGGCAGCGGTCGGCTTCACGCAGGACCTGGTGAGGATCGAGTGACAGTTCCAGGCTGTGAGGCAGCACGATGGCGTCCAGTGTATCGGTCATGATGGGCCACGCATCGGTGTGTCCCATCATGCCGGGCCGGTCGCTGTCATTTGCCTGCACACGCTGGATGACGTGGTGGGGAATCCGGCTGTCATCCAGTGAACAGGTTTCCCAGGGCGGATCAACCACCAGCAGGTGGTAACCGAACAGCTGCGGCAGTTGTTTCGCAAGGGCCCCGGTTTCGGCGCAGGACAGCAACTGTCCGAGTGGCCGGCGGTACCAGCCACGCAGGGAATCGGCCCGCAGGGCCACTGCCTGTTCTGCGCTCATTGGACCGAATAATACCCCATCCAAACAGGCGATGCAGGGCGGTCCTTCAACCCTTGGCTATTGACCTTCTTCGGCCCGGCTGTCAGCATATCGGCCTTCATCAGGCCGGTCATGCTTCTCATTTCACCGGTCGTAACAGCAATGTTTCGACAATAGTGAACTGCATCACATTGCGACTCTCAAGCGACCATTAGACGGCGCCGATAAACTGACTTATGAACCCCGGCCTCAGCAGAGCGGCATTCCTCTACAGCATCATCCTGTTGCTGGGCGGCTGTGCCTCGATGCAGCCCGGTTCATCCGAAGAACCTCAAGAGCCCTCCCTGTCCCCGGCCACGGCGGAAACTGCCCCCTCCGGATACTACCCTGCAATGGCCGAGGGCATACCTCCGTCGATAGCCGAAGCCGTCAGCCAGGTACCGGAACCCGACTTCTGGCAGAGGCTGAGCAACGGTTTCCGGCTGCCAGACAAGCAGAAGCCGACCGTGGTCCGGCGTGCCGCCAATTACGGCGAGAGTGCGGAACATGTCGAGCGCATCTTCAGGCGCGGCGAACCTTACCTGGCCTACATCCAGAGCGAGGTCGAGGCGCGCGGCTTCCCGTCCGAGATCACCCTGCTGCCGTTTGTCGAAAGCGGCTATGACCCGTTTGCCTATTCGCATGGCCGGGCCGCCGGTCTCTGGCAGTTTATTCCGGGCACCGGCAGGATGTACGGCCTCAAGCAGGACTGGTGGTATGACGGCCGCCGGGATGTCGTGGCATCCACGCAGGCTGCGCTGGACTACCTCGACCGGCTGCAGCAGGAATTCGACGGCGACTGGCTGCTGGCACTGGCCGCCTACAATTCGGGCGGTGGCACGGTCCGCAAGGCCATCAAGAAGAACCGCAAGGCCGGCAAGCCGGTCGATTTCTGGCACCTGGACCTGCCTCGAGAGACTGCATCCTACGTACCGAAGCTGCTGGCCATCAGCAAGGTCGTCGAGCAGCCGCAGGAATATGGCGTGACCCTGCTGCCGGTCGATAAAAACCCGGACTTCACCGTCGTCGAGACCGGCGGCCAGCTGGATATCGCCATCGCGGCCGACCTTGCCGATCTTGAAGTCGACGAACTCTACGCGCTGAACCCGGCATTCAACCGCTGGGCCACGCATCCGGAAGGCCCGCACCGGCTGCTGCTGCCCACCGACAAGGCGGATGTCTTCGAGTCCAACCTCGATGCCCTGCCGGAATCGCAACGAATGAAATGGGTACGCCACAAGGTACGCCGTGGCGAGACGCTGAGTCACATCGCACAACGCTATGACACGAAGGTCAGCGTGGTGCGCCAGACCAACGATCTGGGCAGCGACAACATCCGCAGCGGCACCTGGCTGCTGGTGCCGGTCGCCGCAAAGGATGCCTCGCGCTATGCCGCCCTGGAGAAGTCCCGGCACACGCCCGGGCGTGCAGCCCGCAGCACCAGCTACAGGGTCAAGGGTGGCGACAGCCTCTGGACAATTGCCCGACGGCACGATGTCACGGTGGCGCAGATCACGCAGTGGAACGGTCTGAAAAAAGGTGCCGTCATCAAGCCGGGCCAGAATCTGGTGATACGCAAAGGCGCGGCCAGCTCCTCGGCAGGCAAGCAGGTCCGCACCGTACGCTACACCGTGCGCAAGGGCGATTCCCTGTTCCTCATCTCACGCAAGTTCAATGTCAGCGTGGCCGACCTTCGTTCCTGGAATGGCCTGGGCGGCAAGAAATACATTCAGCCTGGTCAGAGCCTCAAGGTGCGGGTCGACGTCACTCGGCAGTCAGTTGCCAGTCGCGGCTGATCATTTCTTCACATCTGTTTGGCACCGGTTTGGATACACCCCGTCTGAGCCGAGCTGCTAAGGTCCTGCAAATCCATATACAACGGACAAAAAAGGCAACCATTGGCCGCCTCTTACCTAGTTGTTGTTTCTGGAACCTATATTTACTGGGGTCAGGACTGACACCTGTAATGCATGCCGACAGGCAATTTATATTTCCAGCTTGCATCGCTACAGACAATGCCAAGCGATAGCCTAACCTACCCCTCCGGCCGCATATGCGGAAACAGCAGCACATCCCGGATCGAGGCTGAATCGGTGAACAGCATCACCAGCCGGTCGATGCCGATGCCCTCCCCGGCCGTCGGCGGCATACCGTGCTCCAGCGCGCGGATGTAGTCGGCGTCATAGTGCATGGCCTCGAGATCGCCGGCATCCTTCTCCTGGACCTGCTGGCGGAAACGCTCGGCCTGGTCCTCGGCATCGTTCAGCTCCGAGAAACCATTGGCAATCTCACGACCGCCGACAAAGAACTCGAAGCGGTCGGTGACGAATGGATCATCGTCGTTGCGCCGCGCCAGCGGTGACACCTCGGTCGGATAGGCGGTGATGAAGGTGGGATCGGCCAAGCGGTCCTCGACGGTCTTCTCGAAGATCTCGACCTGCACCTTGCCAAGCCCGTAGCTGTCTTTCAGCAGAATGCCGAGTTTCTCCGCGACGACGGACGCGGATTCCAGGTTATCGATGTCTCCTGCAGCCAGTTCCGGGTTGAATTCGAGGATCGACTCGAACACCGTCAGTCGCCGGAACGGCTTGCCGAAATCGTAATCCTCGCCCTGGTAATGAAGGGTCGAGCTGCCGCACAACTCCCGCGCCATGCCGCGCAACAGGTCCTCTGTCAGGTCCATGAGGTCCTGGTAATCCGCATAGGCCTGGTAGAACTCGAGCATGGTGAATTCCGGGTTGTGCCGCGTGGAAAGCCCCTCGTTGCGGAAATTCCGGTTGATCTCGTAGACCCGTTCATAACCGCCCACCACGAGCCGCTTCAGGTACAGCTCCGGCGCGATGCGCAGGAACAGGTCCATGTCGAGTGCATTGTGGTAGGTCGAAAACGGCCGCGCCACCGCTCCGCCGGGAATGGCCTGCATCATGGGCGTTTCCACCTCGAGGTAGTCCCGTTCATTGAGGTACTGCCGTATGTACTGCACGATCGCACTGCGCATGCGGAAGGTCTTGCGCGACACCTCGTTCATGATGAGATCGACATAACGCTGCCGGTAACGGGTTTCCTGGTCGGCCAGGCCATGGAATTTCTCCGGCAGCGGCCGCAGCGACTTGGTCAGGATGCGGATCGTCTCCGCCTTGACAGACAGCTCGCCGGTCTTCGTCTTGAACAGCGCGCCCTCCGCCCCGACGATATCGCCGATGTCCCAGCCCTTGAACTCCTGGTAGACACCCTCCGGCAGCGCGTCGCGCTGCAGGAACAGCTGGATGCGTCCCGACATGTCCTGCACCTGGGCAAAACTGGCCTTGCCCATCACCCGCTTCGCCATCAGGCGGCCGGCCACCCTGACCCGCACCGGCGACGACTCGAGCATGTCGTTTTCCTTGTCGTCGTACTCGGCATGCAGTTCGCCGGCGATGGCATCGCGGCGGAAATCGTTGGGGAAGGCATTGCCGGACTCGCGCAGCGCTTTCAGCTTCTCGCGCCGCTGGGCAATCAGTGCATGTTCGTCCTGGTCTGTCATGTTCCGCTTACACTTTAGGTAACTGGTCAAAAAGTATCCGTCACGTCTCACGGAAGGAGAAGGCACATACTACCGGTTTCACCTGTGACCTGACGAGGGTCTACAGGCCACTCTTCAGGCTGGCCTCGATGAACGGGTCCAGGTCGCCGTCCAGCACCGCCTGGGTATTGCCCGTCTCGACGCTGGTGCGCAGGTCCTTGATACGCGACTGGTCCAGCACGTAGGAACGGATCTGGCTGCCCCAACCGATGTCTGACTTGCTGTCCTCAACGACCTGCTGGTCGGAACGCCGCTTCTGCATCTCCAGCTCGTAAAGCTTGGATTTCAGCTGCTTCATGGCGGTGGCCTTGTTCTTGTGCTGCGAGCGGTCGTTCTGGCACTGCACGACGATGCCCGTGGGTTCATGCGTGATGCGCACCGCCGACTCGGTTCGGTTGACGTGCTGGCCGCCGGCGCCGCTGGCGCGGTAGACATCGATGCGCAGGTCCGCCGGGTTGACCTCGATATCGAAGTCGTCATCGATCTCGGGCGACACGAATACCGCGGCGAACGAGGTGTGCCGGCGATTGCCGGAATCGAACGGCGACTTGCGCACCAGCCGGTGCACGCCGGTCTCGGTGCGCAGCCAGCCGAAGGCGTAGGCGCCCTCCACCTTCACGGTGGCGCTCTTGATGCCGGCGACCTCGCCGGGCGACACCTCGATCAGTTCGGTTCTGAAGCCGTGCCGCTCGCCCCAGCGCAGGTACATGCGCAGCAGCATCTCGGCCCAGTCCTGCGCCTCCGTGCCACCGGATCCTGACTGGATATCGAGGAAGGCGCTGGACTCGTCCATCTCGCCGGAGAACATGCGCCGGAACTCGAGCTGTGCGACCTCGGAGTCGAGTTGCTGGACATCGGCCTCGACCGCCTCCAGCGTGTCCGAATCGTCCTCTTCGGCCGCGATCTCCAGCAACTCCTCGGCATCCTGCAACGCCTGAACCATCTTGCTGAGGGTCAGCACCACTTCTTCCAGGCGCGCGCGTTCACGCCCGAGGTCCTGGGCGCGCTCCGGGTTATTCCAGATTTCGGGGTCTTCGAGCTCGCGGCTGACTTCTGTCAGGCGTTCCTTGCGGGCATCGAAGTCAAAGATACCCCCTGAGGGCGGCCGAGCGTCCATCGAGGTCTTTGATCAGTGCACGGATGGCGTTGATATCAGGCATGTCTGGCGATTCACACAATAAAATTCAAGCGCGAGATCATACTATTGAAATCAGGGAGATACCACATTTTCGTTCACCGCGACCAGACATCCTGCCGCCGGTTCCGCAATACCCGGGCATCTGGCAGGGACAGGCAGCCGCTGCCTGCGCGTTTATGCTAGGCGTGATGCCCCTCGATGTGCTCGACCACCAGCTGCGCGGACTCGACGCCGCGGTATTCGTTGACATCCAGCCGGTACACCATGCGCAGCCGCTGGCACCCGGCGGGCAGGGGGGGCGTATTGAAGGCAATGGCGTCGATGCTGCCGCGACCCGCGGCCGCCGGGCGCAGATTCATCTTCAGATGGCACTCGCCCACCGTGCGGCTCCCCAGTACATCGAACTCTCCCTCGAACACCGGCGCCGGGAACCCCTGCCCCCAGGGACCGGCATCGCGCAGCTTACATGCCGCATCCAGCGATAACTCCTCGCCTGCCAGCTCGCCATCGCTCTGGATGGTCCCGTTGAGATCATCCGCAGACAGGTGACGCCGGCACTCGGCGTCGAAGGCATCGGCAAAGACATCGAAATTATGCTCCGCCAGCGTCAGTCCCGCCGCCATGGCATGCCCGCCGAAGCGCGTGATCAGGCCCGGTTGCCGGGTGGCGACGGCCTCCAGAGCATCACGCACATGCAGGCCGGGCACCGATCGCGCCGATCCCTTCAATTCACCATCCCCGGCTTTGGCAAAGGCTATGACCGGGCGGTGGAACTGCTCCTTGATGCGCGCAGCGAGGATGCCGATCACGCCCTGGTGCCAGTCGGCATCGAACAGGCAAAGGCCGGTCGGCAAACTGCGGTCATCCAGGTGAAGGCGCTGAATTGCCGTGAGGGCCTGCGCCTGCATACCTGATTCTATCTCGCGACGCTCCCGGTTGAGGCCATCGAGCTGCGCCGCCATGCGCCGCGCCTCCGCCTCGCTGTCGGTCAAGAGGCACTCGATACCCAGCGACATGTCATCGAGCCGGCCGGCAGCATTCAGGCGCGGGCCGACAGCAAAGCCCAGGTCAGTCGCCACCACGCGCCGGGCGCTGCGCCTGCCTACCTCCAGCAGAGCACGGATGCCCGGCACACAGCGGCCGGCACGAATCCGCTGCAGCCCCTGCTGCACGAGGATCCGGTTGTTGTGGTCCAGCGGCACCACGTCGGCCACCGTGCCGAGCGCCACCAGGTCCAGCAGGCTGCCGAGGTTTGGTTCGACAATGCCTTGCGACTCGAACCAGCCCTGCTCACGCAGACGGGCACGCAGTGCCAGCATGACGTAGAACGCCACGCCCACGCCGGCGAGGTGCTTGCTCGCAAAGCGGTCGCCGGGCCGGTTCGGATTGACGATGACATCCGCCGGCGGCAGGCTGTCGCCGGGCAGGTGGTGATCGGTCACCAGTACGCGGATGCCAAGCTGTCGGGCCGCCTCGACGCCGGCGAGGCTGGAAATGCCGTTGTCCACGGTCACGATGAGGTCCGGCCGCTGCTCGGCGGCGACCGCGACAATCTCCGGTGTCAGCCCGTAGCCGTAGTCGAAACGGTTGGGTACCAGGTAGCGCACGTCTTGCGCACCCATGGCATGCAGTGCGCGCATGCACAGGGCGCAGCTGGTCGCGCCATCGGCGTCGAAGTCGCCGACAATGACGATACGCTGCTGCCCGACGAGCGCGGCCTCCAGCAGCACGGCCGCCTCGGCCAGGCCGCCAAGCTCCGCCAGCGGCAGCAGTTTATCCAGCGAGTAGTCAATATCGTCAGCCGACTGAATGCCCCTGGCCGCGTAAATGCGGCGCAGCAGCGGCGACAGGGACTCGGGCAGACCGGCGGGATCAGCGTCAGGCGTGCGACGGATTATGCGTCGGGTCATTTGATCAGCAGTTACCGCAGGCAGGGTTGCACCCTCCGGGCCACCCCGACCTGCATCGAAACAAACAGTAGCAGGAAGCCGTCAGACCAGGTTGCTGATGATTGCTTCCTTTACGGCATCCAGCTCGGCATCCACCGTGAGCATGCCTTCCTGGCACTGCTTGATGGCAGTGTCCGGATCCTTCAGGCCGTGCCCGGTCAGGGTGCACACCACGCTGCTGCCGGCCGGGATCTTGCCGGACCTGATATCGCGCAGCGCACCGGCCACCGAGGTGGCGGATGCCGGCTCGCAGAAAATGCCCTCCTTCGTTGTCAGCAGCTTCTGTGCCGCGAGGATCTCCTCGTCGGTGCACTCGTCAAACCAGCCGCCGGATTCTTCCTTTACCTTCCAGGCCTGCTCCCAGGACTGCGGATGACCGATGCGGATGGCGGTAGCCACCGTCTCCGGGTGGTCAACCATTTCACCGCGCATGAAGGGCGCGGCACCGGCCGCCTGGTAACCGACCATGGTCGGACGGTTGCCTGAAACGGTCTTGCCCGGGTGTTTGCAGTCACCGCCACAGAAGGCGCAGGCCTGCGTGTTCATGCCGGCATACTCGGTATAGCCGATCCAGTGCGCAGTGATGTTGCCGGCATTGCCCACCGGCAGGCAGTGGAAGTCGGGCGCACGGCCAAGCTCGTCGACGATCTCGAAGGCGGCGCTCTTCTGGCCCTGCAGACGGTACGGGTTGATGGAGTTCACGATGGTCACCGGTGCGTGCTCGGCAACCTCCTTGACCAGTCGCATGCCGTCATCGAAATTGCCGCGAATCTGTATCACGACGGCCCCGTGTATCATTGCCTGCGCCAGCTTGCCGAGCGCGATCTTGCCTTCCGGGATAATGACGAAGGCAGTGATCCCGGCGCGCGCGGCATAGGCCGCCGCCGCCGCGGAGGTGTTGCCGGTGGAGGCGCACAGGACGGCGCGACTACCCTCTTCCACGGCGCGCGTCACCGCCATGGTCATGCCGCGGTCCTTGAACGAGCCGGTCGGATTCAGGCCCTCGTACTTGATATAGAGTTCGACATCGCTGCCGATTTCGCGCGGGATGTTCACCAGCCGGATCAGTGGCGTGTTGCCCTCACCGAGGCTGATGATCCGCGTGTCATCCGTGACAGGCATGCGGTCACGGTAATGTTCGATGAGTCCGGTGTAGCGGGTATGTTCAGGCATCGGGTAATCCTTGAATTTTCGAAATACTCACCGCAAAGGCGCAAGGCCCGCAAGGAATTGCAATTACCGCGCTTGCGCATTACAGGTTATCGAATGGAAAAAAAGAATATATTGAATCCGTAATTAATGTTTACGTTGCGTTATTTGCGTCTTTGCGGTGAATGACTTGACAGCAAGTTTGCTCAATCACAGTCCAGGTGTTCCAGCCGTATACGAGTCACGGCACCGTGGATGCTGCCCAGCGACTCGATCTGGCCGATGGCCGCATTCATCTGCCTCTCGCGAACCGTGTGCGTCAGCATGATGATCGGCACCTCGGCTGCACCCGCGGCCGGTTCCTTCTGCAGGATCGCCTCGATACTGATACCGGCATCGCCCAGGATGCGAGTGACATCGGACAGCACGCCCGGCTTGTCCGTGGCCAGCAGCCTCAGGTAGTACGCCGTCTCCACGTCATCCATGGCCAGTATCGGCACATCGGACAGTGCCTGCGGCTGGAAAGCCAGGTGCGGCACCCGGTTTTCGGGATCGGCCGTCAGGGTGCGCACCACGTCGATGATGTCGGCCACCACGGCGGATGCGGTCGGCTCGGAACCCGCGCCGGCGCCATAGTAGAGCGTCGGCCCGACGGCGTCGGCCTTCACCAGCACGGCATTCATAACACCATCGACATTGGCGATCAGGCGGCGCTCGGGAATCAGGGTCGGGTGTACGCGCAGCTCGATGCCGTCAGCGGCGCGGCGGGTGAAGCCCAGATGCTTGATGCGGTAGCCGAACTGCTCGGCATAGGCGACATCCTCGCGGGTAATATGGCCAATGCCCTCGGTGTACACCTTGTCGAACTGCAGCGGGATACCGAATGCAATCGAGGCCAGGATGGTCAGCTTGTGCGCGGCATCGATGCCCTCGATATCGAAGGTCGGGTCCGCCTCGGCATAACCCAGCTGCTGCGCCTCCTTCAGAACGTCGTCGAAGTCACGCCCCTTGTCACGCATCTCGGTCAGGATGAAATTGCCGGTGCCGTTGATGATACCGGTGAGCCACTCGATCTGGTTGGCGGCCAGCCCCTCGCGGATTGCCTTGATAATCGGAATACCGCCGGCAACGGCCGCCTCGAAGGCCACCATCACGCCCTTGTCCTGTGCGGCAGCGAAGATCTCGTTGCCGTGCAGTGCGATCAGCGCCTTGTTGGCCGTCACCACGTGCTTGCCATTGGCAATGGCCTTCAGCACCAGCTCGCGCGCCGGCTCGTAGCCACCGATCAGCTCGACCACGATATCGACGGCCGGGTCGTCAACCACGGCGAAGGCATCGCTCGACACCGTGATCGACTCGATACCGGGCAGCCGTTGCGGGTCGTATTCACGCGCCGCAGCGTGCGTGATCTGGATGCCACGCCCTGCACGCCTGACGATTTCCGCGGCATTGCGGTTGAGGACGTTAAAGGTCCCCCCTCCCACCGTGCCAAGACCCAGCAGGCCAACATTAACCGGATTCAATGATTTATCCTCCCGAGGCACGCGCCTGGTTCAGGTCCCTGCGGAACATGTCCCGGATACCGCGAACGGCCTGGCGCGTGCGATGTTCATTTTCAATCAGACCGAAGCGGACATGGTCATCGCCGTAGGAACCGAAACCGACCCCCGGGGAAACTGCCACCTTGGCATCAACCAGCAACTTCTTGGAAAATTCGAGCGAGCCCATTTCCCGGTACGGTTCCGGGATCGGCGCCCACACGAACATGGTGCCCTGCGGACGCTCTACCGGCCAGCCGAGGCTGCTCAGGCCGTCGCACAGCACATCCCTGCGGCTGCGGTACATGTCACAGATCTCCTGCACGCAGTCCTGCGGCCCGTCCAGCGCCGTGATGGCCGCCACCTGGATCGGGGTAAACATGCCGTAATCCAGGTAGGACTTGATCCGTGCCAGTGCGGCAACCAGGGTTTCGTTACCGCACATGAAGCCGACCCGCCAGCCCGGCATATTATAGCTCTTCGAAAGCGAGAAAAACTCGACCGCGCAATCCATCGCCCCGTCGACCTGCAGGATGGACGGCGCCTTGTAGCCATCGAACACCAGGTCGGCATAGGCCAGGTCCTGCACGACCCAGATATTGTTCTCGCGGGCAATGTCGACGACCTTTTCGTAGAAATCCAGCTCGACACACTGGGTCGTGGGATTGCCGGGAAAATTCAGGATCAGCATCTTGGGCCGCGGCCACGAATCCTGGATCGCCTTTTCCAGTTCGGCAAAGAAGTCCACGCCGGGGCGCAGCGGCACGTGCCGGATGTCGGCGCCGGCGATGGCGAAGCCATAGGGGTGGATCGGATAGGCCGGATTCGGCACCAGCACGGCATCACCCGGCCCCATTGTCGCCAGCGCCAGGTGGGCAAGCCCCTCCTTCGAGCCGATGGTGACAATGGCATGCCGGTCGTAATCGAGGTCGACATCGTAGCGCCGGCCATACCAGTCACAGATCGCCTTGCGCAGTCTGGGGATACCACGGGACAGCGAATAGCGGTGGGTATCCGGGCGCTGCGTGGCCTCAATCAGCTTGTCGACGATGTGTTGCGGCGTCGGCTGGTCCGGATTACCCATACCGAAATCGATAATATCTTCGCCTCGGGCGCGCGCCGTTGCCTTCAACTCGTTGACGATGTTGAAAACATAGGGCGGCAGGCGCTTGATTCGGGCGAAATCCTCGATCACATCAACAACCGGAAGCCATGCAGGGTTAAAGGGATTATCCGAAAGTGGTTATACGCGCTAACGTTACTTAAATTCCCATGGACAAACAAGAGGGTAGACACCCCCTGCCGGCCTGCCGCGGGCCATCCAGCGCGCCGGGGCACGCGGTCCGCCAAAAGCAGGCTTGCCAGTCCTGGCAGGCCTTTGTATGGTTTCCGCATGCGTTTCTCACAGGAAAGAATCGACGGCAACAGCATCAGTGCCTACACCAGCGGCCAGGTGACGGTGAATGGCGAAAGCATTACAACCAGCGTCATCGTCACGCCGGAACGCATCATCCATGACTGGCTGCCGGCCGTCTTCGAGCAAATGCAGGCCTCGCACCTGGAGCGCTTCGATCAGCTGGAGCCGGAGATCATTCTCATCGGCACGGGTGACACCCTGCGCTTCCCGCCAGCCGCCTGGACGGCCGCTTACCTGGCACAGGGCATCGGCGTCGAGATCATGGATACCGCGGCCGCATGCCGCACCTACAACGTTCTGCTGTCCGAAGACCGGCGCGTGGTGGCAGCGTTACTGATCGGCTGACGTTACAGGCGGGACCACCGGGATAGACCGGTCAGGAAAGACACCGCATAGATGCAGGGATAATTAGTCCAGAAGTCAGGTCATTCCCGCGCAGGCGGGCGAAAACGGGATTGTAGTCCCGCTCCTGTTCGCTATCAGCGCCCCTTGCGTGTCTGCGGTGAATCATTTTCCCGGGCCATACAGCGGCTACTTCAGCAGCGCATCGATCGAGAACCCTTCCGCCTCCAGGATCTTCTTCAGACGCTTCAATGCATCCATCTGGATCTGCCGCACGCGCTCCCGCGTGACGCCGATTTCCCTGCCGACCTCTTCCAGCGTCGATACCTGGTAGCCATGCAGTCCGAACCGCCGTTCGACCACCTCGCGCTGCTTGTCACTCAGTTGCCCCAGCCACTGGTCGAGACTGGTATTGACGTTTTCATTCTGCAGCATCTCCGCCGGGTCAACTGCCTCCCGGTCCGGGATGGTCTCCAGCAGGGTCTTGCCGGAATCGTTCATGATGCTGCTGTCCGTCGAGGCAATCCGCTCGTTCAGACCCAGCATGCGTTCGACATCCTCGATCGGCTTGTGCAGCAGGCTGGCAATCTCCTCGGCACTTGGTTCATGGTCCAGTTTCTGCGCCAGTGTGCGCGCCGCCCTCAGGTAGACGTTGATTTCCTTTACGACATGGATGGGCAGGCGAATGGTGCGGGTCTGGTTCATGATTGCCCGCTCGATGGTCTGCCTGATCCACCAGGTGGCATAGGTTGAAAAACGGAAGCCGCGCTCAGGATCAAACTTCTCGACTGCACGGATCAGGCCGAGATTGCCTTCCTCGATCAGATCGAGGAAGGCCAGGCCGCGATTCATGTAACGCCGTGCAATCTTGACGACCAGTCGCAGATTGCTCTCGATCATCCGCTGGCGTGCGCTTTCATCTCCCTGCTGCGCAAGACGCGAGAAGTAGACCTCTTCTTCAGCCGACAGCAGTGGCGATCCGCCGATCTCGCTCAGGTAGAGACGAGTCGGGTCATGACTTTCGGATCCGGAGGAGGAGCGGGTTGCACGGGGCCTGGGGGCAGTGTTACCGGCAGACGCATCGGAAGCTTCACCTTCTCCCGGGGAGGTGTCAGCATCTGCTCGACCCTTCTCAGTCACGGTCCCGCCATGCCTGTGCTTCGGGTCGGAATCCTTGTGACGATCACTCAAAGGTCATTCCGTCTTGTTATTCATTAGCAGCCTTGCGTTGATGCGGCCGTACCCCGCGGCGCATCAGGCCTCTGGCAGATAGCGTAGTGGATTGACCGGTTTGCCGTCCTTGCGTATCTCGAAGTACAGCTGGGTCCGGTCAGTGCCACTATTGCCCATGCGGGCTATCGTCTGACCTGCCCTGACATGCTGACCTTCCTTAACCAGCAGTTCACTGTTATGGCCATAGGCACTCAGCAGGCTGTCCGTGTGCTTAATGATGATAAGCCTGCCGTAGCCAACAAGTCCACTGCCCGCATAAACAACCTTGCCGTCCGCTGCTGCCATCACTGTCTGGCCAGACCTGCCACCGATATCAATGCCCTTCTTGCCGGTATTATCCGGCTGATAACCGTGCAGCAGTTGTCCCTTGGTCGGCCAGACCCACTTGTCCACGGCATCCGGCAGCGGCTTGTCCTCAATAACTACCGCTTGTGTTTCCGGACTTGCAGCAGTCGACGATGTAGTGTCCGGTGCCGTTTGTGCATTTGCCGCCGGCTGTGGCGCAGGTGCCGGTTTTGCCGTTGCAACAGGCCCGCGTGCAGGCACCGAACTGACGGCAGTCCGGGCTGGCGCAGGCCGTGAGTCTGTGCCGGCACTTGCCGGCTGCCGGTTATAGGGCGTGGTACGCAGCCGCTGTCCGGCATATATGGTGTAGGGTGAATGGATACGATTCATCGCCGCCAGCTCGCGGAAAGAAACGCCATACTTCCAGGCAATCGAGTACAGGGTCTCGCCCCGCTGCACGACATGATAACCGGAGCTGCTGCGGGCAGCCGGCCGCGGGCCGGCCGGTGCCCTGTAGGTTCTTGCCGGCATGCTCTTTGCCGCAGTGGTTCCTGCCGGTGCGCTCTTTGCCGCAGTCGTTGCCGCCGGGGCGGATTGCTGCGCGTGATCACGTGTTCCAACCGGTGCATACACCGGCTGCGAACTGCATCCGGCAAGCAGCAGCACAAGCATCGACAGGCGAATCCAGCGTACCAGCATAAACACTCAGCGACTGAAGTACAGGTATAACAGGACGGCAACAACGACAAGCGCCCAGCCAATACGTTCGACGTAAGTGCGCAGTGCCGCCTCCATCTTCGGACCACCCCATGCCAGCAGGGTGGCAACCAGGAAAAAGCGCCCACCGCGACCGATCAGCGAACCCACCATGAACAGCGGCAGGTTCATGGCCAGCGAACCGGCAGCAATGGTGAAAACCTTGTACGGGATGGGCGAGAAACCGGCAATCAGGATCGCCCAGAAACCCCACTCCTCGAACCAGGCCTTGCCTTTCAGGTAGGCCGCCATGTGCCCTGTCCGCTCCAGCCACGGCGCGATCGCCTCAAAGGCGAAGTAGCCGATCAGGTAACCGAACAGTCCGCCAATGACCGATGCCAGCGTCGTGAGCAGGGCATACGAGAGGGCGCGCTCGGGACGCGCCATACTCATGGGCGCCAGCATGACGTCCGGCGGCACCGGAAAGAACGACGACTCGGCGAAGCTCAGGCCACCAAGGAACCATGCTGCATGGCGGTGACGTGCCCAGGCCATGCAACGGTCATACAGTGCAGTGAAGATTGCCATCAGGTCTGCCCCTTCAGCAGCGGCACGAAGACCACCGCCTCACGGTCCTCCGACTCGAAACTGTCTTCACCGCGCGTGATTACCTTGAGCACCTGATAGTCGCGACCGCCGACCGGAATCACCAGCCGACCGCCCGGCGCAAGCTGCTGCAACAGTTCCTCGGGGATGCTTTCGGCGGCAGCGGTAACAATGATTGCATCGAAGGGCGCGAACTCCGGCAGGCCGATGCTGCCATCGCTGTGCGAGGCGCGGATATTACGCAGGCCCAGCTGGCGAAAACGCTGCCTGGCCTGCGAGGCCAGCGGCGCAATGCGCTCCACCGTGTAGATCTTCTCGACCAGTTGCGCCAGCACCGCGGCCTGGTAACCCGAACCGGTACCGATCTCCAGCACCTTTTTTGGCGCATTGGCGATCACCAGCTCGGTCATGGCGGCCACAATATAGGGCTGCGAGATAGTCTGGTTGTAGCCAATCGGCAGCGCGGTGTCCTCGTAGGCCCGGCTGGACAGTGCCTCGTCGACGAACAGGTGCCGTGGCGTGTTGCGAATCACATCGAGCACAGCCTCGTTGCGGATACCCTCGCTGCGCAGTCGTTCCACCAGCCGGTCACGGGTCCGCTGGGACGTCATGCCGATACCTCGAGCCATGGAGTTCAAGGCCGCAGGTCCTGTTTCAGCTGGCTGCCATTATCCCCGCTGTACACAACACGCCGCACTCGCGAACCCCGACCGCTTGCATACCGCCACCCTGCCCTCAAGGCACAGCAACCCGTTGTCCTGTTAGCAGTAATTGTCATCATCTCCTCGCGACTCTACAGACCGCAATCAGTCCGGTTGCGCCAGCCAGTTTCCGACCTGTTCCAGCGCCGTGTAGCGCGTCAAATCGACATCCAGCGGCGTCACCGAGACATAACCGGTACGCACGGCATGAAAATCGGTGCCGGGACCGGCATCCTGCTCCAGCCCGGCCGGGCCTACCCAGTATACCGGCCGGCCACGCGGGTCCTCCATGGGGACAACCGGTTCAGACTTGTGGCGGTGGCCGAGACGGGTTGCCTGCATGCCCATCAATCGGTCTGTCGTGACATCCGGCACGTTGACATTCAGGATGGTATCAGCCGGCAGGGCCCCTGACTGCAGGCGCCGTACCAGCTCGAGTGCCACACCCGCAGCCGTGTCGTAGTGCCTGGGCTTTTCCGACGCCAGCGATACGGCAATGGCCGGCAGCCCGAGGAAACGCCCTTCCATTGCCGCGGCCACGGTGCCGGAGTACAGCACGTCATCGCCGAGATTGGCGCCGGCGTTGATCCCGGCGATAACCATGTCCGGCTCGATATCCAGCAGACCGGTAATCGCGAGATGCACGCAGTCAGTCGGCGTGCCGTTAACACAGGTGACACCATCCTCCATCCGGCGCGCCCTGATCGGGCTGTCCAGTGTCAGGGAATTACTGGCACCACTGCGGTCACGGTCAGGCGCCACCACGGTGACCCGGGCAATTTCACCCAGCGCAGACGCAAGCGCCCGGATACCGGGAGCCTGGTAACCATCGTCATTGCTGATGAGGATATGCATGCTGACCATCGCGCCGTTAACAAGGCAGGCATCCTATTATACGGCGAGCGGGAACACAAAATACCCCGGATGGCTTGCATGGTGTTAGTAATCCGGTTAGCGTGCAGGCAGTTACCCGACCCGAGCCACTTCGCACCACACTGCAGTACCATGGCGAAATCATCCAAATCCGATACGGACGACAGCGACCTGTTCCGCCGCAGCATCGGCAGCGTCAGGAAAATCAGCCATGACCGTGTCCTGCACCCGCACCAGCGCCCGGCACCCAGGCCGCGCATGATTCCCGACGAGGAATTGCCCCTGGCCGGCCCGGGCTTCTCCGATGGCTCACAGGTCAGTCCGGTCAGTGCCGAGGACAGCCTGTTCTTTGCCCGCCCGGGGCTGCAGCAGCGATTGCTGAAACGCCTGCGCCGCGGACAGCTGCCGGTCGAGGGCGAGCTCGATATGCACGGCATGACCATCCCGGTGGCGGAAAACGAACTGATGCGTTTCCTGTCGCTGTGTCGCGACCGGCACATCCGCTGCGTGCGAATTATCCACGGCAAGGGCTACGGCTCGAGGGCCGGCTCGCCGATACTCAAGAACCGGCTGAATCACTGGCTGCGGCAGCACCACGACGTGCTGGCATTCACCACGACCCCGCGGGATGCCGGCGGCGCCGGTGCCATGTATGTGCTGCTGCGCAGCCGCAGGCCAGATTAGGGCCAATGGCACTTACTTGAAAAGTTCGCCACGAAAACACACGGAAACCATGATCGCAAGCTGTTTCTCTTCCGTGTGCTTCCGTGGCCAGTTGGGTGTGTGCTGATAAACTCTTAATATGCATTTGCCATTCGGATCAGGCCCTGGTCTTGATCCGGGACATCGTTTCGGACCAGTTCACGCAGCACGCTGGTGGCATAGCTGCCGGCCGGCAGACTGAATTCCAGCAGCAGTTCATCCGCCTGCGGCCAGGACCAGGTGACGTTATCGGGGACAACCCTCAAGGCACGACGTTCCTGTTTCAGGCCGGCGGCCACGAGACCCTGCAGCCAGTCGGTACATGGTGCCAGGCAGTCGCCCTCGAGTTGCCGGCACTCACCGCTCACCGGCGGCTCGCCCTTGCCGGCCATGGGGCCTGTGGGATGAATATCATGGTGCTGCAGACGCCGGAGCAGTTCCGCATCAATCGTATCGGCGAGAAAGAAACTGTGGCTGCCCGCCAGCTGCACCGCCTCGCCCGCCAGCAGCCGGTTCCAGTTGCCCGCAGCGACCCGCCACCCCAGCACCCGGTTGAACAGGAACGCCCGTGCAGCCGACAGCGCCAGCCCGCGCTGGTGTCGCGACAGGCGCCTTGCCGAACCTGCAAACAGGCGTGCCGCCGTGACCAGGTTGCTGCCGCCTCGGCCAAAGCGCTGCTCGCCGAAGTAGTTGGGCACCCCCTCCGTGGCCACCTGCCGCAGGCGCGTCTGCAGGACGTCGATATCGCCTGACAGCTCGCGCAATCGCAGGCTAAACGCATTTCCCTGCAGCGCCCCGCGACGCAGCTTGCGGGTATGCCGGGTATGCTGCAGCAGGGTGATCCGGTCGGAATCGAGCGACTTCCAGTCGGGTTCGGCCCGCCCGGGGAGGTGCACCGAGAACCACTGCTCGGTGACCGCGTTGCGGTCCTTCAGGCCGGCGTAGCCGACATTGCGGAGCGGCACCCCGGCAAGTTGCGCCAGCTGACCGGCGACTGTCGCCGTGTTCTCTTCGCGCTTGCGGACCAGCAGCCAGGCGTGCTCGCCCTCACCGGCCGGCTCCACCAGCGGCAGCTCGGTAACAAGGAAATCCCCGGCGCGGGCACGCACCCGGCCACTAACCGGCGCGCCACCGTGCGCACGGGCAAGGCCCGCGATGGCGGCTTCCAGGGTGTAGGGAAACTGGCGGGAATCGGCTGACACGGGACGCACTATACCGCCCCTGTCACCGGCAGGTAATCAGGCCTCGATCAGTGCGACGGCAAAGGCGGCAATGCCCTCGCCCCGGCCGGTAAAACCCATGCGCTCGGAGGTGGTCGCCTTGACACTCACACGGCCATCGGCAAGCCCGAGATCGGCAGCAATGTTCGCGCGCATGGCCGGTATGTGCCCCGCCATGCGCGGCGCCTCGGCCACGATCGTGATATCCGTGTTGACGACGCGATAACCCGCATTGCCAACAAGATCACGCACACGCCGCAGCAGGATACGGCTGTCGATACCACGGTATTCCGGATCGCCCGGCGGGAAATGCTGACCGATATCGCCAAGTGCTGCCGCCCCCAGCAGGGCGTCGCACAGGGCGTGCAGGACGACATCGCCGTCGGAGTGGGCCGCGAGTCCCCGGTCATGCGGGATCTCCACGCCGCCGAGCACCAGCGTGCCGCCGGCCTGGAATGCATGGGCATCGATGCCCTGTCCGATACGGATCATGTGCCCTGCTTCTCCAGATAGAACGCGGCGAGAGCCAGATCGGAGGCCACGGTGATCTTGATGTTGTCACGCTGCCCCTCGACCATCCACGGCGTGAAGCCGGCGGCCTCCATGGCGGACGCCTCGTCGGTCAGGGGGATCCCCGCCCGGATGCCCTGCTGCAGTGCCGTGCGCAGCTGCCCGATCCGGAACATCTGCGGCGTCAGGGCATGCCACAGGCCTTCGCGGTCAACCGTGGCCGTTACAGCACCCGCCGGACCGACCCGTTTCATGGTGTCGCAGACCGGCATGCCCAGCAGGCCGCCATCCGTACCGCTCAGGCAGGCGTCGATGAGCCGGTCGATGTCCGCGGGCCGTACACAGGGCCGCGCCGCATCGTGCACCAGTACCCAGTCGGTTTCCGCAGCCGTGGCAGAGAGATGCTCCAGCGCATTCAGTACCGAGTGGCAGCGTTGCGCCCCGCCGCCGACCTGGTCAAGGCGCCGGCCGGCAAAGCGGCCGGCAACTGCCGCCCAGGCGGTATCTGCTTCGGCAACCGCAACGACGACACCGGCTATGCGCGGCACGGCGTACAGCGCGCTGAGCGCGTGCTCGATGACCGGTTTGCCGGCAAGCTGGAGATACTGCTTCGGCAGCGTCGCCTGCATGCGGCTGCCGCTGCCGGCCGCCGGCACGACGGCCCAGATGGTCACCCTGTTATCGCGGCTGGCTTCTGCTGACATGGCGCGTACGGGGAGACTATTCCACCACCTGGTAGAACACCTCGCCCTCCTTGACCATGCCCAGGTCTTCCCGGGCATGCTCCTCGACCGCGTCCAGCCCCTGCTTGAGGTCCAGCACCTCGGCATTCAGCGCCTCGTTGCGCTCGCGCAAGCGGGCGTTCTCATCGCGCTGTGCCTCCACCTCCTGGTGCTGGTCCCACAGTTCCAGCAGGCCACCACCGCCAAACCACAACGTGATCTGCAGAATCACCAGGAGAAGCAACAGACCGAGAAGCAGTTTCCTCATGGTGCAGGTGGCTGGCAGATGGCTGTGGTCAGCGCCTCAGGCAAGGGGCCCGTCAGCCGGCGGACAGCCGCCTGAACCCGGCGGCGCCGGCATAGCTTGCCGCATCACCGAGTTCTTCCTCGATACGCATCAGCTGGTTGTACTTGGCGACACGATCGGAACGTGACAGCGAACCGGTCTTGATCTGGGTGGCGCTGGTGGCAACGGCGATGTCGGCGATGGTGACATCCTCGGTCTCGCCGGAACGGTGTGATACCACCGCGCTGTAGCCGGCCTCGGCCGCCATACCGATGGCCGCCAGCGTCTCGGTCAGGGTACCGATCTGGTTCGGCTTGATAAGAATGGAATTGGCAATGCCCTGGTCGATGCCCTGCCTGAAGATCGAGGTATTGGTCACGAACAGGTCGTCTCCGACCAGTTGCACCCGGTCGCCGAGCCGTTCAGTGAGGATCTTCCAGCCGTCCCAGTCACCCTCGTCCATGCCGTCCTCGATGGACAGGATGGGGTACTGGTCGACCCAGGCGGTCAGGTAGTCGGTAAAGCCGGCGGCATCGAACTCCCGACCTTCGGATGCCAGCACGTACCTGCCGTCACGGTAGAACTCGGAACTGGCGACATCCAGGCCAAGATAGATGTCGCTGCCGGCCCTGAAACCGGCCTGTTCAATTGCCTCGAGGATGACCTCGATGGCGGCCTCGTTGGATGACAGGTCCGGCGCAAAGCCGCCCTCATCGCCGACCGCGGTATTGAGACCCCGGCCGTTCAGCACCTTCTTCAGCGCGTGAAAGACCTCCGCGCCATAGCGCACGGCCTCGCGCAGGCTGCCGGCGCCCACCGGCAGTATCATGAACTCCTGCAGGTCAACGCTGTTGTCCGCATGCGCGCCGCCGTTGATGATGTTCATCATCGGCACCGGCATCGTGTACGGGCCCTCGCCAAGCGTGCGGTACAGACCGCGCCCCTGAGAGCTGGCCACCGCATGGGCATTCGCCAGCGAAACCGCCAGCAGGGCATTGGCGCCGAGACGGCCCTTGTTGTCGGTGCCGTCAAGCTCGATCATGGTGTTGTCGATGGCCGCCTGGTCGGATGCATCCATGCCAAGCAGGGCGTCACTCAGTGCCCCGTTGACGTTGGCCACGGCCTGCCGTACGCCCTTGCCGAGGTAGCGGGCAGGATCGTTATCACGCAATTCAACGGCCTCGCGTGTGCCGGTCGATGCGCCGGAAGGCACCGCGGCGCGACCCACTGCACCGCTGGCAAGCGTGACCTCGGCCTCAACGGTCGGGTTGCCGCGGGAATCGACAATCTCCCGCCCGGTTATTGCTGTTATTTCTGACATTTCTCCACCAGGTTCAGTTGATTTCAAGGATTGTACGCTGTCAGGCCCGGCGCGCAGGCATTACACCTCACCCGGATGACGATATATTGTCGCGCCCGGCCTGCCCCCTGTAACTGGGAACTGCCATGCAACCGGCGGCGCTTACTGCATCAGTTCCATTTCGGGGAACGGCTGCGCCTTTACCGTGCTGTCGATCTGTTTCAGCACGACCAGCAGTTCACGCAGGCGCGGTAGCGGCCAGGCATTGGGGCCGTCGCTCAGCGCCTTCTCCGGTTCGGGATGCGTTTCCATGAACAGGCCCGAGATACCGGCGGCAATCGCCGCCCGCGCCAGCACCGGCACGAACTCGCGCTGGCCACCGGAACAACTGCCCTGCCCGCCCGGCAGCTGCACGGAATGCGTGCCATCGAATACGACCGGGACATTGCACTCACGCATGACAGCCAGCGAGCGCATGTCGGAGACCAGGTTGTTGTAGCCGAAAGATACGCCGCGCTCACACACCATGATCTGGCTGTTGCCGGTTGCCAGCGCCTTGTCGGCAACGTTCTTCATGTCCCAGGGTGACAGGAACTGGCCCTTCTTTATGTTGACCGGTTTTCCCTGGCGGGCAACGTTCTGGATGAAATTGGTCTGCCGGCAGAGAAAGGCCGGGGTCTGCAGCACGTCCACCACGGCAGCGACTTCCTCCAGTGGTGTGTCTTCATGGACATCCGTCAGCACCGGCACCTGCAGCTGATCCTTCACCGTCTGCAGGATACGCAGGCCCTCCTCCACGCCAGGTCCGCGGAAACTGGTGTGTGATGAACGGTTGGCCTTGTCAAACGATGACTTGTAGATAAACGGTATCTGCAGCGATGCCGCGAGTTCTTTCAGCTGACCCGCGGTATCGATTGCGAGCGCCTCGCTTTCGATGACGCAGGGACCCGCGATCAGAAAAAAGGGCTGGTCGAGACCGGCCTCGAAACCACACAGTTCCACGTTGTGCTACTCCTCTGGATGAATGATGGCGCCGGCGTCCGGATCAGGCGTCGCCGTGCACCACGGCCGCTGCCAGCCTCGCATCAGGCTGACTGCCTTCGCGGTAGGCAAGTGCCGCCTGGATGTAACCGGTAAACAGGGGGTGCCCGTCTCGCGGGGTCGATGTGAACTCGGGATGGAACTGGCAACCGATGAACCAGGGATGATCCGGTATTTCCACCACCTCGACCAGCCTGCCGTCGACTGACAGCCCGGCCAGCCTGAGGCCGTTGTCTTCCAGGACCTGGCGATAGTGGTTGTTGAATTCGTAGCGATGGCGGTGACGCTCGACGATGACGTCCTGGCCGTAGAGTGAGTGCGCCAGGCTGTCGACCGCCAGCCGGCACTTCTGCCCCCCCAGTCGCATGGTGCCACCCAGATCGGAGTCCTCGTCCCGCTGTTCCAGGCCGCCGTCCTCGCGGCTCCACTCGGTAATCAGCGCAATCACCGGGTCTTTGGTCCCCTTGTCGAATTCAGTCGAGTGCGCACCCGTCAGGCCGGCCACGTGGCGGGCGTATTCGATCACGGCCACCTGCATGCCGAGGCAGATACCGAGGTAGGGTATCCGGTTCTCCCGCGCATAGCGGACCGCCGTAATCTTGCCCTCCACGCCGCGCAGGCCGAAGCCGCCGGGCACCAGTATGCCATCGGCGCCGTCAAGCACGCCGGTACCCTCGTTCTCGATGGTCTCGGAGTCGACGTAGCGTATATTGACGTTGGTGTGGGTATGGATGCCGGCGTGGATCAGCGCCTCGGACAGCGACTTGTAGGATTCCGTCAGGTCGACGTACTTGCCGACCATGGCAATGGTGACGCTGTGGGTGCGCTGCTCGCTGTCACGGACCACCTGTTCCCATTCGCCAAGATCCGCGGGGGGCACATCCAGCCCGAGCTTCTCGACGACGATCTCGTCCAGATGCTGCGCATGCAGCAGCAGCGGAATCTTGTAGATGCTGTCGACGTCGACGGCCGAGATGACCGCGCGTTCCTCGACATTGGTAAACAGCGCGACCTTGCGGCGTTCGGCATCCGGCAGCGGCCGGTCGGCCCGGCACAGCAGGATGTCCGGCTGGATACCGATGGAACGCAGTTCCTTGACCGAGTGCTGGGTCGGCTTGGTCTTGATCTCGCCGGATACGGTGATGTAGGGCACCAGGGTGAGGTGCATGAAGAGTGCGCGCTGGTGGCCAAGCTCGACACCCATCTGGCGGATGGCCTCCATGAACGGCAGCGACTCGATGTCGCCGACCGTGCCGCCGATCTCGACCATGGCGATATCGGCATCATCGGCACCGCGCAGGATGGACTGCTTGATCTCGTCGGTGACGTGCGGGATAACCTGCACGGTCGCGCCGAGATAGTCACCGCGGCGCTCCTTGCGAATGACGTTTTCGTAGATCTGTCCCGTGGTGAAGTTGTTGTCCTTCCCCATGGTGGTGCGCACGAAGCGCTCGTAGTGACCCAGGTCGAGGTCCGTTTCGGCACCGTCATCGGTCACGAAGACCTCGCCATGCTGGAACGGGCTCATGGTGCCCGGATCGACGTTGATATAGGGATCGAGTTTCAGCAGGGTGACCTTGAGCCCGCGGGATTCGAGCAGCGTGCCGAGCGAAGCGGAGGCAATACCCTTGCCCAGTGATGACACCACGCCGCCGGTAATAAAGATAAATCGGGTCATGAATTCTCTGGAATCTGGGGTGCGGCAGTGGTACCGCAGGACGGGTGAAGACGTTACCAGATCGGGCCGTGCACCTCAATTCTTTCAGGCCTCCGGCGACCCCGGCAGCATCAATCCGGGCGGGGCGGCTCTCGCTGCCAGTGTACCAGCAGCCCGTCCTCGCCGGGTGCGGCGCTGAACGGTTCACAGACCCAGAGGCCGGCAACAGCCGCGAGTCTGTCCCCGATGTAGATCAGCGGCAGCCGCCGGCGTTCCCAGGGTGGCACGCCCTGCTCCTGCAGCAGCTTTTTCAGGGCATGGTGGTGCTGGCGGCCGGCCGGCCGGCAGCGCTCGCCGCCACGCCGGAAGCTGACCTGCAGGCTGCCTCCCACGGCGCTGCGGCGGATGCCATTGCCACAGGCCTCGCTCGCGGTCAGTACACCACCGGCAGCCGGCAATGCCAGCGCCCCGTCGACGTCCCATTCCAGCACCCGGTCCGGCAGCGGCTCCGGTGACCGCGGCACAAGGTACAGCTGGTCCCGGTAACGCCTTACCTCGTAACGGCCGAAGCGCACACAGGGTTGTGCATCGACCCGGCTGTCGAGGATGTCATCGTTCACCCGCGACAGGACCGCGGCGGATGGCGCCGTGCCGGCACGCTCCGCAAGCCAGTGCCGCAGGGCGTTGCGCCGCCGTGCCGGTGGCAACTGCCGCAGCCCCGCTGCCGGCAGCGTATCCGATACACCCTGCGACAGGGCGGCGATGTCCTGCATGGCCTGGTCCGCCAGCAGCCCGGCCGCCTCGGCACAGTGCCCGGCGCTGCGTGCCAGCGTTTCGCTCATGGCCGGCCAGCGTTCACGCAGCACCGGCAGGACGCGGTGCCGCAGGTAATTGCGGTCCAGACCGGTGTCGGTATTACTGGGGTCCTCGACCCACTCCAGAGCGTGTCGCCGGGCATAGGCCAGCAGGCTGGCACGGGAGCAAGCCAGCAGCGGGCGCAGCAGGTGGCCCTCGCCGAAGGCCGCGGCCGGCGGCATCGCGGCCAGCCCCCTGACGCCGCTGCCACGCAGCAACTGCAGCAACAGCGTCTCGGCCTGGTCGTCCCGGTGCTGGGCTGTCAGCAGGCAGTGCCCCGCCGGCAGCCAGTCCTGCAGCACCCGGTAGCGCGCCTGACGTGCGGCGGCCTCCGGACTTTCTCCGGCCGCTGCCCGGGCATCCACCCGGAGATCGACGCAAGGGATACCGAGGTCCCGGCAGACTGTGCGGCAATGCTCCTGCCAGCGCCCGGCATCCGCCTGCAGTCCGTGGTTGACATGCACTGCGCCGACCTGCGTACCGGGTAACGGTCGCAGGGTAGCCAGCGCATGCAGCAGGACATGGGAATCGACGCCGCCACTGTAGGCAACCCAGTAGTGCGGCGTGCCGGGACAGGCAGACAACGCCGGCTTGAGGATGTCAGGGGAAAAATCCATCGCTATGTGGACACCTGCACCGGCATTCGCCGGCGAGCGGAATGGACTAGCGCTCGGTGAACTGCCCGTAGGCCATCAGGCGCTGGTAGCGATTCTCGATCAGCTCGTCCGGCGCAAGCTTCACCAGCCGCTCGAGTTCCTCCGACAACGCCTTGCCCAGGCGCTCGGCCATGACATCGACGTTGCGGTGCGCGCCACCAAGGGGTTCGCTGATGATCCGGTCGATCAGTCCAAGCTCCAGCAGGCGGCTGGATGTGATGCCGAGGGCCTCGGCTGCATCTTCCGCCTTCTCCGCGCTCTTCCACAGGATAGAGGCACACCCCTCGGGTGAGATGACCGAATAGGTGCTGTACTGCAGCATCAGGGTACGGTCACCGACACCAATGGCCAGCGCACCGCCGGAGCCGCCCTCGCCGATCACGGTGCAGATGACCGGCGTGCGCAATTTAGACATCACGAAGAGGTTCCTCGCGATCGCCTCACTCTGACCGCGTTCCTCGGCACCGATACCGGGATAGGCCCCGGGCGTGTCGATAAAGGTCAGCAGCGGCAGGCCAAAACGCTCTGCCATCTGCATCAGGCGCAGCGCCTTGCGGTAGCCTTCCGGGCGCGGCATGCCGAAATTGCGATGCAGCTTCTCCTTCGTATCCCTGCCCTTCTGCTGGCCGATGACCATGACCGGGGTTCCGTCAAGACGCCCGATCCCGCCGATGATGGCATGGTCATCGGCAAAACAGCGGTCACCGTGCAGCTCCTGAAAGTCGCTGAACATGCGCACCACGTAGTCCAGCATGTAGGGGCGCTGCGGGTGGCGCGCCAGCTGGGAAATCTGCCACGGCGTCAGGCTGGAGAAGATGGTCTCCGTCAGCGCCTGGCTCTTTGCCTCTAGCTTGGCCACCTCGTCATTGATGTTGACGTCGGCGTCATCGCCGATATAACGCAGCTCATCGATCTTCGCCTCCAGCTCTGCGATCGGCTGCTCGAATTCCAGGAAGTTCAGGTTCATTCCATAGTCCGGTTGATTGCAAGGTCACAACAGTATCTGGCTGGATGGCGCCGGGCATTGCGGGAACAGCCTGGCTGTCCCGTGGCAGGTGCGCGCAGGCCGAATCTGCAGGCTAAGTATATTCGACGGCCACCCGTTCTTCACCTGCAAGTTCCTGCAGGCGATGCAGCAGCTCGTCCGTGGGATGCACCGTCCAGTCATCGCCCAGTGCAACGCGCGCGGCGGCGCTGCCGCCCAGATAATCGATGCAGATACGGCAGTGCCCTTCCCTGAACGGCTGCAGGATTTCTGCCAGCGAGCGCATGAAACCGTTCCTGGCCTGCCTGGACTCGATGCCGACCACCACGCGCCGCGCATAGCTCTCCCGCGCCTGGTTGATGTCGTATATCGCCTGCGCGGTGACCTGCAGGCCGCCGGAATAGTCATCCATGCCGAGTACCCCCTGGATCACCAGCACCTTGTCCTTGCCCAGCAGGGCCTGGGATTTCTCGAACACCTCCGAGAAGACCCGCACATCGAGGCGGGCCGTGTGGTCGTCGAGCGTCAGGAAGGCAATCTTGCCGCCGCGTGCCGTCTTGCGAATGCGCATGCTCATGACCAGCCCGGCGATGACCACCTGCCGCTCGCCGGCATCGGGACGCCCGCCAGCGCTGTCGCCGCCGGCCGTGATCAGGCTGGCCAGCCTGCCACTGGTAATATTTTCCAGCTCGCGCCGGTAGCGGGTGATGGGGTGCCCGGTAAGGTACAACCCCAGGGTCTCCTTCTCGCCCAGCAGCTTCTGCTCCTCGTCCCATTCCGGCACAACCAGCTTATCGACCGGCAGGGCAGCGTCCGACTGTGTATCACCGAACAGGTCGTCCTGCCCGGTATCCTGGTTGCGCGCGGTCTGCTCCGCCATCTTCAGCGCCATCGGCAGGTTGGCAACCTGTGCTGCCCGCGCCTCCCCCATGGTATCGAGGGCACCCGCCCGGATCAGCGCCTCGAATACGCGCCGGTTCAGCTTGCGTGTATCTACCCGCTGGCACAGATCGAACAGGTCCGCAAACGGACCGTTGTCATGACGTTCCTGCAGGAGGCTCTCGATTGCCGCCTGACCAACCCCCTTGATGGCGCCCAGCCCGTAGAGGATCGTGTCATCCGACTGCACGGTGAAGTAGTAATCCGAGGTGTTCACATCCGGCGGCACCACCCGCAGCTTCATGTCGCGGCATTCGGCTATCAGCAGCACGATCTTGTCCGTGTTGTCCATGTCCGCGGACAGCACTGCCGCCATGAATGCCGCCGGATAGTGCGCCTTGAGCCAGGCCGTCTGGTAGGAAATCAGCGCATAGGCTGCCGAGTGGCTCTTGTTGAAACCGTAGCCGGCGAATTTCTCCATCAGGTCGAAGATGCCGCTTGCCACAGCCTCGTCGACACCGCGGCCCAGCGCACCCTCCAGGAAAATCGCACGCTGCTTGGCCATTTCCGCGGGCTTCTTCTTGCCCATGGCGCGACGCAGCAGGTCGGCGCCGCCCAGCGTGTAGCCGGCCAGTACCTGGGCGATCTGCATGACCTGCTCCTGGTAGAGGATCACGCCGTAGGTTGGCTGCAGGATGGGCTCGAGGTCGGGATGCGGGTACTTGACTGCCGCATGACCATGCTTGCGCTGGATAAAGTCATCCACCATGCCGGACTGCAGGGGGCCAGGCCGGAACAGCGCCACCAGGGCGACAATGTCCTCGAAGCTGTCCGGCTGCAGACGGCGAATCAGGTCTTTCATGCCGGTTGATTCCAGCTGGAACACGGCGGTGGTGCCACAGGCCTTGAGCAGCCTGAAGGTGGCCTTGTCGGTCAGGGGAATCGCATCGATATCGGCGGGCGCATCACCGGCAGCGCAGCGTATCGCGTTGATGGTCTTCAGCGCCCGGTCGATGATCGTCAGGGTGCGCAATCCGAGGAAGTCGAACTTGACCAGTCCGACCGCCTCGACATCGTCCTTGTCGTACTGGCTGACAACCGCCTCGCTGCCCTGCTCGCAGTACAGCGGTGTAAAGTCGGTCAGCCTTGAGGGCGCAATGACCACGCCGCCGGCATGCTTGCCGGCGTTGCGCGACAGGCCTTCCAGCGAACGGGCCAGCTCGATCACCGCACGCACATCCTCATCCTCTTCGTAGAGTTCGCGCAATGCCGCTTCCTGGTCCAGCGCCTTGTCCAGGGTTATGCCGATCTCGAAGGGAATCAGCTTGGCAATGCGGTCGACGAAACCGTAGGGATGGCCGAGCACCCTGCCGACGTCCCTGACCACGGCCTTCGCCGCCATGGAACCGTAGGTGATGATCTGCGAGACGCGATCCCGGCCATAGCGTTCGGCGACATAGTCGATAACGCGGTCACGGCCGTCCATGCAGAAATCGACGTCGAAATCCGGCATGGAGACACGCTCGGGATTCAGGAAACGCTCGAACAGCAGGTCGTAGCGAATCGGATCGAGGTCGGTGATGGTCAGCGCATAGGCAACCAGCGAGCCGGCACCGGAGCCACGACCGGGACCGACGGGAATACCATTCTGTTTTGCCCACTGGATGAAGTCGGCGACGATAAGGAAATAGCCGGGGAACCCCATCGACACGATGACCTCGATCTCGGTTTCCAGCCGTTCCTCGTATTCCCGGCGCAGTGCGGCGTCATCTCCGGCATCCTGCGGCAGGATCTTCTGCAGCCGCAATTTCAGTCCATCCCTTGCCTGCTGCCTGAAAAACGCGTCCGCTGTGAGACCGTCGGGCACCGGGAAATCCGGCAAATAATTCTTGCCGAGTTCGACCTCGAGGTTGCAGCGCTGTGCAATCGCGACGGTATTCTCCAGCGCCTCAGGAATATCGCTGAACAGCTCGGCCATTTCCTCGGGGGATTTCAGGTACTGCTGATTCGAAAACACCCGGGTGCGGCGGGTATCGTCGAGGGTCCGGCCCTCGTTAATGCAGACCCGCGCCTCATGTGCCCCGAAGTCATCGGCCGCGAGGAAATGCACATCGTTGCTTGCGACAACCGGCACGCCGGCAGCGCCGGCGAGCGACACGGCGCGGTGCAGATATTCCTCGTCGCCCACCCTGCCGGTGCGCTGCAATTCCAGGTAGAAACTGTCCTCGAACAGTTGCTGCCAGTTGTCCAGCAGACGCTGCGCGCGGTCGGTCTTGTTAGCCAGCAGGGCCTGGCCGATGTCGCCGGCGCGACCACCGGAAAGCGCGATCAGTCCGTCCGTGGATCCTGGCAGCCAGGACTTGTCCAGCACCGGCAGCCCGGCATGCTGACCCTCGGTGTAGCTGCGTGAAACCAGCTGGGTCAGATTCAGGTAGCCGCTGCGGTCCTTGCAGAGCAGAACGATACGCGATGGCTGCCCGGTGGTGGCGCCGTCCGCCACCCACAGATCGACGCCGATAATCGGCTTCAGGCCGGCCGCCATGGCGGCACGGTAGAACTTGACCATGGCGAACAGGTTGCCCTGGTCCGTGACAGCAACGGCCGGCATGCCCTGCGCCGCGGTTTTCCTGACCAGGGACGGGATTCTGACTGTGCCGTTGGCCAGTGAATATTCCGTGTGCAGGTGGAGGTGGACAAAGGTGGATGTCATGGGAAAAGTGTCCGGGTTTATACCGCCGGTTTCAAGCCCAGCCGGGAAACTCGATCGACTCGAGGATAATCCTTCAATCTATTGTTTATCCAGGTTTTATTCCACAAAAAAGCCTTACACCCGGCGCCGGCGATCACCGCACCCCGGCCACGGCGGCTGTCCTTCCCCGGACAGGAGTCCAGTCCAGAAAAGTCTACAAAAATGCCCGTAAACACCACGCCAACGGCTAAATTTTGACGGCTGACTGTCGATAGAAAAATGACACCCGCCAAGACGGATATCAGCCAAAAAGGTATATGGAGCTAAAACTGAAAAGTCGCGCAGCCTCGGTTTTCGAGGAGGAAGAACTGCGAGGGTTCTCTCGCAGCATGGCCGAACTCCAGTGGCTGCTGCTGATCCTTGTCATCCTGTATTTTTTCATACCGACCACTCCCATCCAGCATACGGACGCCGTGATTATCATTATGGTGTGTTACGCCACCTTCATCATGGCATTCCGCTATTTCAATTTTCATGCCCGGGAAACCCGCTGGAAGCTGGCGCTTGAAACCTGGGCCATGATCTCATTTATCAGCCTGGCGATATGGCATACCGGGCAGGCGGAAAGCCCGCTGCTAAACCTGTATCTGCTGGTGATCATTGCCTGCGCCATTACGCTAGGCAAGGTCATGACCATGCTGGAAGTGGCTCTGATCGCCTGCTGCTACCTGTACATGGGCTATGCATCCTACTCTACAGCCATCTTCGTTCCGGAAACCTTCACTACCCTGATGGCGAAATTCTCGCCCTTCCTGCTGGTCGCCTACGTCACCTCGATGCTGGCATCGGACATCCTGAATGCCAAGAAGAAGATCACCATCCTGTCCCAGACCGACGAACTGACCGGCCTGCTGAATATGCGGGCCTTCAATACGATCATGGAAAAGGAGATTGCCAAGGCCGAGCGCTACAGGCAGTCGTTTACCGTTGTCATGATCGACGTTGACAACCTCAAGACTATCAACGACCGCTTTGGCCACCCGGCCGGCAGCCGCCTGATCATTATCATTGCCGACGCCATCAGGAACTGCGTCAGGAGCGCTGATGTCCTGGCCCGCTATGGTGGTGACGAATTCATCGCGCTTCTGACTCACACCAGCGCGGAACAGGCAAGACACGTGGCCGAACGCATTCGCTCGGCAATCGATAACACCTCCTTTGACATGGACGGCAAGCGCATCTCCTCGACAGTCAGCATTGGCATCGCCAGCTTCCCGGATTGCGTGACCGAGGCGAAGCAGGTGCTGAACAAGGCAGACGTCGCGCTGTACAGGAGCAAGAACACCGGCCGCAACAGGGTCAGCTACTACGAAAACCTCATGGAGGCCAGCCAGGCCTGCGCCTGATCGCAATACCGGCGGTCAGCCGGCATCCTCATCCAGACATTTTCTTACCGGAGCGTAGGATCTCCTGTGTATCGCTGTCACGCCGAGACAGCGCAGTGCATCGAGATGCATGCGACTCGGGTAGCCCTTGTGCTGCGCAAACCCGTAGCCGGGGTAACGCGCATCCATGCTGTGCATTTCACGATCACGCGTCACCTTGGCAATGATGGACGCGGCACTGATGGCCGGCACCAGGCTGTCGCCCCGCACAATGGCCTCTGCCCGGCATGCCAGTGCAGGCAGCCGGTTGCCGTCAACCAGGACGTACTGCGCCGCCGGTACCAGGCCCTCCACCGCACGGCGCATTGCCAGCAGGGTTGCCTGCAGGATATTCAGGCGGTCGATCTCATCGACTTCCGCACGGCCAACTGACCAGGCAAGCGAGCGGCTGACAATTTCCGTATAGAGATTCTCGCGCCGCGATTCAGACAGTTTCTTCGAATCCGCGAGTCCCGGGACCGGCTTGCCGGGATCCAGTATGACGGCACCTGCCACAACCGGACCGGCCAGCGGGCCGCGCCCGGCCTCATCCACGCCGGCAACCAGCTCCGTACCCGCCCTGCTATACCAGGTGTCCATACCGACCTACCATCTCGAGAATTACATCTGCAACCTGCCGGTTCGCATCCCGGCGCAGTGTGTCATGAATGCGACTGAAGGCCACAGCCAGCTGCTGGCTGCGTTGCGGCAGTTCAACCAGCTTCAGCACTTCCCTGCCAAGCAGCTCAGGCTTCACCTCGCCCTGGATGACCTCCCGTACCAGCGGCTCACCGGAAAGCAGGTTCGGCAGCGAGAAATAACGTGTCCGGACCAGGCGTTTCGCCAGCAGGTAGCTTAGCGGTGACAGACGGTAGGCAACCACCATCGGCCGTTTGAGCAGCAGGCATTCAAGGGTTGCGGTTCCCGAGGCAAGCAGCGCGGCATCACAGGCCGCCATGGCCTCCAGCGACTTGCCGTTCAGCAGGGTCATCGGCACCTTGCAGCGCAGACGCCGCTGGCGCCGCTCGAAGAGCTCGCGACAGGCATTGGTCACAAACGGCACGACAAAGCGCACATCGATGCGACGCTCGTAACACCACATTGCGGCACGGATAAACGGGTCGGCCAGTCGCTTCACCTCATCCAGCCGGCTGCCCGGCAGCAGGGCCACCAGTTTGCCATGCTCCTCGAGTCCGAGATGACGGCGCGCCAGCAACGGGTCGACATCATCCGCCAGCGTGTCCGCCAGCGGATGGCCGACACAGCGTACCGGGATATCGTTTTCCCGGTAGCTGGCCTCCTCGAAAGGAAACAGCGTCAGCATGCAATCCACGCTCTCGGCAATGCTGCGCAAGCGGTAGCCACGCCATGCCCATACCGCCGGGCTGACATAGTGCAGCGTCCTGATGCCAGCGGCCTTGAGCTGTTTCTCCAGCGGCAGGTTGAAATCGGGTGCATCGATACCGACAAAGATATCGGGCGGCGTTTCAAGGAAGTGCCGGCGCAGATCGCGCCGCATGGCAACAAGCCCGGGAAGCCGGCTGATGACATTGGTCAGGCCCATTACCGAGAGCTTTTCCATCGGGTGCAGGCTGAAGCAGCCGGCCTCGGCCATTCGTGCCCCGCCAACGCCCTCGAATACCGCGTCAGGCACACGCTCGCGAATGGCCTCCATCAGGCCGGCGCCCAGCCGGTCGCCGGATGGCTCGCCGGCGACAATTCCGACATGCAGGGGGTGGCTGCTCATGGTGTAAACATGTTCCTAGCGGATAATGCCGCGCCGGTGCTGCTCCAGGAAGCGGACCAGCAGACCGACATGCGCGTCCTGGCCGGCCTGCTGTCTCAGCTGTTCTATCTGCTCGTCCGGGGAAGCCCCGGACCGGTAGAGCGTGCGGTAGGCCTGTTGCAGTGTCTTCAGCGCAGCCGCCGGGAAGGCATTGCGCCTCAGGCCCTCCTTGTTGAGCCCGCGGGCGCGCGCCGGGTTTCCCGAGACCGTCATGTAAGGCGGCACGTCCTTGCTGATCACGCTGCCGAATGCCGTAAAGGCGTAGGCCCCGATAACGCAGAACTGGTGCACCAGTGTATAGCCGCCAAGCGTGGCGTGATCCTCGACCGTTACATGACCGGCCAGCGAGGCGCCATTGGCGAAGGTGGAGTCATTGCCGACCTGGCAATCGTGCGCAATGTGGCAGGACGCCATGATCCAGTTCCGGTCGCCCAGCCGGGTTACACCGCCCCCATGGCCGGTGCCGCGATTGATGCTGACATATTCGCGGATGATATTGCCGTCGCCGATCTCCAGCCGGCTTGGCTCGCCGCGGTACTTCCTGTCCTGGGCATCCTCGCCGATCGATGCAAACTGGTAGATCCTGTTGCCGGCACCGATCCGGGTTGGACCGTTGATAACGGCATGCGGTCCAATCCACGTGTCGCGACCGATGACGACCTCCGGACCAATGACGGTAAAGGGGCCGATCCGGGCCCCGTCAGCGATATCAGCAGCAGCATCAACGACTGCCCGCGGATCGATCAAGTGTTGATATCCCGCTCGGTGCACATGATCTCGGCGGAGGCGACGATCTTGCCATCGACACTGGCATCGCAATCGAACACCCAGATGCCCCGTCGCGTTCGCAGCAGGCGCGCCTGCAGCACCAGCTGGTCTCCCGGTTCAACCGGCCGCTTGAAACGTACCTTGTCCATACCGACCAGGAAATAGAGCGTTTCACGCTCTGCGGTCTGCTCCAGTGTCCGGAAGGCCAGCAGCCCGGTGGCCTGGGCCATGGCTTCCAGGATCAGGACGCCCGGCATCACGGGGCGCTGCGGGAAATGGCCCTGGAAGTACGGCTCGTTGAAGGTGACATTCTTGATGCCCGTGAGTGACTCACCCTTGTTGAACTCGGTCACCCTGTCTATCAGCAGGAATGGATAGCGGTGAGGCAGGTGATTCAGTATCTGGTTGATATCCATAACTCGGCCTGTGCTCGGTTGTGTGTTTGACACGGATTGCCGCTTGCCGGCAACCGGCGGCTGTCCTCATCAGTCCTGTAACTTTTTTTCCAGCGCCTGCAGCCGCCTTGCCAGCTCATCCAGCTGCCTCAGCCGCACCGTGTTTCTGCCCCAGGCCGTATTCTCCTGTGCCGGCAGACCGGACGAGTATACACCGGGACGGGTGATCGACTGCGTCACCATGGTCATGCCGGTGACAGTGACATCATCGGCGATCTCGAGGTGACCCACGATGCCGACGCCACCGCCAATCATGCAGCGCGAGCCAATCCTGGCGCTGCCGGAAATCCCGACGCAGCCCGCGACAACCGTGTGCTCACCGATGTGGACATTATGCGCAACCTGGATCTGGTTATCGAGCTTGACACCGTCCTCCAGCACCGTGTTATCCAGCGTACCGCGATCGACCGTGGTGTTGGCGCCGATCTCCACATCGTTGCCGATCGAGACGCCACCCAGCTGCGGCACCTTGAGCCACCGGCCATCATCCCGCGCCAGTCCGAAGCCGTCGCTGCCGATCACGGCACCGGGATGGACCATGACACGATCGCCGATTGTCACACCCTGGCAGATTACGACATTCGGATGTATAACACCCCCGGCGCCGATACGCGTGTCCCTGCCGACAAAGCAGCCGGCGGCAAGCTGCGTTCCGGCACCGATGGTGACGCCGTCCTCCAGCACGCAGTTGGGCCCGATCCAGGCCGAGTCGTCAATCCGGCAGCGGGCACCGGTAACCGTCGCCGGATGCACGCCCTGGCGGGCCGGCGGCCGTGGACCCAGCAGGCTCGCCGCCCGGGCATAAGCGGCATAGGGATTTGACACGACCAGCACGGCCCCCGGGGCCTCGTCGGCGTATTTTGCCTGCAGAATAACGGCTGTCGCGCGTGTGCCGTGCAGATGCTTGCGGTACCTGGTGCTTGCGAGAAAGCTGACTGCCCCCTCGGTGGCATGCTCGAGTGAGGCCACCGAGGTTATCAGTGCGCTGGCATCACCCCGCAGCTCGGCACCGAGGCTGTCGGCCAGGACGGCAAGCGTAATTCCCATGCCGTGCGCGCTTACGTCGACACACTGTGGCCCCGGCCCGGGCTACTACTGGCTGCCGGTGAGCTTGTTGAGGATGTCGTCGGTGATATCCACACGGTCGCTGGAGTAGACCACGCCCTGCCCCAGTATCAGGTCGTATTTCTGTTCCTTGGCAAACGCCACAATGGCATCGAACATTTCGCGCTGCAGTTTCGCCAGCACCTCGTTGCGCCGGATATTGAGGTCATCACGGAATTCCTCCTGCGAGCGCTTCAGGTCCCGGCGCATGGCAAGTATGTCCCGCTCCAGCTTGCTGTTTTCCGACTCGCTCATCACAGCGGTGTCCCGCGCCAGGCGATCTTCCTGCGTGCGAATCTTCCGCTGCAGTTCCACCAGTTCCTTTTCACGCGGGGCGAACTCCGCCTCGATATTGCTCTGCGCTTCCTTGACCTGCGGTGCGCTTTCCATCAGCTTGGCGGTGTCCACGAAGCCAACCTTCATTTCGGCAGCAGCAGAACCGGAAAACAGTGAAGCCACGGCCACCAGTGCGACCACCCATGTTGCTGTTCTGGATCTGTTCAAGATAGTTCTCCACATTGCCTGTTCTAGAAGAATGACCCGAAGGTGAACTGGAAGTTCTGCACATCATCCCTGCCCTTGTCATTGAGCGGGTAACCAAGGCTGATGGCCAGCGGGCCCATCGGTGACAGCCACAACCCTGCGATACCGACAGAATAACGCAGATCGCTGGCTTCAAACGAGTCGTAATTCGCGTAGACATTACCGATATCGAAGAAGGCGCTCATCCGGTAGGAGTTGCTTGCCTCGAAAAACGGTATCGGGAAGATCAGCTCGGTGCCGCCCACCAGCTTCATGCTGCCGCCGATCGGATTGCCTCTCGAGTCCCGCGGGCCCAGCGTGTTGTCCTCGAAGCCGCGTACCGAACGCACACCACCCGCGAAATAGTTCTCGAAAAACGGCAGGTTATCATAATCGCCATAGCCGTCGCCGTAGGCGATGTCCGCGTTCATCGAGAGGGTCAGGTTCTTGGTCAGGGGCACATAGCGCTGCTGGCGGTAATTGAGCTTGTAGTATTCCAGATCCGATCCCGGCACGGCCGCCTCGACGGTGAATTGCTGCAGGCCACCCTCGTCAGCGAAAATCGCCTTGTTGCGGGTATCGTGACTCCAGCTGCCAGTCAGGCGCACCGTGTTGTACTGGTCGCCGTGGTCCTCGATGAAGTCCCTGACCTCCCTCGGCGAGGAGTTTGTCTTTTTCAGCTCCAGGTTTTCATACTCGGTATTGAAACGAATGGTGTCGTATTCGTTTATCGGTATGCCAAAATTCATATTGCCGCCAAAGGAATCCGTGGTGTAGTCGGAGAGGTTGGCATCCTCGGCCGAGGTTTCCCGGAAAAACAGGCCAAATCCGCGGCTCACGCCGTCGATGGTGTAGAACGGATTCGTGTAGGAGAAATTGTAGATGGTATTGACGTCGCTGTTGTTGAACGTGAAGCTGACACGCTTGCCACCGCCGAGGAAATTGTCCTGGCTGATACTGGCATTCAGCAAAATGCCGGACGTCTGGGAATAGCCAAGACCCGCGGTGATACTGCCCGAGGAGGTCTCGGTAACCGAGTAGTTGACGTCAACCTGGTCGGTTGTGCCCGGTACCGTCGGGGTTTCGACATTCACATCCTCGAAGTAGCCCAGTCGCTGCAGGCGCGTCCGTGAGCGCTCTACCCTTTCCGTCGAGAACCAGCCGGCCTCCATCTGGCGCATTTCCCTGCGCAGCACCTCGTCGCGGGTCGAGACATTGCCGGACACATTGACGCGTCGCACATAGACGCGGTCACCCGGATCGACAAAAAAGGCCAGCGCGACCTGGTTGGTTTCGTCGTCCAGTTCGGGAACCGTGTTGACGTTGGCAAACGCATACCCCTGGTCACCGAGTTTCTCACTGATCCGGTCAACGGCCTCGGTCACGCGCTTGCGCGAGAAGACATCATCCGGGTTTATCCTGACCAGCGGGAACAACTCTTCCGGCTCCAGCACCAGTTCACCGGAAAGGGTCACCTCGCTGATACGGTACTGCTCACCCTCGGTGATGTTGATGGTGATGTAGATATCACGCTTGTCCGGCGTTATCGATACCTGGGTGGAGGTGATATTGAAATTGAGATAACCGCGATCGAGATAAAACGACCGGAGGATTTCCAGGTCGGCCGAGAGCTTCTGTTTCGAATACTGGTCACTCTTGGTGACAAAGGAAAACATGTTCGGCGGCGTGAGGGTAAAGTCATCCATCAGTTCCTTGTCCCGGAACTGCTGGTTACCGACGATGTTGATCTGCTTGATCCTGGCGACGCGGCCCTCGGATATGTCAATCAGGATGCCGACACGGTTCCGCTCCAGCGGGGTAACGGTGGTATCGATCTTGACCGAGTACTTGCCACGGCTGTAATACTGGCGCTGCAGTTCCTGCTCGACCTTGTCCAGCAGCGAACGGTCGAAGACCCGGCCTTCCGCCAGGCCGATCTGCTCCAGACCATCCAGCAGGGCCTCGGTTTCCAGGTCCTGGTTGCCGGTAATCTCGATACTGCTGACCGCCGCGCGCTCCTTGACATTGACGACAAGGACATTGCCCTCGCGCTCCAGGTAGATATCGTTGAAAAAGCCGGTCTTGAACAGCGCGCGCATGGCCGCTTCAGAGTCTTCGATGGTCAGCTGATCACCGATCTTGACAGGCAGGTAATTGAACACCGTGCCCGCGGAGATTCGCTGCAGACCCTCGACCCGGATATCCGCCACCTCGAACGTCTCGAACGCCTGCACGGGCGCCAGCACCAGAACCAGCACCAGCAGGAAAATGTGTCGCAGCAGTTTTTTCATGAATCGAGACTGCATCCTGCTCAGCCGAACAATCGCGTCAGGTCGTTGTAAAAGGCCAGTGTCATCAGCATTAGCAATATGACGATACCGACGCGCTGGCCGAGAAGCTGGCCCGCCTCGGATACGGGGCTGCCCTTGACCAGTTCAACGAGGTAATACAGCAAGTGCCCGCCATCCAGGATCGGAATCGGCAACAGGTTCAGCACGCCCAGACTGACACTGACAATCGCCAGAAAACCGAGGAACGCCGCCAGCCCGATCACCGCCGACTGACCTGCATACTGGGCGATACTGATCGGCCCGCTGAGGTTCTCGACGGAGGCCCTGCCGGTAATCATCTTCCACAGGGTTCGCAGGGTCAGGACTGACATTTCCCAGGTCTTCCCCAGCGCCACCGGGAACGCCTCGAGCGGCCCGTAGCGAACAACGACGCGCATTGTAGCATGCTGCTCATCATCGGGAAGTCGCACGTAGGCGCCAATCCTGCCGACCGTTTCACCATTGTCCTGCACGGCATCCGGCGTCAGGTCCAGCGTGAATGTCGCGCCATCGCGCTCGACCTCCACACTGATCGGCTCGGCCGGTCGCGCACGCACGTACTCGACCCAGGCATTCCAGTCGTCGATTGCGGTCCCGTCAGCGGCCACCACCCGGTCGCCGCTGCGCATGCCGGCCTGCGCCCCCGGACTGTCTTTCACCAGCCGGTCAATGACCGCCGGATAGACCGGCCGCCACGGCTTGATACCGAAATTCTCCAGCAGTCCGCCCTTTTCCAGCAGTCGGCCGGACTCATCCAGCGTGACCTGCAGTTCCCTGTCGTGCCCTGCTGCATCCCGCACGCTCACCCGGAATGACAGCTGGTCACTGAGACCGGCATCCAGCAGGGCGAGTACGGCCGCTTCCCAGCTGGGTGTCCCGTCACCCTGCACGGCCAGCAGTTCATCGCCCGCCCGGAAGCCGGCCTGCTCCGCGTAGCTGGACGGTATGACCTCGCCGATAACGGGGCGCAGGCCCGGTATACCGCCAACGTACATGACCCAGTAGGCCAGTATGGCAAACAGGAAGTTGAACAGCGGACCGGCCACCACGACCGACATCCGCGTCGACAGCGGCTGGCGATTGAAGGCCCGGTGACGCTCGGCCTCGTGCACCTCGCCCTCGCGTTCATCCAGCATTTTCACGTAGCCGCCCAGGGGGATCGCTGCCACCACCAGTTCCGTGTCGTCGCCCCCGAAACGCCGGCTCCACAATGGCTTGCCAAAGCCGACCGAGAACCGCAGCACCTTGACACCGAGTTTCCTGGCGACCCAGAAATGACCGAACTCGTGCACCGTGACCAGTACGCCGATGGCGACGACAAAGGCCGCCGTGGAAATCAGTATGCTGTTCAAGTCGCCACCCGGCAGCCACCGGAGCTGATGTACTCGCCTGACCACTGCCGGGCCATGGCATCGTCTTCCAGGATAACGCCCAGGGATGACGCCGCACGCGACGGGCAATGCTGCAGCGCGTCACCGATCAGCTGCGCTATGGTGGTGAAGGCAATCCGCCGGTCGAGGAAGGCCTGCACGGCGACCTCGTTGGCGGCATTCAGGATGGCTGGCGCGGTGCCGCCAGCGTGCCAGGCTTCGCCAGCAAGCCTGAGACAGGGGAAGCGGTCCAGGTCCGGCGGTTCGAACTGCAGGGTGCCAACCGCCATCAGGTCGAGCGGCTCGGTGCCCGAATCGATGCGGTCCGGCCAGGCAATCGCGTGGCTTATGGGTATGCGCATGTCCGGGTTGCCGAGCTGGGCCAGCACGGAGCCATCCTCGTACTCCACCATCGAGTGCAGGATGCTCTGGGGATGAATGACAACGCTGATCCGCTCCAGCGGCAGGTCAAACAGCCAGCCTGCCTCGATGACCTCCAGCCCCTTGTTCATCATGGTCGCGGAATCCACCGATATCTTGCGACCCATGTCCCAGTTGGGGTGGGCACAGGCCTGCTCCGGCGTCACGGTACCAAGCTCGGCCGCCGGCAGCGTCCTGAACGGGCCACCCGATGCCGTCAGCATGATCTTCCTGACGCCGCGCGGCGCATGTCCGGCGATGTAATTGTCGGGCATGCACTGCAGAATCGCGTTGTGTTCGCTATCGATGGGCAACAGCACGGCATCGTTTTCGCGCACTGCCTGCATGAACAGCGCACCTGACATCACCAGCGCTTCCTTGTTCGCCAGCAGCACCCGCTTGCCGTGCCTGGCCGCTTCCAGTGTCGGCAGCAGCCCGGCCGCACCGACAATCGCGGCCATGACATAGTCCACCTCCGGCAGGGCCGCCACCCGGGCCAGGGCATCGGGCCCGCCCAGTACGTCCACATCAGGCGCCTGCTCGCGCAGTCGCCGGCGCAGTCGCTCGGCCGCATCGGTGTCCGCCATCACGGCGAAGCGCGGCTGGAATTCAGCGCACTGCCGGGCCAGGGTGTCAACGTCGCGATTGGCGGTGAGCGCAACGACCCGGTAGTGCTCCGGGTGCCGCGAAATCACATCCAGGGTACTGGCGCCGATGGAGCCGGTGGCTCCAAGAATGGTGATGCCTGCGGCTTGCTGATCGTCCATGGCGATCACAGGTTCAGCCAGTGCAGACCGAGAAAGAACAGCGGCGCTGCCGCCGTCAGGCTGTCAATGCGATCGAGTACCCCGCCATGCCCGGGTATCAGGTTGCTACTGTCCTTGATGCCGGCCTGGCGCTTCATCAGGCTCTCCAGCAGGTCTCCGACGATCGAGAACATCAGCGTCAGCAGTGACACGACCAGCAGGCCGGCCGCCTGTTTCGGCGTTTCGCCGTAGGACAGTCCCACTGCCACGGCAAACACCGTACAGACGACCATGGCGCCATAGACCCCTTCCCAGGTCTTGCCGGGACTGATGACCGGCGCAAGCTTCCTGCGCCCCCACCGGCGGCCGGCAAAGTAGGCACCGCTGTCTGCCAGCCATACCAGTACCAGCAGGTAGAGAATGACGAACGGCCCGTCGGTCGCACGCCCGTGCAGCAGCACCAGCGCGGCCCAGGCCGGCACCGTCACCAGCACGCCTGCCAGTGACTTGATTATGCGAGAGCCCAGGCCATGGTCAGTCGCCACCACCGCACGCGGCAGGTAGAGCAGCGCGAGCACCCAGAAGCCGAGCCCCGCCCACAGCAGCGGCATGGCTGACGAGGCCAGGCCGGCCACCTGGAGTTGCCACAGCAGCACCAGGATCAACAGCGGGTACAGTATCTGCCCCGGGAGTGTCGCCAGCGGTATCATGCGCGACCATTCCCACAGGCCGGCCGCCATCACCAGCGCCAGCAGCAGGGCAAAGCCCGTCGTTGGCAGGTAGAAAAGACCGCCGACAACAATCACGATCATGATTGCCGCCGATATCAGTCGCGTCCTAAGCACCCTTGAGTTGCTCCACCTGTTCACCTGTTCTGCCAAAACGGCGCTGGCGGCTGGCATAGGAGCGCAGCGCCTCCTCGAGTGACTGCTCATCGAAGGCAGGCCACAGGGTATCGGTGAAATAGAGTTCCGTGTAGGCCAGCTGCCACAACAGGAAGTTGCTGATGCGCTGCTCACCGCCGGTGCGTATGAAGAGGTCGGGTTCGGGCAGGTCAGACAGGCTGATCTCCTGCGCAATGGTCGCGGTGGTAATGTCTTCAGGCGCCAGCTCGCCCGACCGGACGCGACCGGCGACGACGCGGCAGGCCTCGGCAATGTCCCAGTGACCGCCATAGTTTGCCGCGATAACCAGGTCCATCCGCTGGTTCCCCGCCGTTTTGGATTCAGCCTGGCTGATCAGATCGCGCAGATCTTTCGGGAAGGCCCCGCGGTCGCCGATAAAGCGTACCCGGATGCCGTTGCGATGCAGCGTATCCACTTCCTTGCGCAGTGTCCTGATAAACAGGTCCATCAGCAGGCCGACCTCGTTGCTTGGGCGACGCCAGTTTTCACTGCTGAAGGCAAACAGTGTCAGCGCCTGAATGCCCCTGTCACGGCAGGCCTCGACAATGCGACGCACCGCCTTGACGCCCTCCCGGTGGCCGACATAGCGCGGCAACAGGCGCGAACGGGCCCAGCGGCCATTACCATCCATGATAATGGCAATGTGTTTTGGCATACCGTTCATCGCTGCAGTTTCTCTGTTAACACGGCCTTGAATGGCACTACGACGCTCAGATCTCCATCAGCTCGGTTTCTTTCTCACCGATAACCGTATCGACTTCCGCCACGTACTTGTTGGTGATCTGCTGGATATCCTCCTGGGCCTTGCGGTCGTCGTCTTCGGATATCTCCTTCTCCTTCAGCAGCTCCTTCAGATCATGGTTGGCGTCGCGGCGAATATTGCGGATCGCGACCTTTGTGCCCTCGCCATCCGCACGGACGACCTTCACCAGGTTGCGTCGGCTTTCCTCGGTCAGTGCTGGCATCGGTATCCGCATGACCGTACCGGCAGTGGCCGGATTCAGACCCAGGTCGGACTTCATTATGGCCTTCTCGATGACCTGTACCATCTGCTTTTCCCACGGCGTAACCACAAGGGTACGGGCATCCTCCACAGAGATATTGGCGACCTGCGAAATCGGCACCTCGCTGCCGTAATAGTCGACGGTCAGATGGTCCAGCAGGCTAGGATGGGCCCGGCCGGTGCGCACCTTGGACAGCGACTGCTTGAGTGATTCGATACTCTTGGCCATACGCCCCCGGGCATCTTTCTTGATATCTTCAATCATCCTGATGTCTCCTGCTCAACCAGTGTTCCCAGGCTTTCCCCGGCTACGATACGGCCCAGATGGCCGGACTCGAATATATTAAACACACGAACCGGCATCTTGTGCTCGTTACACAGCACCAGTGCGGTTGCGTCCATGACGCCGACCTTGCGTTTCAGTGCCTCGTCAAAGGTCAGGCGGTCGAAGCGGGTGGCGTCCTTATGCACCATCGGGTCCGCGGTATAGACACCGTCGACCTTGGTGGCCTTCAGCATGATGTCCGCCTCGATCTCGATGGCGCGCAGGCTGGCGGCTGAATCCGTGGTGAAAAACGGGTTGCCCGTGCCTGCGGCAAACACCACAACACGCCCCTTTTCCAGATGTCGCACGGCTCGCCCGCGGATGTAGGGTTCGCAAACCTGGTTTATCCGCAGCGCCGACATCACCCGGCAGTCGCAGCCGGCCTTGTCCAGCGCATCCTGCAGGGCCAGTGAATTGATCACGGTTGCCAGCATGCCCATGTGGTCCCCGGCGACCCGGTCCATGCCGCGGGACGCCATGCCGGCACCCCTGACGATGTTCCCGCCACCGATTACCAGCCCCACCTGGACACCGGCCGCACTGACCTCATGGATCTCACTGGCGATGCGCTGGATGACGCCCGGATCGATGCCATGCTCGCAGTCGCCCATCAGGGCCTCGCCGCTCAGCTTCAGCAGTATGCGTTCGTATTGCATATATCCCTTTAACTTCAAGTAGTTATGATATTTCTGTCAAGATGGTTTAAAACCTCGGTATTGTCTTACTTTTTACCGGCGAATGCCAACCTTGCGGCACAGAATTGCACCCCTGGCGGCCGGCCGGGCGATGCCCGCTGTCCATGGCTGCAAAAAAAAGGGGCCGAATATCGACCCCTTTAATCTGGTGTAATGACTTCATCTCACCGCCGGACGATGGCTGTCTCCGCAATCCCGCATCAGCCGCCCTTGACCTGCGCCATGACCTCGTCGGCGAAGTTCTCCGACTTTTTCTCGATACCTTCACCGAGCTCGATGCGATGGAAACTGACCACGGTGGCACCGGCCCCGTCAAGCAGCTTGCCGACGGTCTGGTCGGGATCCTTGACAAAGGACTGGCCCAGCAGGGTGATCTCGCCGAGGAACTTGCGGATCCGGCCCTCGATCATTTTCTCTATGATGTTATCGGGCTTGCCGCTTTCGCGTGCCTGTGCCGTGAAGATCTCGCGCTCACTGGCAAGCATGTCTTCCGGCACCTGGTCCTCGGAGACACATACCGGCCGTGGATCGTGCGCCGCGATATGCATGGCCAGGTCCCTGCCCAGTTCGGTGTTGCCGCCCTCGAGATCCACCAGCACGCCGATACGCACCCCGTGGCGATAGCTGGCAAGTTCACCCCGGCTCTCGACCCGGATAAAGCGGCGCACGGTGATGTTTTCGCCGATGGTGGCAATCAATGCCTTGCGCGCATCCTCGATGGTGGTGGCGTCACCGTCGTGCAGGGGCATCGCCAGCAGGCTGTCGATGTCCGCCGGGTTGTCCGCGAGTACCCGCTTTGCAATCGCCGTGGCATAGTCCTGGAAGTCTTCCTTCTTGGCAACGAAGTCCGTTTCACAATTGACCTCGACAATGGCAGCGGTCTTGCTGTCATCACTGATTTCGACGACAACCAGGCCCTCGGCGGCAACGCGACCGGCCTTTTTATCGGCCTTTGCCATGCCCGCCTTGCGCAGCGCCTCGGCTGCCGCATCCATATCACCACTGGCGTCGACCAGCGCCTTCTTGCATTCCATCATGCCGGAGCCGGTACGCTCGCGCAGTTCCTTCACTTGCGCTGCAGTAATTGCCATATCTCTTAAACCTCGTCTGGATTCTGTATCTGTACTGGACGTATCGAAATCAGGCATCGCCCTTGTCTTCGGCGGCGGCCGGTGCATCGGCTGATTCTTCAGCGGGCGCTGCCGTGGCTTCAGCCGGTGCCTCTTCGGGCTGCCCGGCCGGGGCCTCCGTCCTGGCCTTCACCGCAACCTTGCGGGTCGCCTTCTTGCGCGCGGGTGCCTTTTTCGGCCTGGCTGTCTTGCCGCCCTCTTCAAGTTCGACGAATTCGTCTTCCGTTTCCGCAGCGATCCTGGCGATATTCAGTCGGCCGTTATCCACCGCGTCCGCCGCGCTTTCAACATAAAGCTTGATGGCGCGAATCGCATCGTCATTGCCGGGGATTACGTAGTCGACGCCCTGCAGTGAATTGTTGGTGTCAACAACGCCAACCACCGGGACACCCAGCTTGACGGCTTCGCTGACCGCGATCTTCTCGTAACCGACATCGACCACGAACATGGCATCGGGAATGCCCTTCATGTTCTTGATGCCGCCAAGGCTGCGATCAAGCTTCTCTTTTTCCCGACTCAGCATCAGGGCTTCCTTTTTGCTCAGGCGCGCCATGGAACCGTCTTCCTCCATGGTTTCCAGGTCCTTGAGGCGCTTGATCGACTGACGCACCGTCTTGTAGTTGGTGAGCATGCCACCCAGCCAGCGGTGGTTTACATAGGGCATGCCGCAGCGCTCGGCCTGCTCGCGGACAACGCCCTGGGCTGCGCGCTTGGTGCCGACAAACAGGATGGTCCCGCCGTTGGCAACCAGGCTGCTGATATAGTTCATTGCATCGTGGAAAAGCGGCATCGTCTTTTCGAGATTGACGATATGGATCTTGCCGCGTTCGCCGAAGATGTAGGGAGCCATCTTCGGATTCCAGTAACGGGTCTGGTGACCGAAGTGCACGCCAGACTCGAGCATCTGGCGCATGGTGACATTAGCCATGGTGTATTTCTCCAGTTTTCAGGGTTAGGCTTCCATGTACCCCATGACAGCAACCCGGAAACCAGTCTCTGGCGTCCAGGCACCCAGCTGCATGTGCCGGCACATGTGTGAATTTTGGTTAAAGTTTGAAAAACAATCAGGTGGACTGCTTAACAAGCCCGCCTTTATACCATACACTGCCTCTTCCAGCAATCACCCGGCAGCCCGAATTCGCGCCGGCCAGCGTAATTTCACCAGCAATCTGCCTATGGCCGCAACCATAAAAACACCTCCGGAAATCGAGAAGATGCGGATCGCCGGCCACCTCGCCGCCGATGTCCTGCGCATGATCCGGCCACACGTGCAGCCCGGCGTCAGTACGGATGAACTTGACCGGATCTGCCACGATTTCATTGTCGACGAACAGCAGGCTATCCCCGCCCCGCTCAATTATCGCGGCTTTCCGAAATCCATCTGCACCTCGGTGAACCATGTCGTCTGCCACGGCATCCCGGGTAGCAAGGTACTGCGCAAGGGCGACATGGTGAATATCGACATCACGGTCATCAAGGACGGTTTCCACGGCGACACCAGCAAGATGTTCTTTGTCGGCGAACCCTCCGTGGCCGGCAAGCGGCTGGCAAGCGTCAGTCACGAGTGCCTGAAAATCGGCATCGAAATGGTCAGGCCCGGCGTGCAGCTCGGCGATATCGGCCACGCAATCCAGCGACATGCGGAGAAAAACCATTGCTCGATCGTCCGCGAATACTGCGGACACGGCATCGGCCGTGAATTCCACGAGGACCCCCAGGTCCTGCACTATGGCAAACCGGGGACCGGCCTGCGTATCGAGCCCGGCATGACCTTCACCATCGAACCCATGGTAAATGCTGGCAAACGTCACACACGACTGCTGCCGGACGGCTGGACCGTGGTAACCAAGGACCACAGTCTGTCCGCCCAGTGGGAACACACCATCCTGGTCACGGACACAGGCCACGAAGTGCTGACCTGCCTGCCCGGCGACGAAATCTGATACCCGTGAGTGGCGGCATCACAACCGGGGCTGCGCCCGCGCGCTTCGATTCGTGGTTCGATACACAGGCACTCGATGCCAGGCTGGCCGGGGGCGGACGGCCACTGACCTGCTACAAGGAGTTCCTGCTCCAGGGCCGGCGGCTGCTCAAGGAAAAATTCGACAGCGGCACCGGCGCACCGGTCCTGCTGCAGGCGCGTTCCTGGCTGGTCGACCAGGTATTGCAGCGCGTCTGGCAACAGATCATGTCCGCGCATCCCTCGGCCGCCGCCCTGGTGGCAGTGGGTGGCTACGGCCGCAGCGAGCTCATGCCGGGTTCGGATATCGACCTGCTACTGCTGCTGCCGGAGGCTGGTAACGCCGCGCTGAATGCCTCACTGGAACAGCTGCTGACGTTCCTCTGGGATATCGGGCTGGAGGTCGGCCATAGCGTGCGCAGCATCGAGGACTGCGTCGAGCAGTCACTGGCGGACGTTACCGTCATCACCAACCTGATGGAATCACGCCTGCTGGCCGGCAACCGGGACCTCTACCGGCGCATGCAGGAGGCCACAGGCCCCGACAGGATCTGGAACAGCCGCGACTTCTTCGAGGCCAAGTACAGCGAACAGCTGCAGCGACATCACAAGTATGACGACACGGCCTACAAGCTCGAGCCCAACGTCAAGGAAAGCCCGGGCGGACTCCGCGATATCCAGGTCATCGCCTGGGTGGCAAATCGTCACTTTGGCACCGGCCCCCTGGAAGAGCTGGTCGAGCACGGCTTTCTCACCGAAGATGAATACAGCGCCCTGGTCGAAGGCAGGAATTTTCTCTGGGAGGTCCGTTTTGCACTGCACTCGCTGACCGGCCGTGGCGAGGACCGGCTGCTGTTCGATTACCAGCGAACGCTTGCAAACCAGCTGGGCTACCGGGATGACGACAACCGCCTCGCGGTGGAGGCCTTCATGAAGCGCTATTACCAGGCGATCATGGAGCTGAGCCGGCTGAACGAAATGCTGCTGCAGCTGTTCGAGGAAAAGCTGCTGTTTCCCGAGGGCCCCGGGGAAATCGTGCCACTCAACAACCGCTTTCAGGTGCGCAACGGCTTTATCGAAATCCGCTACAGCAGCGTGTTCCGCCACTTCCCCTACGCGCTGCTCGAGATCTTCCTGCTGCTCGAGCAGCACCCCGAGATCAAGGGCGTGCGTGCCGACACCATACGTGCCATCCGCGGTCACCGCCACCTGATCGACGGGGACTTCAGGAAGGACATCCGCTGCAGGAGCCTGTTCATGGAGATCATACGGCAGCCGGAAGGCGTCACGCACGAATTGCGGCGCATGAACGTCTATGGCGTGCTCGCCGCCTATCTGCCGGTGTTCAGGAATATTATCGGCCTGATGCAGTATGACCTGTTCCACACCTACACGGTCGACGAGCACATCCTGTTCGTGGTGCGCAACCTGCGCCGCTTTGCCATGCCGGAGTTTGCCGATGAAGTACCACTCTGCAGCCAGGTCGTGACCACCATCCCCAAGCCGGAACTGCTCTACCTGGCAGGCCTGTTCCACGATATCGCCAAGGGGCGTGGCGGTGATCACTCCGAGCTGGGCAGCAGGGATGCGCGGGAATTCTGCGAACGCCATGACCTCAGCGGCTACGACACCGACCTGGTTGGCTGGCTGGTCGAGAACCACCTGACCATGTCCACGACCGCCCAGCGCGAGGACATCAGCGACCCCGTCGTGGTCAACCGCTTTGCCAATATCGTCGCCAATCCCGTGCGTCTGGATTACCTCTACCTGCTGACCGTGGCGGACATCCGCGGCACCAACCCGGATCTCTGGAACACCTGGAAGGGCGCGCTGCTCAGCCAGCTCTATTACAGCACCCGCAGGGCGCTGCAGCGCGGCCTGCAGGACCCGCTGGAACGCGCGGAACACATCCAGCAGGTGCAGACCGATGCCCGCGGCCTGCTGTCGGAGTTCACCTCGTTGACCGCAGACCCCGGCAGCGTCTGGCAACGGCTCGGCGAGGAATACTTCCTGCGGCATACCGCGGAGCAGGTCGCCCGTCACACGCGCTTGCTGGCTGACCGGCAGAACAACATGGAGTGCGTAGTCAGCATCCAGCCGGTAACAGAGCGTGGCGGCACCGAGATATTCATCCATGCACCGGCAGATGACGAACTGTTCACACTGATCACGGCCGTACTGGACCAGCTGGGCCTGAACGTCGTCGACGCCGGCATCATCACGACCGATGATGGCTACGTCCTCAACACCTTTCACGTACTGGACCAGGGCGGCGAGCCGCTGCTGGACACGCTGCGTATCGACGCAATACATGCCGCGCTGGTCAGGGAAATTGAATCGGAGGACAGGAAGGCATGGCATGTCAGCCGGCGTACACCGCGCCAGTACCGTCACTTCCCGATCCAGACCCACATCGCCTTCAAGCTCGACGAGGCTGACCAGCGAACCGTCATGGAACTGATCACCGCGGACAGGCCGGGCCTGCTGTCACAGGTCGGACGGGCCTTCACCGAGTGCCGCGTCAGGCTGCAGAACGCGAGGATCACCACGCTCGGCGCACGCGCCGAGGACGTCTACTACATCACCGACCGCAATAACCGGCCGCTCACGCAACAGCAGCAGGTGGAATGCCTGGAGAAGGCCATCCGCAAGCACCTCGACAGCGCCACGGACACGGCCGCCGTGGCTCACTGAGCCTCGGGGCGCTCCACCAGCTCGATCGCATTGCCGTCCGGATCACGGCAGAACAGCGCCCGCCGCCCGGACCGGCTCAGCGTGTAATCCACCCCACCCGCCTCCAGCCGGCAACGCACCGGTTCCAGATCGCTGACCAGCAGGGCAAAATGCCGATCCCTGCCGCCGTGGGCAACCACCGGAGCGGCCGGCATGTGTTGCGGAATCCCGATCAGGTGGATCTGCTGATCGCCAACCACCAGCCAGGCACCCGGGAAGTCCAGCGCCGGACGGCTCTCGTCCAGTGACAGCCCCAGCAAATCACGGTAAAACAGCAGCGCGCGCTCCGTGTCACTTACCAGCACGCTGACATGGTGCAGTGCGAGGAAGGTGCTCATGCCTGCTCTCCCGCGTGGATGTAGGCGGCCACCCAGGCCGCCAGTACGATCATGCCACCGCCGGTCCACTCGCGCGGCAGCACGCGCTCATCCGTCAGCAACAACGCGGATACCGCGCCCACGACCAGTTCGAACAGCAGGATAACGGCCGATCGATGCAAGGGCATGTGAGTGACGCCGTACTGTACCGTCAGCGCCATGACCAGGAAGCCGCCCAGGCCCAGCAACACGGCATAACCGAACACGACGGGTTCCACCGCCGGCATGCCTGTTCGCATTACCGCCAGCCAGACGGCCGCGACCAGCACCACCCCGAGAAAACTGCTGCTGGACTTCAACAGTACACTGACCTGGCGCAGCTTGCGCACGAACACATTACTGAGTGCAAACGCGAGGCCTGACGAGACCGCCAGCCAGTCTGCGGTACCGCTCGGCCAGGGCGCACCGAGCGAGGTATCCCACAACATCACCATGGCGCCGCAAACGGCAATAACGAAGACGAACATCGAACGCGTATCCAGGCGTTCGCCCAGCATCAGCCAGCCAAGGCAAACGGCCCAGAAGGGCGACAGGTAGAACAGCAACAGCACCCGGACCACCGTGCCGTCAAGCACTGCCATGATGAAGGCCACGTTACACCAGCCGGCGGCCAGCCCCATCAGCAACAGGTGCGCGAGGTTTTCACCCACGGCACGGGACTCGCGCACGAATATCCAGGAGCAGGCCAGCAGTACCGCGCCGTAACTGACCAGGGCGCTCCAGGCGCCGGCCAGGCCATTGATCTCCAGCAGCCGCAGCGGGTACCAGACGATCCCCCACAGGCTGGCGGAGAACAGCAGGCTGGTCACCGGCAGCATCGGGTGGGACGGTTTGGCCGGGTTCATGGGTTTACGTATAATCCTGAGCGAAGTTATTGAGCCAGAGAATAATTTCACCGGCCAGCAGGCCGCTAACATATCACGGAACCCGCCGCCGGCATGAACCCCGACCTGTCACGACTGCAGCCCTACCCGTTCGAGCGACTCGCGCAGCTGAATGCCGGCGTCGTGCCGCCGGTGGACCGCCAGCCGATAATGCTGTCCATAGGCGAGCCGAAGCACACCACACCGCACTTTATTGCCGAGACGGTCATCAGCCACCTGCACGGCCTGTCGCAGTACCCGCTGACCCGCGGCCAGCCCGCCCTGCGCGAGGCCATCGGCGCCTGGCTGGGCAGGCGTTTCGAGCTGCCGGCCGGCAGCATCGATCCGGAGCAGCAGGTGCTGCCGGTCAACGGCACCCGCGAGGCGCTGTTCGCCATCGCCCAGGCGGTGGTCGACCGCAGCCGGGACCCGGTGGTGCTGATGCCCAACCCGTTCTACCAGATCTACGAGGGTGCCGCCCTGCTCGCCGGCGCCGAGCCGGTGTTCATGAATACCATGGCAGACACCAGCTACCTGCCGGACTTCAGTCGCGTACCGGCCTCCGTCTGGCAGCGTGTCCAGCTGGTCTACACCTGCTCACCCGGCAACCCGACCGGCGCGGTCATGGGGCTGTCTGCATTGCAGGAACTGATCGACCTGGCCGACCGGCACGACTTCGTCATCGCCTCGGACGAGTGCTACTCGGAGCTGTATTTCGACGAGGCCGCCCCGCCGCCGGGGCTGTTACAGGCAGCCGCGGCGATGGGCCGGACCGACTACCGGCGTTGCCTGGTATTCCACAGCCTGTCGAAACGCTCCAATGCACCCGGACTGCGCTCCGGTTTTGTCGCCGGGGACCGCGACCTGATCGCGGCATTCCTGCGCTACCGCACCTACCACGGCTGCGCCATGCCGCCGGCCACCCAGGCCGCCAGCACCCAGGCCTGGCAGGACGAGGCGCATGTCATCGCCAACCGCGCCCTGTACCGGGAAAAGTTCAGCGCCGTCGTCGATATCCTCGGCCCGTTGCTGGATGTGCGGATACCCGCCGCGGGTTTCTACCTCTGGCCGGTCACTCCCGTGGATGACTGCCGGTTTACCCGCGGGTTGCTGGAACAGCAGAACGTCACCGTGCTGCCGGGCAGTTTCCTGTCGCGCACCCATGCCGGCGTCAACCCGGGCGCAGACCATGTCCGCATGGCCCTGGTCGCGCCACTGGAAGACTGCGTCGAGGCCGCGGAACGCATCGGGGCGTACCTGGCCGGACTCTGAGCCGGGAATCCCATGCAATGGACGTTTGGTGCGGTTATCATTGCCAACCGGCCGTCATACCGATTCATGAACAAGGAGAACAGGCAGTATGAGCGACATTCAGGCCACGATTGAAGAAGCCTTTGAACGCAGGGCGGACATCACGCCGCGTAGCGTGGAAACCCATGTCAAGGAGGCCACTCTGGAGGCCATCGACATGCTGGACCGCGGGGTCGCACGGGTCGCCGAGAAAAAGGACGGTGGCTGGGTCGTCAACGACTGGCTGAAGAAGGCCGTGCTGCTGTCCTTCCGTATCGAGGACAACGCCTTCATCAAGGGCGGCTTCACCAATTACTACGACAAGGTGCCTTCCAAGTACGCCGACACCAACTCGCGCGAGTTCCGCGAGGGTGGCGTACGCGTGGTGCCGCCGGCGACCGCCCGCAAGGGTGCCTACATCGCCCCGGGTGCCGTGCTCATGCCCTCCTACGTAAACATCGGCGCCTACGTCGACAGCGGCACCATGGTAGACACCTGGGCCACCGTGGGCTCCTGCGCCCAGATCGGCAGGAACGTTCACCTGTCCGGTGGCGTCGGCATCGGCGGTGTACTCGAGCCGGTGCAGGCCGCACCCACCA
>Ga0209536_100000348_pt1 | contig 74133 bp, 103 predicted proteins | sample DeeMarSeWOR28_12_FD_187461 | JGI IMG/M metagenome (GOLD analysis project Ga0209536, IMG submission 187461) | Marine sediment microbial communities from White Oak River estuary, North Carolina - WOR-2-8_12 (SPAdes) (version 2) | ecosystem: Environmental > Aquatic > Marine > Intertidal zone >...
CAAAATCAAAGAACTTGAGAGGAAACCAGCATGAACTTTGTCGACAAGATTCAAGGGATGTGGAGCTTCTTTGACCTATTGCCAGAAGTGCCACTGACACCAACCAGCTACATCGTGCTGAGCATCGTAACTATCGTGATCGGCGCCACGGCACTGCGTGGCAACCCCACTTCGATTTGACGACTCGACGTACGAAGACGAGATCACTTAGTCAGCAGTGACCCCAAGATCAGCGAGGATTAACTCGATGCTTCAGCAACCAACATGTCCATGCGAGACATGCGGCGAGCCGACCACCTACACTGGTACCAAACGGTGCAACAACTGCTGGGAGGTTGAAGGACGGCTTGACGAATACGCCTCCGAGCCGAACGGCAGGAAGAGAATACTTGAAGCCTTGGTCCGACAGATTGAGGGCAGCCGTAGCCCAACCAGACAGCAACTTGACGCTGTAACCAGGGCGCTTAACAACAAGGCATTCTCTTTAGCCATGAACGGAGGCGATGACTCAGAATATCTGGCGATCATCGCCGCCATTCGATGGGCAGCGGGGCTGTGGCACAACCCAGAGCACACTCCACTCTGGTTTAAGCAGGTGCTGCTTGAACACGGGGCTACTGCTTAGTCAACACTGACGCCCAGATCAGCCCGACGTTGGCGAGAGCGTACGCGAAGTACGTCAACGCCCACGCGGGCTGTCTCTTTGCGCAGAACGCCAATGCTGTCAGAAAGTAGAGCACCATCGTGATGCCCGGCAGCAAGACGATCATCTTGTCAGCCACTACCGCACCTCCGTTCCGACCGGTTCCCATACCGGTAAGAAGCCTTCCAAGTATGGTGTGACGACTACCTCTACGCCGTAAATCTTGAACGGCATTTTGATCGGCTCGCACAGAGCCACCACCGTCTTGTGGTTCATCAGGTGGTGAAAGTATTCCCGCCCGACGTATACGCGAGTCGGCGGCTTGTACGGCGCCCCGCACATCACTTTGTGCATCCCAATCCGGTAGACGTTGAGGATGTCGCTGTCAGAGATGTCGACCGTCTCGTACGAATCCAGATAGACCGGCTCCATGTCGTCCTTCATCAGTCGGAGACGTTCCAACAGTTTTGCCAGCCATTTGTACTTGGGCTTGCGGTGGTTGTTGAACCCACGCACAACCCTGTTATGTTTGACGATCGGAAACCGATATAGCATCACGCATCCTCCCAACGAACGATTATTGATTCTTTCTCTCCATGCTCTTTGTTGCCATCTCGCATCCGTTCGACATGCACGTCGTTGTTACTGTAGTTCGACGCTCTGCACCAGTCGAACGCTTCGTATTTCACAGTGAACGCAGCGATTGGCCAATTCCTGTCGCGAAGGTACACTAGGTAGATATATCCGGCACGAGCCATTCATAGTCTCCAAGGTAGAGTTTCTCCAGGGCACGCTCAGTAAGTTCACCCAGCATCGAACGCTTCCACGACCACGCAGGGTTGTGCTGGTTGCCCACAAATGACAACCAACCCAGCCGCTCCAGCGCGACACACGTTGGTATTTCGGCGGGCACCTTGATGGCGTCTATCAACAACTGTCTGTAGTTGATCTGGTGCTTAGGGCGTTTGTACTTCTGATACTTCTCAGGGATGTCGTAGCCTTCCACGTACAGCCCGTGATCATTCAGATTGCACATACAGATGTTCAACTGCCAGTGATCAACACCCCGACCGCCGGGTGGGTCGGGCTTCCACTTCGCGTACACAGTGTTGCCGTCTTTATCGACTAAGAACATTCTTCACCTTCCCAACCAACCAAAGGGGAAACAGGAGAAACACAAACGTGATCGCAAGGCGGGGAGGACTCGAACCTCCGACAAGCGGATTAACAGTCCGCCACTCTACCGACTGAGTTACCGCACATTGACATTGATCAAACAAACCACTTGTCGTTCTGACCGGGATACTTCTCGCGGCGAAGTTCAAAACTGTCCTTTCGGTACTTGTTCAATACTTCAATGACACTCGGGTGGTTCACATCTTCCTCGCGAATCAAGTCACCTCCGCAGTGAGTACACTTTACCGGGTCGGTCTGACCCATATCAGTCTCACCGCAGAAGTTCCAGTACTGCCCGTCGGCGAGCGGCTTATCACAACACATGGTTCACCTCTTACATTGTCTTCGTTATACCATCGAACTTTGGCGCCAGACGGGAACGCCCTTGCACGGTAGATGCAACGGCGACATGCACCTCCCACCCTGCTTTTAGGCTTCGGCAGGGTGGGATGTTTACCATACCAACTCATCGGTCGTTCCCGTCTCCAGTCAGTTTTCCACGTTCCTGCCGTGAGCGTAGCTTGTCAAGGTTCATTTGAGCACACTTCTCCAAGGTGCTGCCAGCGTTGTTGACAACCTCTGACAACACAAGCACGATCTTCTTGAGCGCCTTCACGATGTTCGCTCGACGCTTGTCTTCCAGCACGCCGTCGTTGTCGCGAATCGTCTTCTTGACGTTCTCTGCCACGATGCCAACTTGCACAATCAACTCGATCGAGGCTTCATCGTTGTCCCAGTATACCCGCTTCGGTTTGTCCTGAAACGTCTTGCGCTTGCACACCTCCGACAACTCGACACCGCAGTCGTTCGCCACGTTCGCCACGTACCACAGAACGTCGCCAGCTTCCTTCAGCGTGTTCTCATCGTTGCTACAGTTGGCAGCGTCCGCCAGTTCACCCACCTCGCCACACAGACCCAAGGTTGGGTAAGCCAGCTTGCCAGGGTAGATCGCAGTGCTCACAGCACCCGTTTGATACTCGTTGAGTTTCACATTGTCTCCAGTTTTCAAAGCGTGTTGTTGGTAAGTGTTAGGTTTCATGCTGCCAAACAGAACTCAAAACGGAGTTCAGCCCCTTCAGCCGGACCGGGCAGCAATACTAAGTTGTCGTCATCATCCCTGCTGTACCAGTCCCACTCCAAGGTATAAGTTAGAACAAGTTGGTCCCCTTCAAATAATGTGATAGTATGACCCCAGATACGGACGGCGTCCACTACGCCGAGCCACGTTGGAACACGAACAAACACCTCGTCCACTTCGATCTTTTCTGTGGCTTCACGGCGAGTGGTCCACACGATCTTGTTGCCGTCGCGAACAACGCGAGTAACTTCAAGCCCGGCGGTGAACTCAACTTCATCTTCGTTGTGCCACTTCACGAGATGTTCGAGAGCGGACTCGTCCAGTATCTCGGGGTACATTACAGTGCTATCCATTCGCCGTTGTTAAGGTTTTCCATGTCACACTTCCCGGTGAAGTATGTCAGGATGATGCCGTTGTCCCGAATCATCTTCAGTCCAAGGGCAACTTCCTCGAACCACCGCTCCGGCGTCCGCTCCATGCAGACGGCGTGGCAGACTACTTCCAGCACGCCGGACAAGATGATTGCACGAGCGCAGTCAGGGCAGGCGACCCAGTTGGCTACCATGATGCCGCCCTCAGTCCTCGCACCGTAGCGGGCGGCATTGTAGACAACGTCTCGCTCGGCGTGTTCGATGACACTGTACTTGAACGGGCGTTCGTGATGCTCCGGCAGATGCCCGAAGCCAGGGATAAAGTGGTTGTGCCCGGAAGCCACAACGCCTTCATCCTGTACGATGACCGCACCGTTCTTCGTGCTCTGATCATCAGACCGCGATGCCTCTCGCAACGCATGTCTCATGTACAGCCGGGCAAACGCACTAACGTCAGTGCGGTCGCACAAGTCCATTAGATCAATCGCCACAACTTCCACCTCTCAGGTCACAGACGTTCGCCTGCTCTTCGACCATCTCGATACCTTCCTGCTCAGCCGCTTCCCTGTATGGAACAGGATTCAGGGGTTGTCCACCACGACTCCCGTCGGGGTACGTTGTGATTCCACGCATCTCAGGAAGGTGCTTCAGCAACATCTCGCCGAATGATCGAACGAGATTCTTGTTGTTCCACTCGCTTCCCCAGACTGGTAGGTTGATCGTGCTGCTGATGGCGTGGTCAACCACCTGCTGAACCCATGCTTGGAATCGAACACGACGCTCGACATTTTGAGCCAAAGTGTAGGCATCCTCGATTTGCTCAGGTGCAACACCTCGGTCGATCAAACGCTTCGCCACCGGGTCGAGCACGTACTGATAGTAGTGCGTTGACCCCTTCAGGTAGCGACGCTTGTAGGCAGCACAGAAGATCGGTTCGATGCCTCCAGTCGTCTCTGCCACGATCGACGTTGTGCCGTTCGGGGCGATCGCCCGCGTCTTCTTGGGTCGCTTCAGACCCCACTCATCGGCGTAGTAGTTGGCGAACTTGCCACTCTTCTGGTACACCTTGAGCCACTGCCACAGTTCATCGTCTGGCTCGTACCTCTTGCCTCGCGTCAGCAACCACTCGTGGATGCCCATGAGACCGAGCCCAAGCCGACGATTCTTTGTGAGCACCTTGTCCACATCGGCGTACGGAACGTCGGTGTAAACTGAGCCAGCAAGCAGGAACGCCGTGCCAATCTCAACGAGATGCTCCATTTCTTCAATACTCTCGATGCGCCCCAGGTTGAGACTGCCGAGATTGCAGATGTCGTCAGTGTCATACGACGTGACTTCGCAACAAGCGTTGCGCAACTCTTCACCACGGTTCTTTCCGCAGTCAACGGTGAACCCAGGTTCACCAGTACGCAGCATCTGCTCGATGACCGCCCAGTAGACGCTGTGAGCCATCGCGTGCTCCGCGTCGTCCGGGTCGTTGTAAGCCAGGAAGAAATCATCATCCAGCGCCACGCTGATGTTCGTGTGATCGAACGGAGCGGGGAACGAGAAATCCTTCTCTTTCAGACGCACAATCTCATCTGGCCAATTCTTCACGACAATGAACTTGTGGACATCCGGGTGGTTCCACTTGAGGGACGCCCAGATCGCACTGCGACGCGACCCACCCTGCATCACGCCACGTCCGCACTCGTTCACCATCTGCATCAGAGGGATGGGACCGCTGGCGGTGCCGCCGGTCTTGCGAATATGCGCACCCTCGTGACGCACGTCGCTGTAGACAACGCCGACACCAGCACCCGTCATGAGTGCCTTGCAAGCCTTCCCGACCACCTCGGACCAGCCTTCTCGGCTGTCATGTGCCCGCATCAGCAAGCAGTTGCAGCACTGGTGGTAGGGACGCCCAGCAGAATACAGGTAACGACCGGCGGGCATGAACTTCCGCTCGGCGATCGCTTGCCGTATCTCTTTCGCCAGCGTCGTACGCATGTCGACGCCAACGTCTTTCATCACGTTTCGTGCAACGCGAGTGGAAAGTTCTTCCCACGTTTCATCCGGTGTAAACGCATACGTTCTTTTGAAGATCGTATGCGCGAACTTACCCATTTCCATTCACTTTACCCCATCTTATCTTGTGCCAGATTCGTTCATAGGTAAACAGGAACGCGACCTTGATGACGAACAGGTAGATCGTCAGCTTGCTTGCTTTCGCCACATTCCCAACAACAAGGTACGAGATCGCCAAGGTCAGAACGAATGAGAAACTCTCCCACCCGAACGCCTTGACAAACGTGCGCACCGGCTTGCTTGGATCAGGGTGTGTCATCGCAGCCCATCCAATCAAAGAAGTACCACCTTCCGGTTGTGTCGTCGAAGTGTGGGTCGTTTGCCACATACCTGATGTGTGAGTACACTTCGTCCCACGTTGAGTGGAAGTAAGTATGAGGCAACGTCCCAAACAACCAGTCGGGGATACTCTGCTTCCCTTGCTCGCAATGAATGAAGATGGGCAGCTTCATGCGATTCGCCCAGAAGATTTCTTCATACGTTCCGCAAGCGTGGATGTCCATATCCAGGTTGACAACAAGGAAGTCGCTCTTGTCAACCATCCGAAGATCGACCCGACGAATCGGGTCCATCTCAAACTTCACAGCAGCGTAATCGCCGGAGGCTTTCCGCTTCCTGCGCAGTCGGCGGCTGTCGTCATCCTCGGTGCCGATGTCGATGGGCTTACGACACGGGTCGAGCCAGAAGATGCCCAGGTCTCCCAGGACACTTTTAATCTCCCGCCGCCAGCCAACGCCAGCGTCCGCTGCCCTGTCCATCGCCCCACACAAGTAGCATCGAGTGTAACACAGCCGGTTCATCATCGCCCCTTACCTCGGTTGACACGCGGATTTCCGTTGACGCGATCCATGTAGCTGTAGCGGCATTGAACGGACGGGAAAGACGACCAGCTACGTTTCGCCGAATTTCCACACTTAGGGCATTTTGCGGTCTTGGGTGCCTTTCCCATCGCGGCTTGGCGCTCGATCTCTTCGCCGCAGTCGCACCTGTACTCATAGGTCGGCATACTCATCGCTCCGTAGGTTTCGTTGGGTGAAATCCGAGACAACTGCGCAGCGGTCGGGAGTCTCAAGGATCACCCGCCTGCCGCGTTGATTCAGGGCTACTATTCCCTTCTTGACGGTGCATCCTTTCCCTGGTACTTCGCACACGGTCGCTTCCTTCAGGACCATGTCTGACTTTCGGCGAACAGGGTAGACAATGATGTTGCCAACTCTGATTCTCACGCCTCGGCAGTCAACAGCCGTTGGGTATTCATTTCTTGGCATTGCTTTTCCAGAACCTGTCCTGTCCGCGCTTGCAATCTTCTGCTTCCGCCTTTGTGTCGAACGGACCGAGATACAGAACATCAGGTACTCGGTCATCCTTCACCCACCAACCGGGCGAGAACTCTTCAGGGTCTCCCACCCAGTCTTTCGGCAGTGTTGTCAGTTTCTTAGTCATCCTCTTGTGACCGTCCCTACTTCGATCCATTCTCCAGGCGTTGCCCATTCCCATTCTTCGCAGTCAGGTTGATCCGCCAAGATGGCATCACAAGTAGACCGAGATACCTCCAGCATAGTCGCGCCAACACCACAACGTGTAGCCACACGCCCCAGAGTCCCCGATCCGGCAAACAGATCGAGTACATCATCTCCGCGAGAGCATGATAGTCTGATACAACGCTCGTACAGTCCTTCGTGCAACTGCGTAGGGCTGAAGCTACGTCGTTGCTTGCTGTTTCCAGTGACACGCGGAAAGTCGAACACATCTCCAGGCACACGACCACGAGGGTCCGCACGTTTGTCGCCGTTAAGTTGTCGCCAGGAAGGCACTCGGATAGCGTCTGGATACAGTTGCGTACCGCGTCGGAGGAAACGATATAGTGGGCGGTGACATACTCCAAGGTCTCGGTGGTTATGCTGTCCAAAAGTAAACGTCTGGACGCAAGGCTTGAACTCCCAGTCAGGGTGTGTGTTGAGGAACTCATGTGTTAGGTGTCCTACTAGCGGAATGTGAATTGGATTGAAACTAAGCCACAGCACACTACAGATTCGCGTGCTGCTCAGCACGTTGGACAGCAGGACTTGGTAGTTGTCAACCTTGTCCTTGTAGCCATCGTACCCCAGGTTGATGTTGTCCGGCGGATCGGCGAACACCATCCTGTACCTATTGGTAGTATACTGTAGAAACTCGGCGAAGTCAACATTAACCAGTTCGATTCGGCTCATCGGGAAGCACCTTCCTCACTACAAACCAGAACTCCGGAACCCACGTACCTTCCTCGAACTCGTCATCAGCCTCGATGAACGGCATACAGACTTGTCCGACCGTGTTGCCAAACCCTTCAGCCTCTCGTGCCAGGGCTTTGAACACTGACATCAGCCCGTTCGCATCAGGCTGCTCTTCAATCCGGGGTATCGCTGGCTGATGCAGCTTGATGTCGTCTTCCATGTGACGTGATCCTCTCGAAGATGTACCAATCGTAATTGCGTCCGTACCGCCAACAACCTTCCTGAACACCTACCGCTTTGAAGTTGTTCTTCCACAGCCAGTGCTCTATGTTCCAGGGGTCTTCCTTGTCTTCGATCGTGTAGCTTGGAGCCAGCAGCCTGACGGCACCGAAGCTATCCGCGTTTGCTTCCATGCAGACCTTGGTGATGATTCTTTTTCCAATCCCTGCCATTCGGAACTTTGGCATCACTCCGATACTGTCGACGGTGACGAAGTCGTTTCTTTGGTCGAAGGTGCATAGGGCGTACCCAACGAAACGTCCAGAAATTTTCGCAAGGTAGCCCTCTCGTTCTTTCTCCATGACATACGGCTTCACCTCATCAGTCAGCATCGGGTACTCTTGGCAGGCTATCTCACCGTTCACGAGATGCCCTAAGTCTTTGAATAACCCTCGCTCAATCTTGATCATCCTTTGTATTGCCTTTCCTGTAACGAAGCCCAGAAGTCCTCATCTTCGTACACCTCTGTCACTTCCATGTCGAGTACCTCACAACGAGCGTCGCTCGCTTCTCGTGTGAGATCGTCGAAGACGTGCCCAGTTTGAAGCTGCGCCCAGCAATGCTGCAACCGTCCGAGCAGCGTGGTCTGCCACTCTTCACACAGACAGCATCGGTGCTGAGCGACCCGGATCAACGGGAAGCGTTCGACTTCGGGATTGGGCGAAGGCTTACAAGCCAACTGATCCAGCCCAACCACGACAGGCTCACCCACCTCAACACCTGACAACCAGGAATAGATTGTCAACTGATCAGCCCATGATTTGTCAACATCGTGGATGAAGTGCTTGCCGACCTTATGCCCGTGGAAGTCGATCTCTTCGTACTTCGGGTGAGGCTTCGGGTCGCCGCCGCCACGAGTGGGTTTCGCGCGATCAACTCCCCAGCAGTCGCGACAGGATTTGTAGAACTTCTTGGGCGATTGAGGATGCCGGGAACAAAAGCCCATGACCTTCCAGTCGTAGAGAACTTGCACGTTCCGGACATACCAAAGGTCAGGCTTGCCAACAACCGGGACTCCACAGATATTTCCCTCCAACTCGAACTCGAACTTCGGGGCTTCCTCGGATTGCTGCAACTCGGCGAGCAGTTCGTCGTAGCAGCCCCAGGTACGATAGCAGTCGAAGGCATACTTGCCAGCGTCCCACGCCCACTGCCTGATTTCGTGGTTCTGCACTTGGTGCTCGAACAAGGTTTGCAAATCGTAGACGCCGTCACCATCGTTGCCGAACAGATGCTGATGCAAGTTGCATTTAACGAACGCATCGAACGCACTACCAACAGCCATCGCGTCAGATTGCGGCTCCCACTGCGGGCGTGCTTCGGACAGGTACTTCCGGTAGAACTCTTCCCGGTCCTTCTCCCAGATATGCAGGCTTGTCGTCGACAGTCTCTTGAGCGTTCTCATTCAATTTCTCCAAGGATGTAAGAGCGAAAGTCGCGAACAGCCGCCACGTTTCGATGATCAGCTTGACGCTTGACCGTTGTCACAGGGAAAGACTTTCTTAGTGGTTTGCCAAAGAACCCCATCACTTCATTGTACAGGGGATGTTCAGGATTCTTGAAATCTTCATAAGCAGCCATCGTGTCGATGTACTGTTTCAAGTAGGTGCGAGCGAAATGATCGAACTTGCAAAGATTATTGATGGCGCTTCCGATGATTGCTCGATTCATGTTGTAGTTGTCGGAATTCTCTTCCTCGGTCGACCGGAAGCAGTCAGTTGTCACCGCTTTCACCATCGACACTGCTTGGGCGATCTTGTCGCGGCGATACAGGTAGATGATCCTCGCGAAGTCCATCGACTCGATACCCAGGTGAAAGTCCTGGTTCATGGCTATCAGTTGCCCGACGTGCCATTTTAGCATCCACACTCCAGTGTTTCGGGACGACTTGTTGAACACCCACTCGCAGTATTTCTTCAGGTTGAAAAGACTGGCGCCCACCACCTGCTGCCATGCGACAAAGTATTCGTAGTTCAGCCATTCCTCTGCGATGCCAAGGGCGCCGGTCTCGTTCAGGGCTTCACAGAACAAGGTAGAGCCGCAGCGGGGAGTGCAGAGAATCAATCCAGCGGTCTGCACAGGGCGTTCGGAGTCGGGGCTGGCTGCCAGTCTCTCGAACAACTCAACGTGGGTGGGCTTGCACCGCGTTTTGATCTCGTACTCGTCATCGCTCACCTTGATGACGTAGTCCATTTCCTTGTCGTTGATGTCGTTGCTCATATCAATCCTCCAAGGAACGCCAGCGTGCAAGCCATTACCGCAGCACAGACCACACTGTAGGCGATGTGTAAGTACCGTAGCCACTCGGTGACGATCCAGGTGCCGACCACCTTCGCACCCACCAGACTCCATACACCCCACTTCCACAGGATGAACTGAGCGACCGGGTTCAACTCATCGTTCACGGTCAGAAACTGGCAGCACCAGATGTCGACCGCCGTGGCGAGCCAGATGAAACCGATCAAATGGATGCGAACTATTGAATGTCTCATACTAAAGTCTACCACACAAACGAGTTCAGGTCAAGCGAAATCACAGGCAAAAGTCGGAATTTGCCTCACCTTCATCCAGCCCTTCCTGGTAGCCTTCAGCATAGCCGTCGTCGAAGCCACGATCGTAATCGCCGGACAGATCGGACTCGGTTTCCTCCACACCAGCGTCAAAGCCTTCGTCCCACGCGCGGGTACGTTCGGCTTCAGCGTGATCGAGGCATAGATCGTACAAGCTGTCGACCAAAGTCGACAATCGCTTCGGTGTACACGGGGTGCTGCCGAACGCCGCCTTGCACAGTCGCGATACCTTGTCTTTCAGGTCGGGTGTTGAATCGGACATTTCGTTTTCCCTTATCAAGTTCTCGTTGGATGATCTCAGTAATCTCGTAACCCAGCCACGCATCGCGCGGAAACTTTGTAAGCCACTTTTGTGCAGCGTCCATCGTAGCGAATGGCTTTTCTAGCGGTTCGTCGCCGTCCCTGGCTGGCGTATCCTTGAAATACTCCACGGTCGCCAGAAAGGTTCCATCGCCCTCCAGCGTGATGCGCTTGTCTTTGACAACTTTGTCATGCCGCATCAGACGCCTTTCGTAGTTGGATTGAACACAGACCGTGGGGTCTCACCAAAGTATCCATCGTCGTTCGGAAGCATTGCCGCCGTCTCTTGCGCTTCGACAAACGTCTTCATTGGGATGTTCAGCACCTCGTCATCCTTTCGGATGACCAGCAAGAAGGTTCCATCTTCTTGCAGGTGGATGCTCTTGTCGAAGGCGACAGGCTTACACTCGGCGGTCATATCGGGCTTCCTTGGGGATGCCATCATCGGACAACTCCCGGTAGCGGAACTCGATCGTGTCCCCTACCTTGAAATACTTGCCCTGGAAATCGCTTGGCATATCCACGCCTGGATTCTCGTAGGCGTAACTCTGCATCGCGTCCGTTGCGAACAGTCTTTCCTCGTTGGTGAAGCCTGCCAACTCCAGCCGCTTCCCCTTGTACTCGGTGACGACCGCGCCGATCAACCCACGCAGCTTCGAGCCCTTGTCAGTCTCGCGACCGGAGACGAAGCCGGTGACGACGCTTTGATCGTCGGTGAAGGGCTTCATCTTCAGGAGCGTGCCGACCCGCTTGGGCGTCCAGATCGAGCCCGGCTTGCGGAGCATGATGCCCTCGCCGCCCTCATTCAGAACCACGTCCATGAACGCGCCAAGCTGATCCTCTGCCTCGCTGGCATCGTCGGACAGCCTGTGGTGCTGATGCAGGTAGCACAAGTCACCACCGATGAGACTGCCTTGCAGGTAGTTGATCTCTTGCTCGAAGGTCAACCCACCAGGGACGTGGACGAACTCTTCCAGCACTCCAGAGTCCGCGCGGCTCTGCACGAACTTCATGATCTCCATTTGGTTGACGTTCAGATGGAAGTTGGTGTTCTTGATCTCGCCCGGAGCGAAGACTTGTGTCGGGGTGGGTGCCCCGAAGCACGCGAACTGCACGTCTCGCCAGCGGTCGTCTTCGGGCACGTCCTTGGCCACAATGGAGCGGAGAGTCTGGAAATTCCCGCGACCGGCAAAGAGTTCGCCGTCCAGAAACATGGCGGGCAGTTGGTTCAGCCACCAGTCGGGAGCGATGATCGGGTTGCCGTAGCGGCTCCACAGACCAGAAGCAACGGGCTTGATCTTCGCCTTGCGGTCGCCGGTCTTCGGGTCGATCAGGTTTGCCCACGGCACGGTGTCTGTCGGGAGCCCACGGCTGACGCCGCCGTCCCAGAAGCACCTCGTGCCGTCCAGCTTTTCACTCACCCACATGCCCGCCGGGCTGTCTTTGCCCGGCTTGAACGTCTTCGCCAGTTGAAGGAACTCACGCCTCGCCATCTTCGGTCTCCGGTTGTACAAGTGCATGGATCAGAATTTGGTGGCGATCAGGGTTCGTCCGCCTCACGACTCGGATCGTCACAGGGATGCGACCCTTTTCGCACAGGAAGACGAGTTCTCTCTTCGAGAAACGGTCGAGCGGGATCGCCGCCGTCCGTACGTTTCCCAGTTTGTTGATCTTCTCCGCCAACGCCTTCACCATCGGACGCAGGTAGAGGGTCTCAATCTCTTCCCCGGTCATCTGTGCGATGTCGTTAGACGGGAACGACACAGTGACCGACTGGAGGTGGTCGATGTTGGTCGGTCGACCTTCTACCACCTCTACAGTTAAGTGTACATCCAAAAGCCGCGAAAGGGAAGGAACTTCTCGAAACATTTCTGTCCTTTCTTAGAGCAGGAACGGCATAATCGTTGTTATGACTCTTGCCCGATCCTTCAGTTCAATCAGTTGATCGAGAAAGTTGTCGGTGGCGCTCTTCAGTGCCTCTTTCTTTTGTCCGGTCTCGATCAATTCCAACGCACGTTCCAATGTGTCGACACGCCACGTCAGAGACTCATTCTCGTCAATCAACTCGTTGATCTGTTCAACCTGCTCTTCCAGCCGGTCAACCGCTTCGTCGAGCGAGTTCTTCAGGGAGCGATTCTCTTCCTCAATTATGCTGTACGCTTGCACCACCTTCCTCTCTCGCTCCACCAGCAGCCCGTTCTCAACCGCGAGCATCTTGGTAGCTTCCATTGAGATGTAGGAATAGTCCAGGGCTTGCAGAACCTGACGATTCAACTCTTGGACGTGCTCTATGGCGTTCACCCGGCGGTTCCACCTTTCGGCGTTCATCTCAGTTTGCCCGACGATGCTGATCAACCCAACACAGAGACCGATCAAGAGCAAGCAAATGAAACCCAGCAATCCACGCATCGTTCACCTCGTCAAATCTAAATACTGTTGATAGAGTCTTTGCTTTCTGCGATGCACCGTGGCGACTCCAATACCAAGGTCATCTGCGAGTTCCTGATAGCCTCTTCCCCAGTTGGCGGGGTCCATCAGTGCGATGTCGATCTCGTCTTCCGGTTGAATCTTCGAGAACGCATCGAGTATGTCGCGAACAGCTTCATCGCCAACGTCTTCCGGCATCGTCTGTTCACTGTATTCGTTTGTCTCGGTGGTTTTATACACGGGCTCTTTATCGTCTCTTATCCTCTGCAACTGAATCGTGTGAGAGGGAGCCATCACGCTGCGATTCTTGTTGAGCATTTTCTCGATGCTCCACTGCGCACGCGACGTTGCCAGCTTCAAGATACCCCGCTCGCGAAACTTTTCATCTGGGATAGCAGCACAGAGAGCAGTTATCGCGAGCAAGCCTTCCGCCACCATGTCGTCAATGTACGGCTCTAGCCCGCCGAAGTTCCCAAGATAACGCCCGACCAACAAACTCACACAGCCGCGAAGAGAGCAGATCAAGTCGTCAGGCTTCTCACCAGCAATGACACACACAGCCTTTTCGTTCAGGTCTTCCTCGCTGAAGCTGATCGCCCCATCGAGCAACTCGTGATCGAAGCGTGCGGTGTTTGTGTGGTAGTGCTTCAGGTGGATGTAGTTCATTTCGTGCTCACTACCAGCCAGAATCGGCGAGGCTCAAAGTTGAATTTGTCTGCCACGTTCATTGAATAGCAGTAGCCGCGAGGGTCGTACACGACGTTGCCATCCCATGCAACCATGTGCCCGCGCCCGTTGGTCGTGTTGATCCCTTCGATCAGTCCGCGACCCCAAGCAAGCTGCCCAAGAAACTTTGCTTGTGGTTCCTTCCACACGCTGACAGGTTTGCAGCTTTCGTGCGGAGAGGCTTTCGGATCGAGAGGGAACGGGACGAACGCGGTATGGCAATGCCGAAAGGCTAGGTCGCAAATCTCTTCCATGCTTGGCACTCGCGGTACATCTTTCCATTCTCCCTCGAACGGTAGGTTTTCCTCAAACTTCCAATGCTTGAAAATCGAATACACCGCAGCAGGTTCGAGGTTCAACACCATCGCGAGCGACGCATACACACAGCCGTTGGTCTCTTGCAGTTTCAGTTTCATTGTCCTGTCTCCATGTGTCCGTAGTAGCCCTCAGCCTTGCACACGTCGCAGGTGTACGAACTGTCTCGCTCGTGGCAGGTACAGCGGGGCGTCATCTGCCCTATCAGGGTTGAGACCACGTTGTCGTAAGGATGCCGTGGAAGCTGGCAATGACCCGCCCGGTTCCAGGGGCGAGGGATCAGGAACGCCTGCCCGCCAGCCTCGCGAAACTCATCCACGTTCTTGTCTCGGTCGTCGATTAGGATCGCGCCCGGACCGGCGAACACACTCTTGTCCGCACCGATGAAGAACTTCCTGATCATGTGTCGGAAGTTGGATTTGATCCAATCGAACTTTCCAGCCACACACTCGCTACTGAGGGTCGGGCTAGTGGCGAAGTAGACATCGCCGACCGATTCCAAGACTTGCAGAAACTGAGGGGCGAGTGGGTAGCACCGGAGGCTTCGCCAGAACTCGTACCCCAGACCGTCCCAGAAGGTGGTAGCCGAGATAGCTTCCAGCCCTCTATTCTGTCGAACCAAGTTGGTAGCACCAAGAACATCCCAGCCGAATCCGATCGGATAGAACTGCTCGCCTTCGATCTCGGCTTCATGGAACGCCATCGCGGGCATCACGAAGTCGGTAATGACACCGTCAAGGTCAACAAATATCTTCGGCTTCGTCTTCAAACTCATCGAATAAGTCCTGTAGGTCTTGTTCTAGTTCGAGTTGCTCTTCGTCGTATCTCGGCTTCCAGTAGTCCCGCCAGTTCGGTGGAGCGAACAACTTGTCATAATCGTCGTCCGACCAGCCGGTGATGATCCAGATGCCCGTCCCGGCGGCTTCCCACTTTGGCCACTTTATCCGTTGAGCACGGGTGAACTCGTAGTCCAACGGGTTCTTCAAATCCACCCACCGCTGTCCATGCTTCGGGTGCATGATGTAAATGTCAGGGATTCCCTTCTGAAGTTGGTTGCCGATCATCCTTTCGACAGTCCAACCCCTCTGTATCAAGTACACAATGAACTTCCGCTGGATGATGGCTTCCGGTCCATTCTTCGAGCGGAATTTCTTCGGGTCCATCAGACGCCCTCGTCCATCTCGACCTGCGACGGGTCACAACACTGGTCGTGCCCTGCTGGCTCGGCTGGCGTGTGGGGCACACCGAAATCGGATTGATAGTAATCGCCGATGACTCCGAGAACTGACAGCGGCTTCTGTGCGTATTCCTTCTGGAAGCACGTCATGTCGCCGTTCTTCAGAATCGCAGTGTCTTCGTACGGTCCGAGCAGACGACGCTGAATCTCGTCAGCCGCGTCCCTTAAAACCGCCACGCACCCACTGAGGGAATGATAGCTGTCCTTGTTCAGCGTCTCCAGAACGATCCTGGTGATCGTGTAGTTCACGTCGCCCTGCGTCGCGTCGATCTGGCTGAGCCGTTTCACCAGCCCGTCGATGATCGTGTCCAGTGCCATTCGGTTCGCTATCTTGATATAAGGCATCGAGTTTTCTCCAAGTGTCATTGTCAGGTGTGGAAACGAACGGGTTCTTAATGTACTCTGGCTCGCCTCCACTTACCGTCGGTGCAGAGTACATAGGGTTCCAGTTTGCCGGTGTGCCAGTTGAGCACCCAGCAGATGGTGGGCTGACCCTCAATGCCGGGGAGTGCCATCGCGTGGGGCTGTCGAAGATCGGGTTGTACGGAGGTTTGTTGATCCCCGTCAGCCCGCTCGACCTGATCGGTCGTGGTGTCACATCCACCGCATAGACTTGCCCGCGATAGTTCCGCAGGACATACGTTCGCGGGTGATCGGCTAAGACGCTTGCACACCCAGCAAACAAGAACAAACAACCAACGAACCACGGTGGAACCCTCATGCTTGCTCCGGCTTCAGGATGCCCTCAACGGGCAGACATGCTTCGACCAAGGCGTCCTTGTCCTTGCTCTTGGCTTCACGGTACGGCAACACATTCTTCTGCGTCGCCAACGAGATCAGTTGGGCTCGCGTGAGTTTCTCCAACTGATGTTTCAGGTTCTTGCGTGCCTTGGCGGTCATCGCCCGTTCTCCAGTGCTACGAATTTGGCTTGCTGGTAGGACGTTGGGATGAACAACACGTCACCCAACGGATGCCCCTCACCAGCAGGACGCCATGAAAGTGTAATCTCTTTGTCATCCCACAACCCGCCGATCGACAGCCTCACGCCCGCCGATTCGATCTCCAGTCGGTCGCAGTCGAAGTAGCGAATCACCTCGGTCGGACCTTTACGCTCTCCAAGCGACTCGAAGTCAGACTCCCAAACCTTGGTTGGCGTCTGGTCGTCTTCCAGTTTCCTCATCACCTTGAGGGCTGTCTCGCGCTCCCGCTCCAGGTCTCGAATGTATTCCTGTGCGTACTTCGGGAGTCGCTTGAACTGCTCTTCGGTTATCTGTGTGTTTGGTGTTCCCATTTCAAGTTCCCAGGAATGAAGCCCCTTCCAATCCCCACGCCGCGCGAGCCAGAGCTAGAGTCACACGGGCGTCGTACAACGCATTGTGTGCTCTACCAGGGATGCCGTGAAACCCCGCCAGCTTATCGCATACGTCTCCATACCCGCTCATCCCATCAGGAGTCGCCAGCAGAGAGTTGACATCCAGCATCCGATGATGAAACCGCTGGATCGGGAAACAGTCGAGCCGCTTCAGGAATTGCATATCGAAGCTGCCGACGTTCTTCCCCATCGCGTGCAGCGGACCTGTCGGAGCGTTCTGATCCAACCAGATGATGAATCGCTCACACGGGCTGCCGAAGACCGGAGTCGACCAGCTATGAGCCTGACTTTCGGCGATCTGTAACAACAAATCGGCGTTCATGTGCAAGGCGTAGGCGTCGCCGACGATTTTCTTGCCAGGGTCGAGGACACAAGACCAGTAAGGGCAATCCATGATAGACTTGTCTCTCACGTCCATCACGAAAGCCACTTCCAGAATCTGGTGCTTCTCAGGGTCCAAGCCGGTTGTCTCAATGTCGAGCGAGCAGTACATTAGGATCTCCAGTGTGCGTGTGTGTTTAGTTATCAGGAGTCAGCGGGTCTGCAAACACCGCCTCGCCGCATTGCAGTACGACCGGGCTGACTTGCCCGCTCCCGAAGCTGTGGAGGCTGGACTCGAACCAGCAACAGTCCGGTTAACAGCCGGATACTCTACCATTGAGTTACTCCACAGTAACCGAGGGGGTGGGAAATCAACCCAGCTTTATCTGACCTTGCATCAGCCTCGGTAAGCTGCCCGCCCGGAGTCGAACCGGCGTCCCCGCTAGGGGTAGGATTATTGCCTGTCACCCGCGAGCAGCGTGTTGGGTTTTACCAACGCTTCATGATGTCACCTCATCTTCTGAGTCCCAGCGTTTCTTGATGTTGACAAGCCTCGTGACTTGAGACTCAGTTAGGTCGACCACTTTCATGTTGCCGATCAATTCGGTGGCGAGGTTCTCTGCTTCAAAGTCGCCTTCGACAACTGCCGCGATCAAGATTTCATTGAGCCTCATCGTCAACCCTTTCACTATTAAGTCTACCCCACAACCAGGGTCAGGTCAAGGAAATTCTCTCAGATCAGTCGGATATTCCTCAGAATTTCCCCGATTTCCTCACGCACCCGCCCGACACGCGCTTCATGTGCTGTCAGCATTTCGAGCAGGACTTCCAGCTTCCGCTGGCTGAACTTCCGGTAGATTTCCGGCTTGCCTTCCTTGGTGTTCAGTAGCTCATCCAATCTGAGCAGGGCGGTGTTGACATCGCTCGCCTGCTTAGTCACGTCCGCGTGCCCGTCAGACATCAGGTCGATAACGGCTTTCAGGTTCTTTCGGTTCACTGAGTTCGGCACTTTTGGTCCCCTTTCAACATAGTGGTCGTCGCCATGACCAGCGAGGCAGTTAAAGTCGTACTGGTAGTTTGCGCAGGTCTCACATGGACCTGAGCACGAACTGAACATCTTCATTCCAAGTGCTTCCCCAGGCAGCGGCGGACCAACTCCATCGCCCCGTCGTCCCGCCAGTGTTTCAATTTCACCGTCTTATGCGGCGGCTCCGGTCCGTTCTGGTCGGTCTTGATCCTGCTCACGTAATTGCCGACGTTGCCGGTCTCCACCTTCTTCAAGCCGATCTCAATGGTTCCGATGACACGCTTGCAATCTTCCATGCCGTGCGGCACAAGTTCAACAGTCACTCGCAACATCAGGCGGCGTCCTTTCCGTAGTTCTCCCACCAGAGGGGCTCCTTCTTGAAGTCTTCAATGTCCACGAAGTCGGTGATCCGGACCTGTTCCTTGCTGCTGTGCAGCACGTTCTTCCGGTTGCAAATCACGAACTCGCTGCACGTCGCCAGCCCGTTGTAGAAGTCAAACCCCTTCTGCGTGACGTAGTAGTGCGACTCAGGCTTGCCCTCCGGACGCCCAAGCAGCCCGAAGTGAACGAGGTAGCTGTAGTTCGTGGAGAACCCACGAGCACCCCGCTTGGGCGTCACCTTTGGGAAGTCGTCAGGGTACTTGAACTCGTGCTTGTGCTTGACCATTGTGAGTTGGCACAGGGAGATCAGAAGGATCACGCTCGCCGTCTCCAGCGTGTGTCTGTTGGAGCCCTCTGGACGGCGGGTGAGTGGGTCAAAGAACTTGTCGCGGGAACGGAGAACGACGTTTACGAATCGCAACATCTCTTGCACGTCGTTGCCAAGGTACTCCCACACGGTGTACTGTTTGCCTTCCTCTTTGATGCGGACGAGTTCCTTCGGGATTCCCGCCGTCACAAAGTCCGCGATGCTCAGCCGTTCCAAGATGTTCATGTTGCTGCCTTTCTGCAAATCGAGTTTCGTTCTATCTCAAGTATGACACCAATCTCCACATTGTCAAACCATTTTCTCAATTTCGTGGCATTTCGATGATCCACGTTCAAATTCTCCAAACATTACTTCTACCGGATAACCCTCTTCCCTGGACAATTCCCACCAAACATCCAGACATTCCGGATGGCACTTGACAGTCATCAGTTCCCCGTCTTCCCAAGTCCCCTTCTCAATCCGTTCACCACACCACCAGCACCTGTGGTCCTTGCGGCATTTCTTGATAGTAACGGTGCTCTCTTGCATCAGATCAAATCCTCCAGGGAAGACACGTCCGGGCACGGGTCCGGCTCTTCGTCAAGTTCTTCGAGTTCGCTGATGTCGATTGGCTCAACGTACGGGGAGTCCTTGTCATCAGCGTTCCAGCCCTCGATGCCGTGCGGGCTGATCTTCACGTCTAGGTCAGAACCGCCGCCCTTCTTGCCCGCCCAATCCAACATGGACTTGACCCAATCCATTCCAATCAGCGGCACTTTGTCACGAAACGATTCAACTACCTCCACGACCACAGCGGTGACAGCGTCGATCATCCACTTGGCGGTGACACTGAGCACTTCGTCGTGGACATTCATCGGGGCGACCAACCACTCGTGGACACCAGCAGGCTGCAAGTCCCATATCTTCCTCTGCAACTGCTTCGTGATCATTGCTCCAGGGGATTGGATGAGATGGTTGTTGGCAGCCCGGATGGTTGAGGCTTGGATTTGGAAGGCAGCACCGTAAAGGGCAGAAGAGACCGCTCCGGCGGGAGTCTGCGTTCGATCGCGTCGCACAACCTCAAAGTCGAGACGACGCCAAGGCTTTGGCACGTTGGTAGCCAGATCATACAGTGCCTTGGCTATCCGGTTTTCGAGTGTGAAATACCGGCGGAAGCCCAGGAAGGTCTCGACATACTCGGCGGGTTCCTTGTAGGTAATGTGTCCGGTCCCGACTTCCCCGTGCTGCTTGAGAGCAGAGAAGTCTTCGGCGATCTTCTCGCGGGTTTCCTTGATGCCGGGGTACTCGTTCTGGAAATCGTCGAACGCCTTCTCAGCGATCTTCTTGGGGATGGACAACTTCTTGTTGATCGTGTTGGCGTCGCCTCCGTACAGCGTGGCAAACACAGCCTGCTTGCCACGAGTGTACATATCAATGTCGCCGCCGTCGGCGAATCCCTTCGACGCCTTGATCTGGTCGCGTGTCTTCTCCGGGTAAATCTTCTCAGCCATCAGGGTGTGGATCGAGATGCCCGCCAGCAAGTTCTCGTGCAGCTTCTTGTCACCGAACACCGCGTCGGCGATCGTCACCTCGAACCCGTCGAAGTCCCCGCCGCATAGTTCCATGTCACCCCACTTGAGCGGGAACGACCCACGCACTTCCTTGCTGCCTTTGATCCCTTGAGCGTTCAGTCCCTCACCACCCGCCATTCTGCTGGACAGAGTCCCGATGACTTTGAACGCCGCGTGGAACCTGCCCGCGATGATGAGTTTCTCATACAGTTCAACTTCCTTTGCAGCAGCCTTGCATTTAAGGATTTCGTCTGCCCGTCTGGAAGCAAGAGTCGGACCTTCGGGTAGGAATCCTCTTCCTTCGCAACGGGGGCACTGTCCCGTCGTCTCTTCGCCAGTACCCAAGCAACGTATACACATCTCGCCGCCAAGGTCGTGATCAAAATCGTCACTCCCGCTGTCCACAACGAATTCTGCACGTATCTTCTCCAGGTTGGCTTTCTTGGTTGACTTGTCGATGAGCGTGGCTTCTGACTCATCCATCACTTCACGAATGTATGCCTTCACCTGAGAAGGCTTGTTGATGTTTACTGGGGATGCCTCAAGCACCGACTTGGATTCTCGCAGAAGCCCGGTGACTTTCTCAGTATCAACGACAAATCCATGCCAGCGTACGGCTGCCACCATGCAGGAGAGCACCGAGTCGTTATCATCGGCTTCAGGGAATCCGAAGTATTCGTCGAGCAGTCGTGTATATGTAACGTCGTCTCGTGCGTATCGTCGCGCCTCTTCATTCGTTCTCCAATGCTCAATGTCGTAGTGAATCAGGGCTGGCCACGCAAAGCCCTTGAGTTTGTGGTTCTTGTCATAGACTTTCCAATCTTGCGCCCTCGTGGCGACGGCGAGAGCGAACGGAGCAAAGCCCAACTCAGCCAGCTTCATCCCTTCGCGCGTAGGGTACACGTCCTTGAACGAGTGGAACTCAGGGTCCAATCCAAGGCAGTTCTCGGCAAGATACTTCAACCCGCGAGCGGGTTTGAACTTCAGAACAACGTCCTTGAAGTTCGGATCGACTTGGTCTTCCTTGCCCTTCTTGATTCGATCGTAGACACCCCACTTCGGGGCGTTTGGGTTCTTCCGCCCTGCGAACAGGATGCCGTCGAACTCGATCAGTCCTTCCAGGTGCCGCTGCAATGGTGCTGCCAGAGCGGTCGGAACCTTGGTGACGCGGACATCGTGCCGCGACATCAGGGTCTGGAACTGCCCCTTCCGGCTGTGCATCATGAGGCACATCACGCTCTTCGGCTTCACGCAAGGACCGTCACGCGCATCCCTCTCGGCTTCTGCCAGTTGACAGGGTGACAGGGTGGACGGGACGACGTTGCCGTGCCGCTCCAGTATGACTCGCCACATCGTGTAAATCTTGCAGATGTGAAACCAGTCATACGTCGCGTTGAAGAACACGCACGTCCCGGTGCAGAAACGCTCGATCAGGTCGAGCGTCTCTTGCACGGGGACATCCCAGAGATTGTGTAGGTGCTCTTCCCCATCTTCGTACGCCCACTGGATCAGGGTAGCCAACCCGTGGTATCCGCACGTCTCGGTGTCGATGTAGAAAGCGCTCTTACGAAATCTCAAAACGACGCTCCTATCTTTGCTTCTCGGATGACACGTCGGATCATGGCAGCCCGCATACCCACAGGCACCTCTCTACCAGTGCCAGCGAAGCGTTGCAGCAGGATGGCATCCATCTTCTGCACAACAGCAGTCGCACCACCGTAGATGTAGGCATTGATGAGTGAGTCGAGTTGTCGCGATCCAGTGTCCATGTTACTACCAGTCCATCGAGTCGAAGTAGGCGTCTTCGTAGGCGTCAAGTTCTTCGATCGTCTTGAAGTTTTCATTCCACTTCAGGCGACCCAACTTGAGACGCCTCTTGTCACGTTTCTTCTGTGCTCGCTTCGCACACTTCTCGCAGGGTTGGGGCGGTTCGGGCTGCGGGGTGGCGTCAATGCCGCGAACCTCCAGCGTTTGACTTACCGGGCAATACCCGACTTCAGAGACCATAACCTTGAAGGTTCTGACGACGGTCTTCCCTTTCTCTTCCGACCTGATGTACGCAGTGTACTCAGCGGAGGGGTAAGGCTGAGCCAGTTCAGGCGGCACAGGGTAAAACGAGAAAGTAAACTCGTCTGGTCCGGTGCGTTGAAAAGCGCTCAACTCGCCTCTCGCTGTTAGCATCTGGTGAGGCACCTCAATCGTCAGATCGACGTGCTCGACGAAGTAATCAACATACGTCAAGCATCGGACCAAGTCCACCTCTACCTTTCCGCTTTTCCACTCGCTGCCGAAAAGCCCGGAAGCAGCCATCTCAAATCGAACAATAGGTTTCGTCATTGTCCCTCCAGTAAAAGTCTAACTCACAGATCGCTCATAGTCAACACAGTTTCTCCGAGATAGTACACGTATGGCATCACGAAGCGGTAGCGATGCCGCGTGATGATGCGCTCGAACTGAGGGTCCAACCCTGGCCACTTCACTTCGTTGTCCGTATCAGGGTCGTAGAACAGAACGAAATCGTGACGGGGTTCGAGATGGTAGTCGAACGTGAACTCATCGCCGTCGTCCAGCGTCTTGACGAACGGAAACAGCATCCCGTGCATCGGACCGTTGATGATCGGGTAGAAGACGTTGCCGTCCATCGCCATCAGCATGTCGACAGTTATCCTGGTTCCCTGACGAATTGCGTCGTACTGTGCAGTGAAGCGAGCCGACAGGTTGTCGTAGGTATAAAGTTTCTGAACGGCACCCCACACAGCATAGATCGGCAGTTCCCGACACTGCATGATCGGAGTCTCGTTCAGTTGCTGTGCCATCGCAATCATCGAGGGCATTAGGTGCATGTCCACAATCTCTTCCAACGACGGCAATTCAACATTGTCCGCTATCATGCACGAGCAGTAGAAATGGTTGTGGAACGGTTTTCGGGAGTCCCATTGCTCCGGGTCCGCCGGTCGAATCTCACTTGTCACCTCGTTACATAGCGAGGCGAACCCCTCCAAGAAGGCTAATTTCAAAGTGTCGATCATTGAAGAATCTCCTGGTTCGAGTGCGTAAATGGTAACGACCAGACAGGTCGTACGGCGTGGGAACGATCACGTCGGCTGGCTCTGGTCTCAGCAGCCTTTTGTCCACCGCAATCTTCAGAACAATCGTCACAGGTGTGAAGTAAGTGCTCCCTTCTACCGATCCCCATAGTGTACCTGCGTACCACCCACTGGCGTCGAGGATCGGTCCGCCGGAGTCTCCGCTCCGGGCTTGCGCGCCATCTACTGAGTTCCACTTGTAGCCGCCACTACCCCAACGCTTCGGTGAGAGCGTGCCCCAAGACTGTTTGAAGATTCCGTATCCGTAGCCGTTCACTGACAACTCGGCTTTTGACTCCCGCTCGAACCCCATGCGACTGAACACGAGAGGCTTGGTTGTGCGTGGGTCGTTCTCCAGCTTAATGAATGCCAAGTCATGCTCTTTGTCGGTGTGGACGACATCGCCTTTGATCACTTCCCACGACGGGAACAGAATCTCCACAGTGCGGCTCTGGCGATCCTTCACAACATGGGCGGCAGTCACGATCAGTTGCTGCCCAAGGTACGCGCCGCTGCCTGCGCTTCGGGCTCCCTCTCCGCCTTTGTCTTTCACATGCACACGCACACACGCCGCCGGAGGGACCGACAGGTGGGGCTGCTCAATCGGCTCGCTCGCTATCGACGGCAGGCACAACACGAATCCCAGGATTGTGGCGGTCAACAGACTCCGCATAATTAGGTCTCCATTAACTTGTTGATGATGGTACGAAGATCACAAAGGTTTTCATCCTTGGCTTGGACGACGGCGTCCAAGTTGAGTTCTTCCTTCGGCGGGCGATACCCGGCAGCCCACAATGCCTCGAACAGATGTTGCAACGGTTTGCCGTGGCTGCGAACATCGAATCTCATGCACGGCTCGATCCTGACGCTTGGGTCATGCACCTGCATGATCACAGGCTGAGCAACGGAGACGATGTCCCCGCGACGCTCAATGATTCGCAAGTCAAATGTATCCCACGAGATGTCATAGTCGATGTGGAACGCGAAACCGTCACGGCGATCGCTGGGGTGCCACGGGCTATACGACATACCGAACCTCAACTTTCGTTGTGTCTGGAGGGGCGGGGCGAGGGATACCGGGCATCGGGATGAGAGTCTCATCCTTCAATCGGATCGCGTTGTGCCAGTTCTTGTCGGTGTATTTCTTCGGGTGCGTCCGCATTTCCCGCTTCTGCTCTTTGGTCAGAAAGTCCGGGCGAAAGGTGAACGCGCGGATCGTCTCGTGCGTGTGCCCGGTGAACTCTTCTGCGTGAGCCCACAGCCCAAGCACCTCAAGGTCGAACCGCTGCTGCTCGCGGAGAGCCTCGATCTTCGTCAGTGTTCTTTGAATTTCGTTCATACTAAAGTCTACCACACAGACTGGCTGAAGTCAAGTCGAAATGTGAAAAAGCGGCGGTCCCCATGAGAGACCGCCGCCGCACACCAGAGAGGAACTATCGTTACACGCAGCCAACCATACACACCCTCCAAAGGAAGCTAGATAGAAATGTCGTCCATGTCAACGAGCCGATAACGTCTCGGACCCTTCAGTTCGTAGTCACAGCGTAGCTTCACAGGAAGCCGCCATGTGATGCCATACTTCTTGTTGACACCGTGAATGAGTTGGGACGGCTCAGTGAACCCGCCCAGCGAATTGTACGAGTACGCATCGCTTGCTGGCCACGCTCCGTTGATGAGCATTTCACCGTTCATCTCTGTTGTGCTGCCAGGGCGATGGAAGTGACCGCAGCAGTAATACCGCACGGGCACGCCCTGCCTGACATTCTCCAGCGCCATCATTCGGTGACGCCGCTTCTCCAGTCCGTACCAGGGAATGCCCAGGCTGGACCGAACATCATCGCCGTGGAAGATGTGGAAACCCACGCCGTCGATGTCTACGTTGCAAGAGAAGGCGTTGGGGATGCAGAAGTTGATGTTGGGGATGTCTCTGCAATACATCCGAGCCGTCGTGGCAATCAGGTAGTCCCAGTTGTCGTGGGCACCGTGGTAATCCTTCTTGTTGCTCCGGCGACCGTGGTTGCCCGGCACGCAGACCACATTGATCTGTTCAAAGTACGGGGCAAGATCGCGGAACATCAGGGCTTGCAACTGCCCGATCGCGTGGCAGTTCTTGAAGCAGTTGCGGAAGTAGGACCGCTGTGCTGCCCCGTGAATCTCACCGCTCGTGTGGTCGCCGTAGGACAGCACGGTGAGTGAGGGGAACCGGAACTGCGGAGCCAGCGTCTGCTGGGTCCACTTGAGCGTCACGTCGATCAGCCGCTCGGCACGCGCCATCGCGATGGGGAAGTTGTACATCTCCAACCCACCAGTATCATCGTGCGTGATTACTTGATCGAAGTGACCGTCGGACAGGTGCATGACAAGGTGCTCGGACATCGTGTCGTCGCCTGGGACGAAGTTCTTGCGAGCGGCTGGCAAAGCTGGAATCGGTTTGATTCGCTCTTCCATCTCATCTTCGATCGCCTTGAACAAGCCGTGCGTCTTCGCTGCTTGCTGCAACTGACGCTTGGCTAGGTTCCGCTCTTCGCGAAGATGCGCGACTTCGGCTTGCAGCGAGAAGATTTGTCGGTCTTCATCGCTCACCTCGCACGGGGCTTTCACGTCCCGATGGACCCGCCCACACGCGATGTCGCTGATAACAGAGCGGCTGACTCCAAACTTCTCGCCGATCTGTTTCTGTGTCAATTCCTTTCGAGCGAGCGCGTCCTTGATGTGCCCGACTTGATCCTTTGCCAGCTTGGTCATTTAGTCCTCTCCAATGCTCACGGTGTTGTAGAATGGATGGTTCTCGATGATATAGTCGATAGCATCCTTGAAGTACGTGCCCTCCAGCGTGAAGAGCCTTTCCTTGAGATTGATGTCGGCGAGGTGTGCTCTCTGCCGTTTCAACTCATCAGGGTTCGTAATCAACTCGACCGACTTGGCAATCAATGCCTGCGGGTCTTCAAAGTTGTTGTACGACATATCAACGCGGTCGTTGAGGTACATTCCCGCGCGATTGTAGAAGCGATCACCCACCAGCGTCAGGAATGGAATGCCCATCCACAGGGACTCCACTAGGACGTTGTAGCAACCGAACGGGAATGAGTTGAGAGCAAAGTCATGCTTCTCAGCCTCCCGCATGTAGTCGACATACTCCCACTGCGAATGAACGTACGCATTGGGAAGCAGGCGGGTCACTTCTCGAATGAACGGAGGCAACGCAGCGTAGCGGTTCAGTCCGGGCGACCCGAAGAGATGAAACTCGTGGGTCGTTTCGGGGTTGACTTGCAACGCACGCTTGTTGATCTCAGCCAACATGGTGAGCAGCGTGTGGTTGTACTTGTCCGGTCCCCAGACACAGTTGATCCGGACGACGCCGTCGTCAACGTAGTTGTGCTGTCGCTCGACACTTGGCCACGCAGGCTCTTGTGCCAAGCCGGGGATGAGCACCCGTGTCTCTGAGTAGGCGGCATCGGCATCCTTCTCCACCTGTCCGCAGATGAAGTAGTCAATCTCGTTGCCGTCACCCGTCGTGTCTGGGTGCCCGTATCCCACGACTTGTATCGGAGCCATGCGAAAGTTCGACATCCAGATCGACTCGTCCGACATTCCGATGTCGGGGAAGTAGACCAGTTGGTAGTCGTTCTTCAGCACTTCGTCTGGAATCCGCAACTGCCCTTCACGGGTGAAGTAGGCGTGGTGAACTTCATCGAAGTAATCTGTCACCATCGTTGACGGCACCAAGTCTGGCGGGTTTGTCCAGATCAGGGTCAACTTGTAGTGCTCGCGAAGCTGTTCGAGCAACGGACCCTGCGACTTGTACACCGCGTGGTTGCGATGCCACCGCTCGGTGACGATCGCGATCGACTTCGGGTTGGGGTTATTCTCGAACGGCGGTGCAGTGCCCTTGGATTTGATCCCCTTGTTGATGATGCTCTTTACTCGCCGGACGGCGTTCTGATTGTGGTACGTGCATCCAAAGTACAGACCGGACAGGCTCTGATGCGGCGGGACAAACCGCTCGTCCATCAGTTCCAAGTGCCGATAGAAATTCTTCTGGATGTTGAACGTCGGTGACGACAGACCGAGCATGTAGCTCATGTACCAGAGCGAAGCGAGAGCGGGATCGCAGTCGAACAGTTTCTTCTGGTCGATTTGAATCTCGCAACGCGGGTTGAGCAGTGACATCATCTTGCCGACGTTGTTCTCGATGCCAAGCGAGGCGTCGAGTGCGGCATCGGTAGTCCGCATCGAACTGGACGCGAAGATGCTCTGTAAGACGTGCCCCAACTGGATCAACTGAATTGCCGATTTTCCAACCGGGTAGAAATCTACGCGCGAGACAGCCATCGAATACGTGAAGCAAAAGTCATTCAGCTTCACGATCGCAGAGTTGCCGAATCGCATGTAGTGGTGCATCTCGAAGTAATGCAAGAAGTGAACGAAGTCATCCCACAGAGTGACATCGAGGTCCGCGATCTTGCGCATCGCCTTCCTGACATCGAGGGTCGGGATGTCTTGCTGCGGGTCTTTTGGCCACGCAACACAACACCCGTCGACCTTCTTGGACTTCACTACCTGCCGCTTGCGGCGGTTACGAGCTAACTCTTTCTCACGCTTCTTCGTTCTTGCCAAGAGGCACCTCCACGAGTTTGCCGAACTCGAATTTCAAGAGACCTTTGCATTCAATCCCCAGCTTGATGATTTCGTCTCGGATGTCGAGCGATCGCCAGGACGTGGTGCATATGATATAGTCAACGGGGAATTTCTTCAACGCTGTCGGAGAGACCATCGGAATCTTCGTGCCGGGCACGCAGAATCCCCATTTCTCTTCGTGGCTGTCAACCACGAGAGTGGTATCCGGCAGCTTGAACTTGTTGATGAACATGGCGGACTTTCCACCGCCGCCCCACAGCGCGACCCTGTCGGTCGTGTTCACCAACCAGCTACGCACTTCGTCGATCTTGGCTTGAGCCCGCTTGTACTTGAACAGGATTTGATCAACCGTCAAACCCTTGGTCCGCTTGGGCTCCAGCTTCGCCATCGCGACGATCACTTCACCACCATACGTGGTGGCTGCGTGAGAGAACTCAATCCCGCACGCGCGGAACAGCTTCATCATGCTGAGCACAGTGAAGTGTTGTGGGTGCTCGTACGTCCAGTCTTCGATGCGGCATTTCTTCAATGCCTCTTGACAGCACGGGACTTCGATGAGCAGGATTGTGTCTTGGGCTCGCTTCTCAGCCATCCGGACAATCGGCTCGATGAACTCGCGCGGATTCTCCATGTGCTCCAGAAGGTGCCGCATGATGATCACCAACTTACCGCCGTCCAGCGGGATGTGCTGCTTCGGGTCGAAGTGCTCGCGGTAGTATTGGATGCCCAACTCTTCCGCTCGCTCGACTGCCTCGCACGGGTCGATCGCGATCTTGATCGCGTCGGTGTTGATCCGGTTGAGGAACTCGCAGTCGCCCGCACCGACTTCGATGATCAATTCAACGTCTTCGATTTCTTCGACTTGCTTGACCGTTACCTCAACGTGCCTCTGCCAGCCGCTCCCACTATTGTACATGCGACAGCCAGCGGCTGCGTACGATACGTGGTTCGGATTGAAGTCGATGTTGTGGACGTGCCCGCAGTTTCGGCAGATCGCCAATCGGATTCGGTGGCGTTCCAACGATGCAGACTGCAACGGGTCGCGCTGCAATGCCACAAGAGACATCGGCTGGCTGCCCATGTCGAACAACACTTCTTGGTCTGTCGATTGACAGGCAGGGCAACATTGGATATAACTCATCGCATCTCCCGGTCTTCAAGTTCAGTGTCAACAATCAGGATCGGTCCCTGACTTGTGTCTTGTACTTCGACGATTGCGTGTTGTACGCCGTCGATCTCGACGACCACCTCACCGTCATCGCGGCAGAGTTCCAGGTCGTCGAGCAGTTCGCTAAGTAGCATTTTCCAATTCTCCAAATAATGGGATGACGTATACGCCGTAGTCTTCGTGATCACACCACTCTTTGATGTCGATCTCATCTTCCGGACCATGCACCAACAGCTTAGGCAACTTCAAACCATCCAAGGCTGACACCAGCCTGCGAACGTAAAAGAAGCCAAGCGACTTCTCATTCAGCTTGACATCGACAAGTTCACCGGCTTCGGTCGCCAGCACCTGGACTTCGATCGCTTCGATTCCGTACTCCCGATCCGCCTTCACGGTCAGGTTTTCCAGAATCCACTGAATGCCTTCGTTTGCCGGACACGTCCCGACAGTGTACAAGTCGAGACCTTCGGGGACCGACAACACACCAACCACTCGCGCGTCACTCATCGCACATCTCCTGAAATTCACCAAGCGTCATTTGTTCAAGCCGACGGTTGTCACGCAACACGCCGAGAACCTTACGGTCAGTACCAAGATGGAACAGGTCGACAATCGTCGCTCCCTTGTTCTCATCCATTCCCGGTCGGTGGATTCGGTCTTCAGCTTGCGAGCGAGACTCAGGCATGAAATCGTTCGAGTAGAACACCGCCATGCGAGCCTCAGTCAAGGTCAGTCCCATTCCTCCAGACGCCGGGTGCGCTACAAACGCCACCCGCTCTTTCGTCATATCTGCCCAGTAGTCAAGGGGCTTGCACTGCTTCGCAGTGATCTTTGTGCCGTCGGCTGGCATCACTTTCCAGCCGCGACCGTCAACCTTCACCACGTCCCAATGCTGCTTGTGGCAGAGGCTGATGATTCTGTCTACCGATCCCTGGAAGCCAGCGAAGATCACGAGACGCCCCTGGTCTTCGTTCTCTTCCAGCAGATCGCGTATAGCCTGATCCTTCGGCGTGTTGATCTGTTTCGTTTCCCGAACCATGTTCGGAACTTCACCCACACCGTCACAATAACTGCACGGTCCGAGCCGCTTCTCGTAATGGTCCAGGTCATCTTGAGCGTCTACGTCGACCTTCTCACCATCGAAGTACCAGTCTTCCTTTTGTCCTTTTCCCTTGCAGACGGGGCACGAGATGGTGGGTTTCTTCTCGTCCTGCTTCTCGCGATACTGGAACCCGTCGCTCAGTTCACGCAGCCACGTCAATCCTTGAATCGCGGATATGGCGGATTTGGCCAGCGCTTTAGCCACTCGTTTAAGCGTGGATGTGGGTTCAAGTTCGACGACTCGATAGTTCTTGTCCGGTATGTCGAGGCAGTCTTTCTTCTTGAGGGTGACGACCAAACCTTCGAGTCGATCGTGAAGGAAGGCGACCTCGTTCTTTGAGGGTACGAAGTCGTGGTTTCCTTCGCCTCCGCCGAACAGAATAGCGTCTTCATCCATGACATGATTCGCATGATCGGCGTACTCACCGCATATATCACATTTGTTCTCGTCATCTCTCCACGTCTTTCGTTTCCAGAACTCTCCGGCATCGGTCATCTGCTTCTCGAAGATGGCGAGCCGGAACTCAAATGCCTTGTCGCTTCCTTCCTTGATGAAGCCTGGGTATGCGATCTCACACTGTGCCCACCAGTCGACGGGCGATTTGGGCGAGGGCGTGCCGGACATGAGAATCACGTATCCATCCCAGCCATGCTCCCTCCGGATCGAATCCGCCAGATGGGCAGCCGCGCGGGTCCGCTTGGCGTTCCACGTCTTGAGCCGGGACGACTCGTCGAAGATCACACCAACGGGCGCAGGTCGTCCCTTCTCCCACTTCTCGATCTCGATCCTCAGACGGTCGTACGTCATGAGGTTGGGCATTACCTTCAAGCCCCATTTGACAAACTCCCGTTCAACTGCGGCGAGACCTGACTTGGGGGCAACCCACCACCAGTCAGTGACGCCAGACTTTTCCATGAGTTCGATGGCTGCCAGGGTCTTACCGACGCCCATTTCAGCAGCCCAGATTTGGTAGTGGTAGGTGAGCCCTTGGTCGGCGAGCATCTTCTGGTGGTCGAACAGCGGGCGGGTGTAGCCGAAGTTTCTCAGCGGCTGCTCCCAATTCTCGTAGGGGTTGCCGCCCTGCATGTAGTCAAGCTGGAAGTTGTTCCGGCAGCAGTCTTCGACCGACCATATCTTTCGGTTGTCATCAGGTATGAAGCCGTGCCAGCGGGAGCCTCGCATCGCCTTGATCTCACCCTTCAACGCGAACGGTGACTTCAGGAAGTAGATGCGACTGCCGTCACGCTCTATCGTGGCGGGAACCTTGAGCAAGGTTCCTTTCTTTGTCTCTGTGATCAGTTTGATTTCTTCAATCGTCATATCTAAAGTCTACCACATTATGCTGTGCAAGTCAAATGCTTACGGATGATATTCCAGAAGAAATGTGTGGTCGCGGTTGTGAGGTTTGGATTTGAAATCGAAAGCCGACGCCAATCCGATGTTCTTGAACTCGGTAAAGATCAGGTTGTACGTGTGCCGAACCTCCCGGCTGACTTCCTTCTGGCACCCACGCAGAATCGCGGCGTGCCACTGTAGGAGTGTGCCAGCAATGAACCCGACGAAGATGCCCCGCTCGATGGACTCCACCATGACGGTTGGCATCCCTGCCACCTCCAGAATCTCAGCCCAGTCCCGCTCGTCAGCGGCGATGATGAAGCCCGCATGGAATAGCCCAAGGATGGGCTTGATGTCGTTCGCCGACTTTGCGTTCGGGTTCTTCATCGCCGCGATACACAGCATGTGATGCAACGGAGGTTCGTGACCGGCAGAGTCAGCCGCATCAGCGAGATTTCGATCAAGCGACTGCCGACCAAGAGGCAGGAACTTCCGCGTATCGAGACTGGAAAACTGGACGAGAGCAACTCCGCTCATTACTCACCTTTGATCCCTAGCCACTGGTTGCTGAAATCCATTAGAGCCGCGTTCGGACAAGCACCACGACCCACCAGCTTCGAGCCGTCATGGAACTCAGCCACGGCGACCCATTCGAGCCCGTCATGGGACATCCGGGGGATATAGTGGCGGTGCGGGAGTGTCTGCATTTGGTAGATAGCCCTGCGGGCTTCCGCTTCCTCCAACTCCACCTTGGCTGTCTGCGCCTTCAGGCTCTCCGCTTCCTCTCTGAACCGGAGGATAGTGTCCGAATCTTTCATGGAACTGGGAGCCATGCTTGACAGCAAAGAGAGCAGCCCAGACAGCGTTTCCCACTGCTGCGGCGTCAAATGGTGGGTTGATAACGTAGTTGGACATGATGTTGTCCCGCCGCGCGACCAGGGAGAGGACGCCACTTTCATCAGCGATTTCAAAAGTCGTACCATTTTGCGCACACCACCTTAACGTCTTTTCCAGGTCGTAGTCGAGTTCACTCATTTGGGTCTCACAAAGGAACCTCCCGGCGGGCGACCGAGGAAATGCGCCCACCGGGAGGGAAGAGGCTGACGGTTAGCGAGCACGCTTGCTGCGTGTCTCGGTGGCTTCCTCGTCTACCTTCTCGGCACCCTTCTCAGGGTTGCGGAACTTCTCAACCTCTTGGTTGATCTGCTCCACCGTTACCTTCATCGCGTCTTCCGCGAAAGGCTCCGAGCACTTGGTGATGACGGGGACATGCCAGCCGTAGTCGGGCATCTTCTTGTATCGGATGCCGAGCGACGCGGGCTCACGGTTGTAGAGGAACGGACGCAGCTTGGCAGCTTCGTTCCGCCCGCTCTTGTTGCCGAAGAACAACTCGAACAACTTGCCAGTCGTCCGTTCAAGCACGAGGAACGACGGTCCCCACATGCAGCCGGTGTTCTTCGGGGCGGTCTTGATCCGCTGGAACTCTGGATCGTTAGTATCATAACTCGCGATGATCGCGTCCTTGTCGGACACGTCCAGAGCCTTTGGGCGGTAGTCCAGAACGATCACGTCGATCTTGTCGCCAAGGTCTTCAATGTCATCGCCGCCGGGCTGAGGCACGCCCCATCGACCAGGGCTGATCTTGCCCTCATCGACGTACTTGCCTTTGGTGATAAGTTGGATACGAGGCAGGAAGTCCGTACCCTTTGCGACTTCGTCGAGGGTCTCGACAACGTCTTCGCGGACGGCGGGAAGCATGTTCAGTTTGTTGGCGAAAGGAACCAGTTCGTTCGACATAGTTAGTCTCCAGTTTTGGAATGGTCAAATACAAATTTCTTAATCAGGTCACGATTGAGTTTCATCCACTCGTCTCTTGTTGCTCTTACTTCACTGTCTTTCTCTTTCTCCTGTCTTCCGGCACGTTTCGCTTCAAGGGTAATGGGATCGAGACGCAACAACCACTGCAAGCACGCCACCCAGCCGTCTCGTGGCGTCTTTGCTCCGAGAGCTTCACACACACCCTTCCACTTCGTAGGCTTTAGAGCCTCACGCTTCAGGACATTGATCGCTCTCGGTTTGGGGTTGGTATCGACCCCGAACTTTCGGTCTTCCTGTTGCAGCCGCATCAGGTACGCTTTGTAATCCCGATTGGCTAACTTAGCTCGTTCGATGAACTCGCTGGCGCCCATACCGATGGCGTCGTCAACGAACTTCTCCTGCAAGTCGGCGGGCAAGTTTGCTAACGCAAGTGCCGCCTTCATACTTATCTCGCCTCGCTCGAAAGCCGGGATGGCACTCTCGCAAAGGCGGTTCAACTGCAACTGGTCTTTGACCCACTGCGGGGTCTTGTCAATCAACACGCACAACTCTAAAAGAGATCGCCCACTCTCCATGAGCATCTTCAATCGTCGTGCGTATTCAAATGTGTGAGTCTTCGGTCGGATCGCATTGCACTTCAACTGGAAGATCAAGACTTCATCGTCTGTCATCTCCCTGATGAGACAAGGAATAGCCACCAACCCGGCTTCCTTCGCCGCCTCAAACCGATGCCAACCTTCAACGATCTCGTATCGCCCATCCTTGGGACGAACCAAGATGGGTTGCAACAACCCGTCCTTGGCGATCGACTCGACCAACTCGGTGTACTCTGGCGATCTGCGCCGCACTGGTCTGAGACTAATGCGTGGGCGGTCGATCTCGGAAAGTGGTAGGAATCGTTGTTCGTGCGTCATTGCTCTACATCTATTGTAGCAACTTTGATCCGTATTTTCCGCGCGTTCTCGGTTTTCTCGGCACTTTCTCGGCGGCGGAGTTTTGGCGGAGGCGGAGTTCGGAAAACACTCCCTATGCAAAACTTGTCATGGTTGCACGATTTTCCTTGGGACTTGTTTTTGAACTCCGCCTCTCCGCCTTTCGATGACGGCTTTCTCTAAGTCCTTTGAAGCTAGTGGGTTATGAGTTACCTACCACCCCGGAGAGGGGGCGGAGTTTTTAGGCGATTTCGACGAAACTCCGTCCCCTCTATCGGGTGGTGTGGTGATTTGGCAACACCCTGTAGAGGGGTTTCCACCCGTTAGAGGGGGCGGAGTTTTCGTCGCCGACGGCGAAACTCCGCCAATTCTCCGCCCCCGCTGCCGGGTGGTTTGATGAGCAATCACGGCACCCATCTGGGAATGCGCGGAAAATTCCCAGCAAAGTTGCTACAATAGGGGTAGACGATTTTGAGATTTCGGAGGAAGACATGCAACGCAACCCTTCTGTTACGTCTGCGTTCCAGACGTACTTTGAGAACGTCCTCAAACAGAACCACAACAATCCGGCGCTTATATCCAGGTGGGGCGCCGAACCCGCCCGCTTCGAGACACAGATCATGTGCAAGAAGATGGGCACGCCGATCCCAGATTCACAGAAGTGGACCTGCGATGGCGAGACGTTCGGACCACAACGCTGGCCATACGACTCTGACACTGAGCCCAACTACAGCGACCCACCCATCCAGTACAACATCGGTGAGAGACTCCTGGCGATCGGAACAAGCTGGTGGGATTGGAAGAACAAGCGATCCATCGGGCTAGGCTTCGACTTCGACTCGCTCATCGACCACGATGAGGGCGTCGGTGTCGATCAGTCTACCATCGCCAAGTTGGACAGACTGGACTTGCCGTGGGTGGAGGTGATCCGCTCGACGCGGGGCAACGGACGACACATCTATATCTGGTTCGATCCAGACAACGCCCCGATCGCAAACAACCATCTTGAGCACGCCGCGATCGCTCGCTCATTCCTCCCGCTGCTGGCGACCCACTCAGGACTTGACATCGACACGAGCGTCGACTGCAAGGGTCTGATCATGTGGATTCACCATGTGAACGCGACGAAGGAAAACCGTGGCTACGAACTCGTCAAACCAGCAACGCAAATTCTGACTGCCGATCATGTTCCTCCGAACTGGAAGGATCATCTCGAAGTCGTCTCCGGCAGCAGAACCAAAGTGCGCGTCCAAGGATGGACGCCCAATGGTACAACATCGGGTGATGAACTCGATGAAATGACCCAGGCGTACTCTCGTACCGAACTGGACGAAGTTCACCTGAAGATTCTGGAAGAACTGGAAGGTACGGGGCACACGTCGGTGTGGGTCCACGACCACCATCTGTGGCAAGGTCATACCGGAGCATTGAAGCAGGTGTATGACGATTTCGCCGAACGCGGCACGCCGCTGCGCGGGCTGTTCGACACGAACTCATCAGATACTGACCCTGGCAAGCCCAACTGCTTCGCGCGACCCAAGCCCGGAGGTGCTTGGGACGTGTATCGTTTCGGTGAAGGCACGGCAGAGCACCCTCTGTGGGATCAGCAAGGCAAGTGGACCCACATCGGATTCAACACCCAACCCACACTGAAACAGGTATGCTTGGCGAGCGGAGGCTATGAAGGACCGGACCAACGAAAAGGATTCCTGTTCGACTCAAAGGATGACTTCCTGGCTGCCTTGGAGTTGTTGGGCTCGAAGGTGAAGCTGCCCAAGAAGGCAGACGGCAGGGAGTTGTCGCTGAGAATGATCGACGGGAGGATCGTGGCGACGGTCGAGAAGAAACGCGGGGATGAGAAAGAAGACTTCCCGCGATGGGTGAAGGGCTCCGGCGTCTGGGAGCGACTCATCGACGACGCTGATGAGACTGCTGATACGGAAATGGAGGAAGAGACTCTCTGGTCCGAACTGGACGGGAAGTTCCGAGCCCTGCGGGTTGCGGGTGTGTGCGGTGGGCAATTCCACTCGTGGGTCATCTACGACAACACTGAGTCGTGGACCACCCACCCTCGCGAGAATATCAAATCGTATCTCGCCTCCATTGGCTACAAGCAGGCAGATGGGCTGCTTGGAGGCGCCATCTACAAATGCTGGACCCTCGTGAATGAACCGTTTGGACCTGAGTACCCTGGAGGACGTATGTGGAATCGTGATGCCCCGCAGTTTGTTTACCCACCCGTCGATTTGAAGGAAGGCGAAGAACCGAAACACCCGACATGGAACAGATTGCTTGAGCACTGCGGTGTCGAACTGAACGAATACATCCCAGAGTTGAAATGGTGCAAAGACTGGGGCATCACCACTGGCGGCGATTACCTGCTCGCGTGGATTGCCTGCATGTTTCAGAACCCTTGGTGCAAGCTGCCGTACCTCTTCATGTACGGTCCGCAGAACAGCGGGAAGTCATCGTTCCATGAGGCTATCGGCTTCTTGCTGACAAAGGGAGTGGAGAAAGCCGACCGGGCGTTGACATCGAAGCAAGGCTACAACGGCGAACTGGAGGGAGCGATCCTGGCAGTTGTCGATGAAGTTGACATCACGAAGGCAGGGTCGGAAGTCTACAACAAGCTGAAGGAATGGGTGACGGCGGGGACGATCTCGATACACGCCAAGTACAAGCAAGTTGTGGACATGCCCTCTACTCTGCACTTCGTACAGATGTCCAACGACCGCCGCAGCTTGCCAGTGTTCCCAGGCGACACGCGGATCACGGCGATGAACGTGCCGTTCCTTGAAGCCGAGATTCCCCGTGATGAGTTCCATCGCAGGCTCAAGGAAGAGGCGTCTCACTTCATGCGGTCGGTAGTGGACTACCATATGCCGCCGCCGATCGGACGCCTCGCGTTACCGATCATCGAGACGCAGGGCAAGATCGACGCCGCTGACGCGAACACTGACGATCTGGAATTGTTCCTTGAAGAGAAGTGCTTCCCGGTTCCGGGGGCGTTTATCAAGATCACCGACTTCATGGAGAAGCTGCACGCCTACTTGCCAGAGCATCTTATCTCAGATTACCCCAGGCGGGTGGTGGAGCCAAGACTGAAGGAACGCTACGTTGTTGGAATGGGATCAGGAAAGAACAACCAAGTATTGATCGGAAACCTATCATTTAACCCTAACGCGAAGCCCAGCACACCGTACACAAGAGAGGGTGCGAAGGTACGAAAGGAAGAACTATGAACGACATGAAACCAACGAATCCGAAAGACGCGATAGGCTCGACGAAAGTCCCGTACGATCTCGTCCCTGAGAGTGCGATCGCCGAACTGGCGACGGGCTTCTTGGAAGGGGCATTGAAGTACGGAAGGTACAACTGGCGTGCGAAAGGCGTGAGGGCGTCGATCTATTACTCGGCGATGCGACGCCACATGGCGAAGTGGTACAACGGAGAGGATGCCGATGAGAAAACGCGGGTCAAACATCTCGCCTCTGTCATGGCGTGCTGTGCGATCATCCTAGACGCGGATTTGTGTGGAAAGCTGAATGATGATCGCCCACCAAAGGCTCCGGTCAGCAAGAGGATCGACGAACTGTTTGAGGTGATTGCCCATCTGAAAGGACTGTTCAAGGACGAGCACCCACACCAGTACACGATCGCCGACAGCGAAGAGTTCGGTCCCGACTGCCCTGGAGGGTGCGGGGCGACCGGGCTCGACAGATGTGACGACTGTGGGTTCACGCCAGAGGTGCCTATTGTCTTCGAGATCAAGGACGCCGAACGCTCGAAAGAGTTCGATGAGTTGGTCGCCAAGCTAATGAACGACCATCGCGAGGCTCTTGGCATTCACCCGCGAGCAGTCAAGGGGGAAGCATGAGCCTGCAATCACTGAACGGGCACCTGCTCTGCGCGGTCGACGTGGAGACAACCGGAGTGCTGGCGGGATACCACGAGATCATTCAGATCGCGGCAGTACCCCTAGACCAGCACTTCGAGCCCCACAAAGAACATCGACCCTTTTACATGAACGTGTGCCCGGACCACTTCGACCGGATCAGCCAGGAAGCCACAAAGAAGCACGGCATCTCAACAGAGTCTCTGCGGGAGTGCCCTTCTCAGGACCAAGCTGTGGAGATGTTCGCCGAGTGGTTCCGCAAACTCGATCTGCCCTTTGGAAAGCGACTGGTTCCGCTCGCTCACAACTGGGGCTTCGAGCGCGGCTTCCTGACCTACTGGTACGGAGTGGATGGGATGTACAACTTCTGGCAGTCCCACCCACGCGACACAATGGCTCTGGCTGGCATGGTCAACGACCTGTATGCTTGGCACGGTCGCAACCCACCGTTCAAGTACCTAAGCCTCACTTCGATGTGCAGTATGTTCGACATTGAACTCGACAACGCTCACGATGCTCTGGCTGATTGTCTTGCCACCGCTAAGCTGTACGCCGCCTTCATGCGGTTCATGGGTGGCTGATGGAACTGGGGAGGGGGTGCTGTTGGTTCCTTCAGCACCCACCCTCCCCATACGTTCCTTCTTTTGTCGCCGCTGCTCGTCCCGTTTCGCCTTGCGGAGTGACCCGCGAGGCGGACGCTTTGGGCTGAAGTCCTTGTTGGCTTTCTTCTCGCGGCACTTGCGGCATTTCTTAGCCATGAGTGTTGTTCACTTCTATGTTGATGCCTGAGTGGTTGATTGCTCGTACCGTTGAGAAGTCAGTCAGGGCGGCACGATTCACATAGATGCCATACTGACGCAGTTGCTTCCTGCATTTGGCGGTCAGTTCTTCCTCCACCTCGCCGCTGATGTTCTCTAGCAATCCTTGCAAAGTCCACTTGGAAACCACCTCCACGATAGCGGCTTGCGCGATGTCGCCAGCCGTATCTTCTGGCGACCAGTTCTGCTTCCCGATCGCCTGAACAATGTCATTGATCTTGTAGACCACCACCCCACCCGCAACAACCTCTTTGCCATCTCTGGTCATCAGGGATTGTGTGCGTGTATTGATCGTTTGACGCGCCACCACGGCAATCTCCATGTCGCTTATGAGTGGCCAGAAGAATCTGATCCCAGGTCTCAGTTCCTTGGGCTCAAACCACAAGGTCCACACCACTGCGCTTTCGGTCGCCCGAATGATGACGCGACGGGGGATGAACTCCAACAACGCCTCGAAGATTTGACCGAGCCAAGCGAAGGCGGTCTCCATTAGAACTTTTCCTTTGGGCAATGTTCTGTCGCCATCTTCAGCTTGTTGAAGACAGCGATAGCACCAACCGTAACACGGCAGCCACACCCCTTGCAGCGTTTCTGCTCAGGGTCATACCACTCACACGGCGGTAGGTGGTTGTCGGGATCACCCGCACAAATCTTGTGCAACCTTTCTACTTCGTCCTCGGAGCGAGTGGGTCTTCCTGCTTTGCTCCAGCGAATGAGGGCTTCCTTGTAAGTCCACGCCTGAACAGAGAGAGGCGGGTACTTGGGCGGCAGTGTGTTGGCGGCGATAGGCTCAGCCATCTGAACTTCGGCTGGGTCGATGCCCGCTGCCTTGATCATCTCGTAGAACTCTTCGTCAGTCACGTCGACCATTTCTTTCGTCGTGACATGATCTTGAATAGCCGCAGACTGATCTTCATTACGGACTTGCTTCACATAGTCCTTGCAGGGTCGCTGGTGAATCAACTCTCGAACCGGACATCGCGAACAGATGTCTTCGTCTACCTCTTGAGAGTAAACGCCACTTTGTTTGTTCAAGCAGCGATAGCGGGTGAGGCTCCCGCTGTTATCGCGCTTGACAACTTTCTGTCGTTGAGTACATTCATCCATTATGCAAGCCCTTCGTCCTCCAATACTTGTTGATAATCAGCCTCGTGCTGTTCACGTTCTTCCTCAGTCGGCTCGTTGCCAGTCGTGCCGGTCGCTGTTCCGTTTTCGCCTCCAGCTTGTCCGGCTGGAGCCTGCCCGTCTGAATCAGCGATGTCTTCGCACTGCTCAGGTTGTGGACCTGAGTGCGTACCATTCTGAGCCCCTGCGCTTAACACGCGAGTCTCTCGACATTGCCACCAACCGTTCGATCGTTTGCCGTACACATTGTTCATGTAGTCTGCAAAAGATTTGGCAGCCCACGCGGCACCAAACGTGTGGCACACAGTCCAGATAGGACCGTAGCAAGACGGGCAGCCGCCAGAGCAACCGCAAGGTCCGCCGCAAGGTCCGCCCGGTTTCGAGCCACCAAGCACGTTGGCTTTTCCTTGAGCGTGAGAAGTATGCCACTGCACATTGACTTTGTAGTTGCAGCCACCGGGTGCTTTTCCACACTCGTCAATGGAATCCTTTTCACTCTTACTGCCCCCTGCGTTTCCTCCGCCTGACATTCCATTCTCCATGCTCTGTCGAGCAGCCGACTGAGCGATCTGCTTCGCTAGAATCTCAGGCTCGATTTCATCGAAGTTCAGGTAATCTGAGAGTTCGCAAGAGATCGTCGGAGCGATGTCACACAAGTCACTTGGTTTACGGTCTCCGGAAGTGATTACCCGCTGGTCATCCCGATGAGCACCTCCAAGCAGAATGTGCCCGAACGGCGGGGTGACAGAGAAACCGTAGCCTCCGCCGCCGTTGGTGTCACCAGCTAATGGCCACACGGCAGCACACGCCTTCTGACTTGGCCACGCCCAGTAGAACTCGCTGGTTTCGCCGGTTCGGATCGGGGACCACACCACCACGTCGATAGTGTAGTCGTCCGGATTGAACTGCATGGATTCGATGACACATTTGACTGGATCGGCAAACTGCTCGAAATCCAGAGTGATGGCGTCGCCTACATCCAGGTCCAAATGTTTGAACGGTAGTTTGAAGCTGGCTTTCTTCCACGAGTTCGCTTTCCGAATCAGCCAGAAGGTGCTTGTCTTCAGAACGAGGGAGTAGTGATTCAGGCAGTAGTAACTCCAATCGGCTTCCACTGTCCCATACTTCTTGACATTGTACTTCAGCACAACTTCACGTTCGTTATCAAGATCACCTCGCACCGCTGCGCCACCCTTCTGCCACGTTATGTTGTGGGTGGTGTACACATCCTCGGTCTCCGAAAGAAACTCAGTGAACGAGTCAGATAAGATGTCGCTTTCGGTTATCGTTCGCACACTGGTTGGTTCGTACGGAAGATATTTGATGTAGACCTTGTCGTTGCGAATGTAGATAGCACATCTCGACTGGTATGCGATGTCTTTAATGACTTCATACACATCCGGACGTGAGGTGAGATAGAAGTTGGTTGGGTAGTTGACCAGCAAACTGTGAGCAACAGCAAACGACGTGGAGTCTATCGTCAAGTCAGTGTACTTGTTGACAAGCCACTCGATGATGTCGCACGGGTTAGGTCCGACCGACGAAGTGAACGACACGTAGATTTGGTCTTCCCATTGGTCGTTGTACAGCTTCAGGTCTTTGTTCATACCGACTTCTACAACCTGATACCCATCGTAGTCGGTCTCGTAGACGGTGTAGTACGAAGCTGGAACAGCCGTCAAGTAACGGAAGCCGTTCGGAGCGACTCGGTACGCAGCAACCCCATCCACCGTGCCCGGCAGAAGCGAGACGATGTACAGAATTTCCGATTCCGATTCCATGTATACTTCGGACCCGGCGGGAGCCCAGAAGAACGAGGATTCCTCCATTTCATCGTAGTACGCCCATGAGTCCTTCGGACCGCCGATCATACCGGGCGTCGAGACAAGGGCTTCGTCGCACGACTGGAACGCTTGCTCCTGACTCTGGTTCGGATAGAACGAAGTAGAGTTGTCGGCTGGAATCCACGTCGCGGATTGCAACCCTGAGCCTGGATGCTGTCCCTGGCTGATCGCCCAGTGACCACCAGCAGAAGTGCAGCCGGTTCCGCCAATCTGAGCAGAAAACTCTTTCCAGCCATAAGTCGTGGTGGTCGGAACAGACCGACATGCCTGATGGTTGAAGGTTGCCCACTCCGGGTGCTGTCGGGAGATAACTGTAAATGTGTTCCCGTTAAACGTACCGTCGAAGGTGGCGTTGTCAATGAAGATAGTGATCCGCTGGTTCTGCGGGAAGGCAGTCCCATTGTAGACTTGAAACGAATCGTATTCGTACGCCAACTGCTGCTGAAGCAGGTCTCGGAGTCGACAGATTTCGCCGAACCTCCGGTTTACACATTCAAGGTCTGGACCAATCGTGTCCTGCGAACAAGCTGTCCAAGAGTTGTTTGCACCTTGGGTGTAACCAGTCTGGACGCCAGTTGATTGGCTTGGACATTGAATCTGCAACGCTTGGCAGATGCGAGGCTCCAGAGTGAAGTCGTGGATGCCCACACCTCCTAGCAAATAACCTCGGCGTGGCGCCCGCACTTTGACGGCGGGCAGGTGGCAAACCTGCCCAAATGCGAGCGGCCACGCCTTCCCCAGCGCCTCATCTGGGATGTTCGGAAAGTCACCTTCCTCCATAGAGAACCCGACTTGCACCGAGTCCAGCTTGGAGAGGATGTTGAATGACGCTGACCGCTGTCTCTCGTTCCATTCGATCGGGGTGACTATCTCTCCCTTGAAGACGAGAATCTTGTCTGTGAGGGAGAGAGACTTCTCGACCATGTAGACGCGAGCCGGTCTCTTGTGAACGTCCATTGTATTGTAGATAGTCTTCAACGACCCGTCGGTGTCGTCGAGAACGATGCTCAATTCCTGAGAATCGCCAGATCCTTCCAACTGCATGGATGTATCGAAGCCAGCCATATCGAGAATCTTGGCTTGGCATCTGTTGAATGTTTGGTCAGTGTAGTAGACGCTCCCGCCGTCAGCCCACTCGACTTCGAGCACGACAAGCCATTCAGTCCCAGTGTTCTGAGACAGCTTTGCGGAGGCGTTGGCTGTTAGTGTTCTCATCGTTCTTCAAACTCCAGCATGACTTGCATTGTTTCGTTCCCTGGCCAATTCGGACCCGCCCGCCCGGCTCCAGTGAACTCGAATGGATTGTTCCGCAGGTAGCCGATCCACACATCGCCGTCGTGGTCAATGACTTGTACCAAGGCACCACGATAAGCATTGATGAATGCCCGCAACTCCAAAGCCTTGTGACGGGCTATCTCGAACTCCCATTGGAACTTCTTTCTGCCGTTGCGTGCCTTGACGTAGGTGTATAGGGTGCCGTCAACAGCCCGCATCGTCTGCACCGTTGCCGCCAAAGACTTTGAGTCTCCCCACTTCGGGGCGGGGAGCAAAGTTGTTGTCGCCACTCCGGGGTACGGAGCCTTCAGTATGAAACTCATACGATCACCGCCGTCACTGATTGTGAAAGGTTCATCGGTTGACCGCTGCCATTGTTGTACTCAGGCTGCTCGACATCGAGCATCTCGCCCTCGAACTCGAACGTAACGGTCCATCTGCTTTTGCCGTCCTGCGTCGCTGCTTCATTCGGATTGGTGATAACACCTTTCCAGAGGCGCCCTTCCCAGTCAGTCAATCCAATCTCTTGACCGAGAGTGTCTTCCATGAAGTCGTGGAACTCATCTACTTGTGCTTCGGTGAGCCCGACGATTGTCACAGCGAGCGTGCGGACGTGTGGCCACTTCGGGTCTGAATAGACGATCAGCTTGCCGCCACGAGTTTCGCTGTTGACTCTCGTGTAAGCGTTACGATCCCGGTTGTCCAGTTCCGGTTTCCGCAGTGTCACTTTGTTCGTTGCCAGTCCCAGGTATGGAGTGTACAACGAGAAGTTCCCTGTGTCACCTTGTGGGTCTTGCAGGGTTGTACGAGGCGGCGTGTAGGACGTGGAAGCCGCCGGGATCGTGTTCTCACCTTGGAACGGTGTGTAATTCTTCCGGTCACACGGCGAGTCTTCATACCACGTCAGAGAGTGACCAAGGAAGTTGTTGTGAGTGACCGACCGAACCCACAAGCCTTCGACATCCACTGAGTCAGTGATGCCAAGGTTGTTGCTTGCCGTCAGAGAGAACGCGAAGGTGACGGTCTGAGTAAAGTTGAGCGTGCTCAACGTCCTACCGATGGGTGAGTCTTGCACAAAGTTGAGCGTGCTGGTTACATGCTGAGTCGGCAGAACCAAGTTGATTTTCTGTCTGAGCGTAATGTCATCTTCAACCCACAACCTCCAGGGAGTGCTGGTGCGTGACACAAGATTCAGGGGATGTGTAATCGACTCACGGTGTGGGTACTGCACTGAAACTGAGTGGGTCAACCCCAGATCATGGGTCACATCCCGACCGCCGACATACTCGACAAGCTGCGAGAAGTTCAACGTGTTGCCAACTGGCTGCCGATCAGCGACGTAGTTGAATTCGTTCTGCGTGCTGGTGATGCCAAGATTTTGGCTGACTTCCAGCGTCAGGGTCCGCCCGCCGAGAGACACGAACGAGATCGTGTGGCTCAGACTGAACGGTCTATCCCTCACCGCAGACGCCGAGCCAGTTAGGTTCAGAGTGTGCTCGATCTCTTGCCGGTCGAACGCACCGTTCGCCGTTCCCTGCAAGTTCATCGTGTTGCTGGCAGACACGTTGAAAGCACGAATCAATCCAACAGACTGGTTTAGCGTCATCACACTGTTGACGCTCTCATTGAACGTGGAGGTTTCTGAGGTTCCTGAAATCAGGACTTCAGCCCACATACGCCGGACTTCCAGGTTTCCGGTCTGAGCAGGTTGCTTGACGACTTGCCCATACAACTGAGCAATCTTCAAACCTTGAGTGGCGGCGGTTCCAGCCACCTCTGTGTCGAGAGGCAGATACAGTCGCGAGTTCACTTGTTGCAACTGAGGACCGTCGTACACTGTGGTGGCGACGTTTGTGCTAGTGACGCTGTGCTGAGCTATCCACTCTTCGTCTGCCCGATCGCCGAGCATCGGGATGTTCCACTCACAGTCTGGGAACCTGAACGCTCTACCACCGTGAACAAACCCGTGGAAGGTGTTGATGTCCATGAAGGTGCCGGGCAGGTACGCAAACTCGGCGAGATCACCAACGAATCGAGTGGCATTGTTACCAGACTGCTCTGCCCCGATGTAGAATCCTTGGGCAATGTTTATCGACCCACAGTTATGAGCCGCGCCGTTGCTGTAGTAGTTTCCATTGGCTCTATCAAGAACGCGCAGCACCGTGTAGTTGTTGGCACTGTTGTGAGAAAGCGTCCAGGCGATCCACTCATCGTAGTGAGAAGAGACATCGAAGGACGGGCTGTACAGAACCCCTGAGTCGTTCGCGCTGCTGTCGAGGACTCTTGCGCTGACGTGGTCGTTGTTTGACGCCCCCAAGCCGGTGCCGGGAAGGAAGACTTGGACGTGTGGGGTGCCTCCCATCGTGCCCCAGCCGATGATCCGCTTGTAATTCGAGTCGCTATTGTCAGACACACGAAACCAGCCAGTGAATGACCAGTCGTCGTTTGGTATGTCTAGGTGCGAACCATCAGCAATGAGGGTCTGCGACCCGGTTCCGTTAAATGTCCAAGCCATTGAACTTCCCCGTCAAGAAAGTTATTCCCAAAGGATAGAAGCGATCCAGACAGATCGCTGATTGAGAGTCCAGTTTGCTGACACAAGAGCAAGTCGCAGCATCACGAACTCATCTGCCGTAAGAGTGTCGGCATCGAGATTGATTGTCGAGAGTTTCCATTCGTGGGCGTCGGCTCCGTATGTCCAAGACAGCGTGGACTCGCCTTCAGCGTTAAGGCTTCCGACAGCCAAGTCCATGTCTTCACCGTAGTCGATAGACTTCCACTTTGGATTGAATGCCGCGTCGCCCCCAGCGTTATAAGAGAGACCGCGAAGTTCAAACTTCCCTGTACCTGTGGGCAGGCTCTTCGGCACCTGGAATAGATAGTGAATTTCGGCATCGCCGTCAAGCGACGCCATCACACCCATACCGTCAATCCAGAACGCATTGTTGCTTGTCCGGAAGCAGTCCGGGTACACCTTACCAGCGGTAGCCGGGAAGACAGAGATCGGGGCTATTCGCAAAGCCATGAGAAGTCTCCTATGGTACTTGAACCCCGATGGACATGGAGTTCACTGTTGATTGATTCCACGAGTTGCTTGTGCCGGGGACAGTTTCAAACGCATACCCGTTGAGCAAGACGGCGGTTGTGGTGGCGATGTTGCCTGAGTCTGCTGTGTTTGCCCCGACTTTGCATAGCAGCTTGGCACCAGTGTTCAACGTATCGTACCACATGGCTGCCCACACAAACACCCCATGTACTGTGCCTGTGCCGTCGCTGATATTGTCTGTCGTGAATAGGTCTTTCTTGCCGCTTGTGTCTTCCATGATGTAATCGGTAGACCCGTCGCGCTGCTCGCGGTAGACTTGTTGATAGTGATTCGAGTAGTTGGCGTTCCCGGTGGCGGTCCACTCTTTCACAGCGTCGCTCGCTGGCCACAACGTCACTACATCGACTTCTCCCAGGAAGTCGTTGTTCGTGTTGCCTGAACCATCACACACGTAGAAGCTGTCGACTCGGCAGAAATCCATAGGGTACGCTTGACCAAGGTCGCCGAGACCACAACGAGAAATGTCCCCTGTGCCTGGAGCCGTGTTGACAGTTCCACTGAACACTGTCGCTCCATTTATTCGCACTTCGACGTTCGCCGTTGTCCCTGACTCGGCTTTCATTTCGATGTAGTTCCAAACCTGATCTCGCAACGCTGTGCGTATCCCTGCAACGTAATTACCAGAGGCATCGAACAAATGGAAGCATCCTTGAGCGCAGATCAATTCGACGCAAACAACGGCAGATGAGTTCTTGAAGACAATGATTGGCCAGGAGAAGTTTGAGGCGTAGTCTGACCAGTCTTGCTGATACAGAGATACCCCGGCGATACCAACCCCATCAGAGATCACATCCTTGGTAGTCAACACCATGTTGTAGATGGCGTTTGATAACCGCAAAAACCAGCCTGCACCGGAGGGTGTATCGGTATTGCGTATCAAGAATCTGGATTCATCGTTGACGTACAGATACTTGTCCGCAAGCACTCCAGTTGGAGCCGGAGCAGCGGAATCAGTATCACCGTATCCTTCAAAGCCATCACACCATACAAGAGCCATTATTTCACCTCGATGCCCAACCGGAAGGTGTTGACAGTATTAGCCGTCCAGGCGTTGCCGTCAGGGTCAGTTTCCATAACCTCTGTCATGCAGTGCGGGGTGGCGGTCGCTCTGCCCATCACAATGTCGACGCCATCTTGAATGGTTCCTCCGGAGCCATTCTGCGTGACAAACTTCGGCACTTTGGCATACCTGTTTCTGCTGTACCCTTCGCAATGAATCATCACGCCTCTTATCGTCCCTGTGGCTCCATTGGCGGTCAGATTGTCCATCTCGAACAACGCCCTGTTACCTGATGTCGTCTCTGTAATGAAAGTGTCGTTGTTCGCGGTGTCCTCGTTCACCATTGCGTACATATCTACCCCGGTGTTTGGGGTCCAGTTTCCAGAAGCGTCAGAAGCTGGATTGAGAGTCTCGATTCTCCAGTTGTCAAGAATCGGGGCGTTGTTTGTGTTGCCGGTGTCGTCCATGACGTAGACATCATCATAGATGTGGGCTGGAATCACATGCGTCCGAAGCATGACTTTAGAGTATCGGTCGGTTCCGTTCCCCGATCGGTGCTTCGTATCACCTGAGAAGTTGGCGACAGGAGACCCGTCGACCCACAAGTTTGCCGTGCCCAAGGTGTCATGACAATACACCTTCATCTCCACAGCATACCATGTGTTAATGCTCATGTTGACATTGGCTGAAACCAGTGCAGTCCCTCCACGATCCATCCGGAGGTAGTAGGTATTGGCGTCAACATATATGGCGCGGAGAGTGAACTGGTTGTAACCGATCGTCTCACCATCGTTGTATGGATGTCTCAAATCCCACACCCATGCTCCGTTGGTTATGTTTGTGATCTTGAAGTTCGCCCCAACGATTAGCGTGCGGCTTTGTGGGTTCAGATCAGGAGTCAACAAAACTGACGACGTACTGCTTAAACGCATGGCGTAGCCGTGATACCTTCCCTCCACGACGGTCATGACGTTGTCGAACTCAGACATAAACTTCGACTTGGTCACGTTGGCGGGGCTAGGCGCAGCAGACGACGGTCCCCACTTTTCAAAACCCTCTGTCCAAAGCAGTGCCATGTTGAGTCTCCCAAATCCGGGGAGGCAGCCCAGCGGCTGCCTCCCCACTGATCAAACCTAGCCGCTGACCGTGTAGGTCACTTTCAGCGTGTCGCCGTTCGCCGTGGCGACCACCGACGAAAAGGCAGCCGTGCTCCACAGCGTTCCCGTGTTGCCCGTGGACTTCACGTTGTTGCTGGACACGAAGATGCCCTTGAGGTTTCCGCTCGCGTTGATCGAGAAGTCAGCAGTCGTGCTGTTGCTGACGGCTCGCGACGATGCGGCATCGGATGACCAAGTCACACGGTTGGCTTCGGTGTAACTGGTGAACTCGCTCCACCCCGCGTGACTTGACAGTGTGTCTGCGTCAGCGAACGCCGAGAAGCCAGAGTTGTTGACCAGTCCGATATACCAAGTCGTGACTTGGGAACCGGAATTGAACTCGGTATCGAGGATGTGGTTCAAACCGACATCCACGATCCCGTTCGGGAAATCGTACATCGCTTTGAGATTGTCGTCGCAGTCCCGGTGCTCTACGACGTAGCGACCAGACAGTCTGGCTTTGTGCTCGAACATGCTAGATGCTCCTTGGGTGAGAAAGGCTAACGAAGTTTAATGTTCCCACGCTGTACTTCACGGCGAAGGGCGTGGGCGATCTCGCGCACCGTCTGCTGCGAGGAATCTCCACCGTTTACCGAGACGTTGATGTCACCTACGTTGGTGACGGGACCACCCTGCTCTCGGTAAACAGGTTGGTTCCCTTGGTTCATGGCATTCAGTTCTGAGAAGAACCGACGCGAGTTCTTGGAGTTGATGACGGTCTCACCAGCGGACAAAGCTGTGAAAATCTTGTCCTGCCCGCGAGTCAACTGTCCAAGGTTTCCGCCAGCAGCAAAGTATCGACGCATCGGACCGCCGTGGTAAGCCACCGCACCGCCGCCGACCGACACTTGCTGTGACGCGACGGCGGCTCGCTCCAACTGAGCAGCCAACTGGCTGGCAGCCGACGCAGCCGCGACAAGGTTCGGTAACGTCTGACCAGATGCTTGAGCGGTAGCTTCAGCACCTTGCCCTGCGTTCTGCAAACCTTGTCCAACTTGCTGTGCTGGCGTAACCGTAGCAGAAGTCTTCTGCTGAGTCTCGCCAGCTTTGGTGGCGGCTTCTTCCTCTGCTTTCACCTTGCGATCCAAAGCATCGTTCAAGCGTTGGGCAGCGTTGACTTCCTCTTGTGGAGTTTCAGCTTTGAGCTTGTTGATCGTCCGTTGACGTTCTTGAATTTGAGTCAACAGATCAAGTTGCTTCTGTGCGTTGCCCTTTTGGGTCTCGTCAAGCTGCCCTTGCTTTACAGCCTCATCGAATAATTGCTGAGCCTTCGTCAGTTCGTCCTGGCTGATGTACTCATTTCGACTGGCTTGCTCTTTCAGATTTCCAAGCTGCTCCATGAGAGCAATCTCTGCTCCCATTCGCTGCTCGACAAGACGCTCAGCTTGCTCAGTTTGCTCAGCCTGCGTCGTTCGGCTTAACCCAAGCGTGACCAAAGCCCGGAAACCCGAAGTCATCGTTTGGACGCCTTGGATTCCGCGAAGCACAGTCTCGCCTTGCTGATTCAGAATGTTGTTGCCTTCAGTGTAGGCAGCATTCAACTGCTGTACAGCACCTTGTCGAAGAATGTCCTCGCTGCGAAGTTGTCGAACTGTTTCGATGTTGTCCTTGAGGATGTCTTGGGCTTTACCAAGAGCCCTCTCGCCAAACGATGAAGCAGACTCACCAGGAAGCTGCCCGCCAGTGACAGTGTCAGCGTCGGCTGCTGTTTGACCTTCTAATCCGACCTGCGCCTTGAGTTGGAACGTCTTTGATGCAAGTTCTGCTTCAAGTCGCTCAACCTCTACTGCCCAGTTAAAATGGGCTGCGTCCATCGCGCGCTGGAAACCTTGCGAGGCTTCAGCAAAGTCCTTGTCAATGCCGGTAGTAGCCGCTTTAGCAGCGTCAGACGCCAGCTTCGATCGAATCTCTTCAACAACGTCGATCAGTTGCTTGTCGATGTCAGCAATGGCTGCTGGGTCTGTAGTCTTGGCACGCTCTTTCAGCAAGTCCTGCTCGCGCTTAAACAGGTCTTCCAGTGCTGCCTTTTCTTCCTCGCGAGTTTGCAGTTCGTCCTTGACCTTGCTTACGCTCTCTTGGACCTTTTGATTGTACTGCTCGACTACGCCAATCTTTCCTTTGATTAGCTTTTGAATCTCGTCTTCGTAACGAGACGCCATGAAGTTTTGCTTATTCGACTCAGCCAGTTGCTTATTCTGCTCGGCATAAGCGATAGCACGATCGTAAGCATTTAAGGCTGCTTCCTTGGAACCTTCATCTGTTGGATCGAGAGCCTTTGCTGCTTGTTCGGCGGCTCTCGTGGCTTTCTGAGTTGCGTCTTCAAGAATCCTTGACTGCTGTGCGTAGTTTCCTTCCCATCGGTCAAGCTGCTGTTGCAACTGGCGATCTTGAATCTCAGATTGTAGATCGGCGACTTCCTCAGCGGAATCTTTTGCAAGATTTTTGGCGTCGTCTAAGAATTTCTTCAGCTTGGTGATGCTGTCACTGTAGTAGCCAACAATACCGTCGGCGGCAACCTTGAGTCGTTTGTTGGCGGCTTTGACACTTTCCTCAAACGACTTGCGTACTTGCCCTTCCTTCTTTCGCACGTCCGACACCCAGTCAGCATAGGCTTTCTTTGTGTCGTCAAACGCTTGTGGCATGTCCTTGCCATACGCCGCAGCGACCCGCTTCGCCGTCTCTTCGAGAGCAGCTTGGGCTTTCGCAGTATCATCAGTTATTCCAAGCAACTTTGAGAGACCAGGGTAAATCTTGTCAAGTTCTACCTTGAAATCAGTCATACCAAACGTGACAAGATTCAAGGTGCCTTGGAGCAACTCCAATGCACCCTTGAAGCCGTAGGCAGCCCCTGTCGCGATCGGCAGAAGGGTCATGCCGATCTCGGTCCAGGCATTCTTCATGTCTTCGACGGCTTGCCTGTTGCGGAAGGCGTCGGTGTTCTCGAACTCTTCGATGGCTTGCTTGGCGGCGCCTCCTGCGTCTCCAATTTCTCTTAGGGCTTCGGCGTAAGTCTTACCGCCGTCGGTAGCAGCCGCCATATAGCCAGTGATCGAACGAACTCGTTGGAACAGTTCGCCGATGGCTTTCGCGTCGTTGCCGGTTTCTTTGGCGATCGCTTTGAAGACGCCTTCCAAGCCGCCAAACTTCTGGATCGCTTGAGGTGCGGTCTCGACATTCCATTTCTCAAACAGAGCCTGCATCTCTTCACCAGGACGCAACAGCTTCTGCAACACTGATCGCATTTGCGTGACGGCTGTGGAGACATTGACGCCCTGACGAGTCATAACTGCGAGAGCGGCAGCCACTTCATTCCAGCTTACGCCCATCTGAGCGGCAAGCGGAGTCACACGACCGATAGCGTTCGCCATGTCTCCCATTCTGATACGACCGATTTCGATCGTCTTGAACAGGGAGTCCATGACGGCGTCAGTGTCTTCAAACGCCAAGTTGTATGAGTTCATGACCGACGACAGAGCGTTTACGGTGTCGGCTGACTCGGCGTTGGTGACGTTGGCAAGACGTGCAGCCTTTTCGTAGAACTCCATTGCGTGCGTGGCATCGACGACTTGGTTCGACAACGTCTGATAGACACCTTCTGCTACTTCCTGGCTGGCTTGACCGAGAGCAGAAGATAAAGCGAGAACTTCGTTGGTCAGATCGCCAACGGGAAGAGTACCGCTGATCGTCTTGATTTCGGCGATCGCGGTGCCAAGGTCACGCGCTGATTGAATGGCTTGAGAGACCTGACTCACAAAGCCAGCGAACAGGCGGACAGTGATTTGGGTTGAGACAATACGGGCGAGCGTCTGCCAGGAGACCGTCAGCCTGCCGACAGCCCCTTGGGCTTTCTTGGCGCCGCCGACTATGCTGTTTAAGCCTTTGGCGTTGTTCGCCGCGTTGTTCAAGTTGTTCAACGCATTGGTGGCGTTGTTGAATCCCTTCGTGATGTTGGTAAGGGACCGCGAAACGCCGGAGGCGTCGAAGCTGAACTTCTGGCTTATGTTGGGCATTACAGCTTCCTCGTTCTGATGTAGTTGGTCGGATCAGGGAGTTTGGCTCTTGATGCCTCGAACTCCCACGCCGCCTGAGCCCTACCCTGGAAATTGTAGGGAGTAAACCTCACATTGTTGCTGTACGGTTGTGGAGGCGGTCCCGCCACAGCAGCATTGTATTCATTGTAAGCCAGATACTGCAACGTGGTCTCATAGATGAAACCGACGATCAGATTCTTTCGGTCTTCAAATTTCCCGCTCGCGCCAGCGTTCGCTCTGCCGAGAGCGATGCGATTCTTCTTTGCCCTGATTGGACCGATTGGCACAGCAGTCCCAAGGTCACTGGCAAGTTTCTGAAAGGTTGACCGGGACGCCCCCGACCAAGTCGGAATGGGCGTCTCGTCAACCGCTGCTTTTAGCCATGCACGCCCAGCGACTTCGTTTATGTGTCGGAGTGCATTCAACAGAGCCTCTTCGTAAGAGCCTCTGTCAAACCACATCCCGACGAAGTCGCATTTGAAAGGCGAGCCGACCATTACTTAATCCCTGCGCTTAGTTTGAGTTTCTCAAACTCATCGTGCCCGGAGGTTTGACTGAATCCGATCAGCATAGCCCGTTCAGGCGTTTCAAGAGAATCCCAGCAAACGTAGTTGGGATGTTCGATGCCTGGAGGCATGATTCCGAATCGCTCACAGGCTTGCCAGATCGTGTATTCAGTCGTACGATGACTTGGCCAGAGTATCTTCCGAGCTACTCCACCTGACCAAGTAGAAAAGCCCGTCGTGCCGCTTCAATCTTCTCTTCATCGAGAGCGTTTGCAGCCATGACCGCGTTGACGATCCGGTTGCACTCGACTTCGGAAAGACCGGCAGCCATCAGTTCATCCTGCCACTTGATCCATGTTCCGGGCTTCTCAGGGTGAACTTCTTGCCACTCGATGTTGCTCGGCTCCAGCGAGCGGATCACCATGTAGGCGAACCGCTGCTCACCACGACGTTCGAGGGCGATCTTGTAATCCTTGTCGTTCAGGTCGGGGAACTTCCCGCCTTTCTTCTGGATCATTGGAGGCACCGGCATCGGCACCATCTTGTCAAACTCTTTGTTGATTGCGACGGCTTTCGCCTTGATGGGTATGTCCTGACCGTCGGGTCGTGGAAGCACCAAGGTCTCTTCGCAAGGGGTAACGTCTACGCCACCGATTCTCATGTTGTTTCTCCATTTGAGGCTAGGAATGAGGTCTGCACAGGGGGACAGAAACTGTCCCCCTATGCAGAAAGGGTTTAGCACTCGGCGTCGTCAGACCGAGTGACAGTAGGTTCGCTCACATTGCAGCGTCCGCTGACGGCGATCGTGGCTTCGCCCATGTCGAAGTCCAGCGACTCGTAACGGAAGTCCACAAACAGAACGTCTTCGTCCTGGTCGGTGCCGCAAGGCACGCAGTGCTTCGCCAGGATGTCAACCGCGTAAGGCTCGCACAAGTCCGTCGAACTCGACACCCACTCGGCTGCCTCGCCAGCGTTCTTGAGAGCGTCGACCGGGGTGATCGTCTGACCGGATTCGGTCTTGACGTACTCGTAGACGAACTCAAGGCTCATCTCGACCGGCTGCTCGTCACCTTCCTTGACCGTGTCCAAGTCACCACGCTCGCGAAGGTACTCATATTCCTTCGCCTCGGTCCAGGTCAAGTTGCCTTCGCCAATCGCCACCTCGATTCGCTGAGACTGGAAGGTCACAGCGTTGTTGCTGTTCGCACTGTTGTACGTGCCAGCACCGAGAGCCGGGGTGAACGTGATGTTCTGAGTGTTGCCACTCGTGGGTCCGCGAGCCGTCACGGTATGCACCGTGGTGGCGGTCTCGCCAGCGACCGTAAACCGGGCGCCAACGGGAACTTGAGCGGGCACAGTCGTGTTAAGAACAACCGTGCCAACATTGAACGTGGTGTCGTTCTGAGAGGCGTTGTTCGTCATGAGACCCGTGCCGCTGAGACCATCCTGAATGTAGATGGTCACGTCACGCATTTCGATTCGTGCCATTATGGTATCTCCCTTATGGGTTTGAGTAGTCTAGTCCGTACACAGCATCTACTTCGGACTGCCGGACACGGGTGTCCTTATCAAGCTGCCCGAAATGCCATATCCTTACAGCCTCGTTCCTCCCTCGGTGAACTCGGAGACACCCTATTAGTGACCCGTCGTCCTCTGCACCTGTGCCCTTCTTGTAAATCGGAATGGGCTCTTGCATCGCGTTGGCGAATACTCCCGTCCACTGAATCAGGTCGAAAACGTCCGCGCTCGCTTCGTCCATGTTCTTTGTGAACAGGAAGTTGATTCCCAATTTGAGTTCATAGTACCCATTGCTGACTTCTTTGGACTCTGGTCCAGTCACACGAAGTTCAACGTGGCTAACCCGCATCGTGTCATCGGATCGTTCGTCGATCCCTTCCACGAAATACGGTAGAGAAATCCCATTGGCGGTAGCTTTGAAATGCTTCGCTACGGACTGGAAAATCCACCGCGATAGATTACTGTCCATTGCGTGCCTCCGGTCAAGTAATTACTGCTGTCGCAGAATGTGTCAGGGTGAGAAGATAGTCGTTCGTCTTCTCATGATGGTGCTGGTAGACTGGGTTGCCTTCGACCAGCTTTGCTTGGATGTACCAAGCTGTTTTGTACTCGTACTCTTCGACGTACTTCACATCGTAACGCTTGTTGTCGTAGACAATCCAGTCGTCTTTCTTAATCGTCCAGGCTGGGGTAACATCGGTGCGGTCGATGATGAAATCTCGAAGCCCAGGATCGAATGTGCCGCCTTGCACCATCTTCTTGTTGGCGGAGATGACCGAGATAGTCTGAATGATGTCACGAGTCAACTTGACCGGCAGAACCACCGCTCGCCGAATGTACACAGAGTTGGCTGTGGTGGCTCGCACCCCTGTGTCATAGTTGGTGGTCGTCGTACCCAACTGGTAGACGGTGATCTCGTTTCCATACTCTTTCTTCATTTGTCGGATGCACCGACGAATGAAGCGAATCAGGTTGTAGTTCGGTCTAGCCATCTTGCTGCTGCCTCACTTTGCAGTACATCGCGTTCTCATTCAGTTGGTGAATCTGCTCGGTGTTTGCCTTGATGACTTCAGTGTTGGTGGCTATGACCGCAGCCTGCTCTTTCACCATGTTCGATAGAACTTCGGTGTTGAAGTCTTCCAACTTTTGGACTCTCTCCACTAGGTTCTCTTCGCGCTTCCAGTCGCGCCAAATGAAGAACAACACCACTCCTACAAGCGGTCCGAAATCTTTCAAGAGCGATGTTAATTCCATCATAGCCCTGCGGCTCCTATCGCAAAGTTGTTGTTGAGTTTGGCGTCTACCGACGCGGCTCCGCCAGTGGAAGTTAGCCCCATCGCGTCACGCACTTGCTGAGCGGTGAGCGGGGCGGCGGAAATAGTCAATTTGTGCAAGTCAGTTGTCACGACGTTACACGATCCAGTTGAGTCATCAGTTAGTCCGGAGATCCCCCTAGCATAAATCAATCCGTTGTTGCAAGTAGAATCAATGTAAATGTGTCCAGACAAAGAGTCTATTTGAACAACGGAGTCTGCTTGAGTCAAATTTGTAATTTTGATGCTACCCGACCAACCTCTGACAACTAGCGTGGCGTTTGCCGTGCCCGCCATATTGAACGTGGGAGAAGACTCTTCTGAATTAAGGTCGGTGCAAAAGTCAAGCACATGATGTGCGCCATCATTACTGGTTATTCGTATTTCTCCAGAGATGCCACAACTCTTCAAGTACCCTTCAAAATCTACCAACCCTGTGCAAATGGCGGAGTCGGCACACAATGCTCCGTTGCCTGTCCCGTTGAAGACCAGTTTTTCCAGCGTCGTCCCTTCTGTGATACACCCTGCATTGAGAGTCAAAACAGTGTGACAAGACGCACCAATTACAGTGTAAGAGGTCAAATCGTCGGAGGCATCGACGTACGTGTCGTCAATGATGACTATCTTCTTTGGCATTTTTCTTGCTGCAACTATAGCGGTAGCGTTTGCAATGCTACTTGTTGGTCTGGTGTTTGTTCCGACTGGATATTGAGAGCTGTCTTCTCCGTTGGCGGTGTCTACCCACACACTGGAATTGGCAAACGATAGATTTTCCATTTGAGTTGAATAAGTCAACCCAGCAGAGTTTGAGGCTCGCACTGAAACTTGATTCACGTTAGTATTGTCAGCGATGTTGCTGTTTGCACCTACTAGATTCACAGCATACTGACCGTCCTCAAATGTCACCGTGTAGCCATTGATGAGTTCCACAACACGCGCTAGTGTGACGCCTCCCACCGTGATCGGAGCCACATGGGAATGGGTAGTTAGGAAAGGCATCCCTTCCTCGTCATCTTCTAGGTCTTTCAAAGTCAATCGAAAGGTGTCCAAGTTCAACTCGTATATCTCAGGAGATACAGAGACGACAGCCATGTCCGCCTTGTTGACTGTGATGACCTTTGTTGACCAGTCGATGGAAATTGCCATCCTTCACCTCTATTCAGGCTGAGTTGACCCGTGCCCGTATCGCTGTTGCAAAGCGGTGACGATGAGCCCACGATTTTCTTGAGTCGCAGCCTGAAGCGTGTTTAGGCGCATTTCCAAGGCGTTGAGTTTGTCAAACAACTCTTTCATCACTGCCCCGTGATGAACGAGTGTCTCAGCAATCGCTATTGCGTTTTGTTCATTGATTTCTGCCGTCATGTTTATTCATCCGGAACTAAGAGGGCTGTCAACTCCAACCCGGAACTACTACTGATAGACCCGGTGAGAGGCGACGTTTTGTAATATGGAGACGAAGACGATTTTCTCACTCTGCCTGTTACTGGCTGGCTGGCTGAGAACGATCGAGTATCGCTTACGTTTCCAGAGGCGTTTGTCAAACTGTTGAAGATTACTCCAGTTGAGACAGGAGACCCGGTCGCTGGAGACGATCCAATAGTTTCAGTTGTTGTGTACGTGTAGTTGCTTGCACCAGTGACGGTGATTTGGTATGCTCCGTTGTAGACTTCCTCTGTCGCACCGGAGATGTAAACCCAGTCGCCGGTAGTCAACCCATGAGAGGAATGGGTGACATTTGCCGTTGTCCCAGACCCTGTGATGCTGACAGCCACTTCGTAGTGCAAATCGCCAGTGGCATCCGATGCTCTAAGAAACACTCTGGCGTTCTCAATGACATTCAACGTGTTCACATCTCGCACAACGACTTTTGTTGTGACCGGGTTCTGGATGAAATCCACAGTGTTTCCAGTGTAGCTGTTGGCGTACCCTGTCGCATTGTTGACAAGATAAATGGTCGCTGTTCCAGATGATGTGTTGTTTACATCGTAGTTGCCAACTTCGTTGTCAAACACGAAGTTGTTAAATGTGGTAGTCGTCGCGTCACTTGTTGAAGCGTACTCCACTCCAATGTCACAGTTGATGAATGTGAGGTCTGAGATGTTGGCGTCGTTCGACGGGTGAAGAAGAGCCCCTGATGTCCCTGTATAATTTCGGAACGTACAGGTGTTGAATGACCCTGTACTCGGATCGACTTGCTGACAGTCAGTGAAACTTGTTCCGACGACGGTTGAGTTTGCCGAGAAGTTTACAGTGCTCGCACGAATCAAAGTGCAGCCGTCAAAATTCACCGTGGCGTTCGCATCAGAAGAGTCAATATCAAAACGAGTGGTATTAGTTGTGCCTGCCGCTTTGACGACCAGCCTGTCGACATTAGCAGTCAAACCAGAGCCATTAAACGTCATGTTGTAAAAAGCACTGGCGACAATACCAGAACCGTTTGCATCGCGATCCTTGAAAACAACCGTCTCGTCAGCAGACTCAAAAGATGTGGTCGTGGCTCCGTTGCCAATGTTCAACTGACCTTGACAAAACAGAACACCATCTTTGACTTCGAGAATACCATAGCGATTTGCTGTGGCTTCATCGTGAGCGGCGGCATCAGCTAAATCCCAAGAGGTTCCAGTAAGAGTCAACCCTGTTCCGAAACGGACGGCGTCGTTCCACTGGTTGTCAATGATACGAATGTTGCCAGAGTTGCTGATGTCGACAAACCAAGTGATTACTTTCACATCTGTCAAATCAAGAGTGCCACTGGTGGCGTAGATGTCGCGAGTCGAGTTCACATCGAGAACAAAACATCTCCACTCCCCGCCCCATGTATCGGAACCGGCTATGTGCCACTCAACATAGTTTCCAGTGCTATCAGTCAGGCGGACCATATAACCACTTGTGTTGACTGCCCCAGTGGTTTTGGCTTCCATGAAAGACGCAACAGAGTTTTGTGCCCACCAGTAAAGATGAGTGTTGGTGGCGCTCATATCCTGAGCCGTCGTCAACGTGAAATTCGCAGACGATCGGGAGTTCTTCGCTGCTTGCCATGTGTACGAAGCAGTACCTTGAATGAAAACTTCTGTGTCTGTTCCACCAGAAGGTCCATTCCAGGTGCCGTTGTCGTTCGTACCATTGCTGGTGAGCGTCAGATTGGCGGTAGTAGTTAGAGCCATGTAAGTCTCGCTTGAGGCGAAGGCTGGCAGCGTGAAGCTGCCAGCCCAACCGAGAATCAACTATTCATCAGACGTTCGGATCGCTGTGGATGACCCTCCGCTGCTTCCCAATGTGCCAGTGGTCTCGAACGTCTTTATTGGAGTGCCTCCACCGTCGCGAACACGAATGAACAGAGTTCTGTCCGCATCGTACACCGTAGTGAATTGAGACGTGTTAGACGTGGCAGCCTCGTCAATGTAGCTGATGAACACGTTGTTCGTGGCAGCAGCCACGTTTACCCCGCTGAAATCCTGAGACGAATTGAACGTGAAGTGCGAAGTATTGTACGAATCGTACGCGACCCGCAGATAACGTCCAGCATCTGTTTCGATTCGGATTGTGCCAGAACTAGGAGTGTCTGCTGGAATGTTGCCAGTGCCGACGTTTGCAGTTGTTTCGGCAGCACCATTCAAAGCTGCTTGCAACGTCATCTGGTCATAGTCGATCCCACTGGACTGATCATTTGTCACCAGTACCCTGTCTCCAGAAACCAACCCAAGCACTTGGAATGTGACGTTGTTTGGAGGTGTGATCACATTGGCGGTCAGATCGGTCAGTTTGTCGCTTGACGTAAGCTGAGAGGCTATGATACCGAGACCATATGCACCGATGATAGCTGATCCAGTCGAAGCTCCACAGAAGGGAGTATCCACTGGCTCGCGCGACGTTACTGTACCAGAATCGGCTGTAGAAGAGCTGGAACCTCCCGTAATCACTGTGCCGCTGGTCGGAGCAGTGCCAGTGAGAATTTGAATCCACATCTTCGTTGGCGCAGATGTGCTGTCGATAGCAAGCATCTGTCCGGACCCTGTGTTCCATGTTACGGACTCTGGCTCAGTCCACGAGTTCACTGTGTTAGGTGTCACAGCGATCTCATGAGTAATACCTCGGAACAACTCTCCACTAAGACCATAGATGGTCTCTGCTGAGCCATCCTGTGACAGATACTTCATCCTTTCGTAGAAGTCATTTATGTCATGGTTTGCTGTGTCGATGTCCCATTCGGAGTAGTAGTGCTCATCGGAGCCGTCGGCGTCAACGTCAAGAGCTGTGTAGCCCTCGTTGTTGTTGGTGATTGTTGTCCATGCTGACACGGTCGCGTTTGCCGTGATATTGTTCAAGTCGTCAGCTTGTGTCAAAGCCAAGACATTGTTACCACGGGATGTGCCGTTGATCTTGAACTCTGAAAAGGTTTTGCCATACGTTCGGCTAATACCAATCAATCGACGACCGTCAACGTCAGCACCAGCCGTTCGGGTTTTCACCATAAAACGATGGCTGATACCGTTGTTTGTGTCTGCATTAACGCCACCGCCGCCAGAAAGATTCCACCAGTCGTCAGTGATCACAGTACCATTCTGAATGAGCTGGATAAGCACGGTGGAGTCACCGAAGTTCACGATTCCATCATAATACTCTTCGGTTCCACCTGACCCTTGGATGATTGAGCCGTCGTACAGATGCTCAGCATCGTTGGCAGTGATATTGAAGCCGTTCTTCAGAGTGATGATGTTGTCCGTAGACCGTTCTGAAGGGGTTAGGTCAGTGATGTCTAGCTCGTCGTCACCAGAACTCACTTCCTGATCTGCAAAATCTTGAAGCCAACGGTGAAATTCGATGACGGTGGCGTAACTTGGAGTTGTTCCGCCGAACCGTACATGGTCGTCACCTATGTAGCGAATGTCACCTGTTGCTCGGTCGATGGTCCAGTCGCCGTCTACCATAGCCATGCGAAGTTCCTCCAGTTAGGAAATAGTGATGGCGCTGAGCGAGTCTCCATTGTAGGTAAACGTCGCTGTTTTGCCGGTCTTGGTGTCATAAACAGTGGCGAGTTTTCCGCCATTGTACGTTAGTGTGATCGTCCCTGTCGGAGTGCTGACCTGAGTCAGCTCGCTTCCATTGTAAGTGAATGACTGATCTTCAGGATTCTTTAACGTGTCACCAGACGGCAGGTTAGCCACTACGCCGATTGAAGTGAGCACTAGAGGCTGCTGTATCGTCATAGCACAACACCCTCACCAATCTCAATGTCCAGCTTCTTTGTGGTCAGTGCTCTTCCAAGTCTGATAACTACGTGCCCGTCAGTCGTCGGTGCAATGTGAGTGATTTTTCCTTCAGTGGAAGCAAGGAAGTAAAATAACCCCACTTGCAAGTTTGTCGTGCCTGTGATTCCAGTCCAATCTGCAAGTTCAACGTGTCCTTCAGTAAGAATCTCTATGTCTTGGTTGCTGCCTCCGGTTGAGGAATTGGCAAATCCAACAGGATAGCATTGAAGATAAAGCGGAACCGGGGCACCAGGATCAGCGTTCGCTGAATCCACTGTGTTGCTGGACAGGACATAAACTGGAGACCCCTTCAAGATCGCACCAGATGATTTCATCGTGTGCTTATTTAGATCGACATCCCCGCTGCCAGTTCCAGGTGGATGGTAGCCGTCCAACGCGACGTGGGCGAAATCGTTCAAGGTCATCGCGCTCTCAAGGCTGCGGACTCTGTCCATGTTGAATCCGACAGAGTGAGCGATGGCTAGATTGTCTGAAGCGGGGTCGTTCGCGTTGTTTCGATGGTAGGCTAGGTAGTCTTCGAGCGTCAGTTCATTGTCCGCTCCGCGTTCCCAGACGCTGCCAACAACAGAAGCACTGTGATCCAGGTCGAGGGACGAGACTGCAAGCAGCCTTTTCTCTAGGAGTCCGACCGTGCCGTCGGACACCCACATCGGATGTCGCCCTGGAAAATTGATCATTACTTGTACGCCAGAATGTTGATTTCGGAACCGGCGGCTTCCCCAATCATACGCAAAGCCTTCATGTCTCCGATGTACCAAATTGACTGCCCGGCGTGAAGACGATAACCTACGGTGGTGGTGGGGTCGGTGCCGTCGTCACGAATCCGCACGTTTTGATTCAAGGCTTGAATGAGAGCCACGCGGGCGTTGCCGATGCTTACTCCCACGACAGTGTCGCCAGAGAGTTGTCGATACCCGGCAGGCTCAATGGCGGCGTCCGCCACGAAGCGATCAGCAAATGCCATTAGCGTGTCTCCAGAGAGTGGAAAGAAACCCGGCGGGGCAGAGAGCCCGCCCCGCCGGGGCTATCAAGAAACCGGCTGAGCCGGTGGTTGCTTATGCGTACAAGCAGCAACCCAGGTTGGTGTCCAGAGTGGCGACGCCCGCCAGCATGTCGAGGGTCACGATCGTGCCCTGGCTGGAGATGTCGTACTGCATGGCGACTCGCATGGCGAGATCGTTGTAGCTGCCAACCGCAGCCTGAACACCGAGAGCGGCGTTCGGCAGAGCCAGCGGACGGTTGACGAGTGCCAGCGCGTCCTTGTGGAACGCGAAGCAGATCGAGCCGTGCGGACCGGGAAACGCCAAGTCATCGTCAGCCAGAGCCGTTTCCAACGGCTTGTCCAACCAGACCTTGACGCTCGTGGTGTTGACCGAGTCCACCTCGATGATGGCGTACTCGTGGCGATCGCCACCATTGCTGGTGCCGAAGCCGATCAACTGACCCACGACGGGCAGCTTGTTGGCGGTGATGCCGTCAAGCGTGATCGCCTTGTCGTAGCCGACCGCATAGGCGCCGTCCACGTCACACGGCTGGAAGGCATAGCCCACCGCGTTGGCGGAAACCGCATTGACGTAGGCGTCCACGAGGGTGATGCCCGTGGTCGTGCCGGTGAGGGCTTTGACCTCGTGCAACTGACCTTCGCCAGCGAACCAGACGAACGAGCCCACCGATACTGCCGAAGCAGCGGTCACGGCTTTGTTGCCCGTGTCGCCAGCAGCCGCGCCAGCGGTGTGGTTCAGGGTCAGGGTATCCGCGTCGGTCAGCGACCGATACAGCACGTTCTGATCCATGTAGGTGTCGAAGCCCAGGATGCGACCCAGACGAGCCTCTTCCAGAGCCGTGCCACCGTCGCCACGCTCGTTGGCTTTGATGAAGAGTTCGGTCTTCAACAGTTCGGTCTCAGCCTGCGGGCTGACAACCAAGTTGCGACCGTTCGGGTACGCCTTGTTGACGTTCATCTTCTCACGAGCGTCCAGCACCCAATCCTTGGCGTTCGAGGAAGTCATCTCAGCCAAGCGACCAGCGTTGTTCGTCTGGAAGCGGAAAGCCTGCGAACAGAGGATTCGGTCGATCGACCGAGCCATCTGCATGGCGGCGGGCTCCATGTAGTAGCTGATCAGTTCCTTGAAGGACAGGGACGCTTCCTCGTCCTTGATCGTGAACGTCACGTAGATGTGCTGGTTCAGGGGAACCTGCACGTTCGTGGACTGAGCATTCTGGCTCACGACGCTGTCGCTTTGAGCCTTACGCTTGGTGCTAAACTCGCTCGGTCGACGGGTGTTGACAAAGTCACCGTAGCTCGCGACCAACGGCGAAAAGTCACGGTGGACCAGATTGGCCATTACCATATTCTCTTCGAGGATTGCGAGAGACTCGTTCGCCCACAGTTCGGGAATCAGGGCGTCGTTGTCGTTGGCGTAGCAAAGAGGGAACAAGTTCATTATGAACTCCTTGTTGGTTCGAGTAGGTTTACGAAACTTACTCCCAGGATTTTATACAGCCGTGTGTCCCTGGTCTACGTCACGGCAAAGAAACCCGATCTTCTCGGTAGGTCCGGTGCTCCGGGGTCGCGGTCCCGAAGTGGACGGCTGAATCGCCTAGCGGGCGAGTCGCTGCTTGATCGCTGCGCGATGCTTGCGGTACTCTTCCGCCGTCAAGGTGCTGTAGTCCATGTTGTCGTCGCTGACGCTTGCTTGTCCAGCCCCAACACCACTGACCACATTACTCTTGAAGAGATTTCCGTACACCTTCGGCAGTTCACGCATACGCTTGACAGCTTCTGCTGGAGTCCGGAGGGTGCGAATCTCTTCGCCTGTCTTCTCGTCAACGTCGGGGAAGTCGACCATTGGAGTCAACCGCCCCTCAACGTCCTTCAACTCGGTGAAGGGTTTCAACAGACCGACAATCTGATTCGAGTTGAACGCATCAGCAGCACCGGCAGCATCCTGCAACGATCGAACGACCGTCTCTTGCTTGTAGAGGCTTTCCCAATGAGTGGCGCGCTCTTCGGCGGTCTTCAACTGGTTCAGGTACTTCTCTTCCGACTGCTTCCGTTCGTACTCGGCTTGCTGTTCCTTCGTTCTGAGGCTCTTCTGAACGTCCTCCAACCGTGCTTCGAGTTTCTTTCGTTGCTCTTCGCTGATGCCTTGATTCGAGAGCAACTCCTGGTAGCTCGATTCAAGCTGGGAGTACCGTTCCTGATGTTTTCGCTTGTCTTCCGCCAGAATCTTGTTCAGGTCGGCTTGCGTAAACGTCCGTTCACCGCCGCTGTCACCTTCGCCGCCTTTGGCTGCGGGTTCGCCCGCGTTGCCGCTGTCGTCGTCGCCGTCGTAACACAAGATGGTAACAGGGTAATTGAACTTCAACATATCCTAACCTTTCGTTAGTCAGCCCTACTCATTCTGATCACACGATCGTCTGTGAGAAATGGCTTGAGCCATCGCCACACACGAGCCGTGGGAATACCATACACAAGGTACTCCATTGCATCACTGCTGTTGTCGTAGGTAGTCCGAACAGCAGCATATGATTGCCGGACGACGTTCAGTCTGTCGACTGCGTCTTCCGGGTCAAAGCCTTCAAGCAATGCCAGAGCAATCTCATAGCACGCCCATTCGATTTCGGTCGGGACAGATTCATCTTGTCCGCGAGGGAACTCCAACTCTTGATCGGCGTCAGCCGCGATTATCGCATCGCGACTTGGCATGTCGTCGAATACGATGATCTTCGAGTAGTTGCCAGTCTTCGCTGGGTCAGCCTCGTACATGACGAGCCAGACGGTGTGCTTCACACCTTTGTAATTCAGCGAGTCGATGATGCGAGTGGCTTCGGTCAACGCCTTCGGACGATCAGCCGCAGCACTGTCACTCCAGCCTTCAGAATGAAGCCGGTTGCTGAAGTACGTGTTCGCATCTGAAAGCGTGCCGTAGTAAGCCATGTGTCACCTCAACTTAGACGCCAGCGTGAGCCGACTTGCCCGATGCGTTGCCGATTTGCTTTTGCTTGCTGTATCGGCTCTCGATCTTTTGTGCCTTTTGGCTTGCGGGTTTGCCTGCGGGCTTCGACCCGCCGCCCTTGGGCTGTCCGCCCTTACCGTTAAACTTCGCGACCATTATGGATTCCTCGCTTTGTCTTTCGACTTGATGTTCTTGCCATCGCCTCTGGTTCCATCCGTACGGTCGTCCTTCATATCCTTCTGCTGTTCTTCCTCGCGTTCCTTCTCACCCGACTTCTTGTCGTCATCCAAGTCATCTACGCCGCGAGCAGCCATGTCTTCATTCTCGTCTTCCTTCGGCTCCGGTCTGGCGGCTGCTTGTGCTTCAGCGATGTCCTTCGCGCGTCGGACATGATCCTCACGGGCTTTGAGGTGCTCACCAGGGTTGAATCCGATAGCCAGGGAGCCTGTCTCTTCGCCGCACAGCCCAGCTTCGACCGCCCGGATGATGATGTCCGGATCAGACGTAGCGTAACCTGCTTCGTCGATCTGTGAGAAAATCTTGTCGATCGTTGCTCTGTTGACCTTTCCGGACAGAAGAACTGTGACGATGTTCTTCGCCAGTTCTTTCTTGACTTCCTTGCCGGGCACGGTGTACATCAGTTCCGCCAGTTCCTTGGCTTCCTTGATGCGGTCTTCGTCGTTCTTCAGCGAATATCGGTCCGGGTACTTGATGGTCGCGATCTTGCGTTGCGATGGGTCTTTGTTTTCATACGAAGCCCATGACGTGGCGATCGCTCTTTCTGCACTCTCAAGCACCAAACCGATGTAGGAGAGCCCCGCTTCTAAACCCTGGTCCGACAGCTTCATGGCTTCTGCTGACATTGCTCGTTGTCCGATCTTGTTCTGGACAGCGAGGTTAACCAGCTTGCGAATGTCGTCCTCCAACTTCTCTTGAAGTTTGATGGACGCCATGAGCGGTTCTGAACTGGGGTGAATGAAAGCGGGTTGATTCGCCTTCATGTCATACGTGCGTCCATGCGTGACACCGGGTCGTGCTTCCTCACCGACCTTGCTGTTGTCCGACGTGACTGACGTGCCATCGTCGTCGGTTATTTTCTTCAAGTGCGAGCCAACTGCTCGCAAGTCGCGTTGCTCCACGTAGAACGGGAAGTTCGCTTTGATCGCGTACGCCACATCAGACGAGCCCAGATTCAACAGAGCAACCTGATGCTTGTAAACATCCTTCAACAGACTGCCGCCGATGTTCAGCATGTGGAAAGGGATGCGATCCAATTCCAGATTGATGACGCCTTCGTCGCTGGTCAAAATGCCTTGGGAATCACTGTTGGTGAGTGGGTCGGACAGCGGAGCCCCAGTAATGTCAACCAGTCGATCTTCCTCGTCGAACATTCGCATCTTCACTCGTTTCGTGACCGGGTCGATCCAGATGAAACGATACCGAGTGTAACTGCCCTGCGGCAAGTGAATGCCGCTGGCAAGGAAGCCTTGATTGTAGTCGACTGCTCGATCACGAAGTAGGACCGCGCGAAAGGCACCCGGCTCTTCAGGCTTGTTCATCTGCCAGGACAGGATGTCTTCAACTCGGTAGAAATAGCAGTACGGACGAGCGCTGCCTTCATCAGCTAACGTAATTGGTCCAGCCAGTTGCGGCATGTCAACGTAAACGCCGACGCGACCCATTACGAGCAGTTCGGTGAGCACGTCGATACCAAGGAACGACTGCATCGAGTTTCCATTGTTGTCGACGCCACCGATCTCACCGTCGCACGCCCGCATGTAGTTCTCGCTACCGTTGCGGCGAGTCACATCGCGGAGTCGCTGGAAAATCGAGTTGCGAACGTCTTGAATGGCTGACTTGGCGTAGCTGGCGATTGGGGTGAAGAACTTGCGAAGGGCAAAGTCTTCCGAAGTCTCACGGGTGCTGAACCGCTTGAGGTTTCTGCGCACGAATCGGGGTCCGCCGTTATAGCAGTCACGCCAGTCGTACCAGTAGAGTTCATCTTCAAGGTACTCTGGGTGCCTTATCGCCGTCAGAAACTTTGCTTCTCGTGACATTTACAGCACCTTATCTTCGACATCGCCGCCCGACACGATACCAGCCGCCAATGGCAGTGCGATCTCAGCGTAGTTGAAAGCGTGCCCGAAGTGGTCTGGACCAGTATTCAGATACACGGCTTTTGGGTTCCCTTGGTCGTCCTTCTCGTACGTCCTGACGAGTGCTTTGATGTGGTCTTTGAACTCAAGAGAGCAGTCCGCAGGAAGATGTACTCGTTCAGAGTGGAAGCGACCCATCGAAGCGTCCAACCAGTTTGTCCGGTCGACTGTTACGATTGGTGAACTACTTTCTTCCTCGCTCACTTGCAGTTCTTTCCCGGTGACGCCGCGTCGATAACGGCACAAGTAGACGTAACCGGGGAATCGTCTGGCAAATCGTCGCGCGTCATTCACTTGAGGGTCCGCGTCAATGACGCACGCTTTGATCTGCCACTCCCGCATCAGCGGGTCAAGTAACTCGAAGTCGTCTCCGGGCAATTTGAACTCAGCCAAGACCTTCGCGTGTGACATCGCGTTCACGTCACCTCTGCCGGTGAGTTGGTATTCCACCACAACGCAATGGTTCATCTTTCCTTGGTCAACGCCGAGAACTATGCAGCGTTCGTCTCCAATATCAGGACGCTGATCAGCCTTGAAGTAACGCCTGATCGCTGCTTCGATCTCACTGTCAGTGACTTGCCCACCGTCCGGAATGTAAGGCAAGCCCTGCTTTGAATTGAAGAACTCAACCATCGCGGCTTCGTCGCCGACACCTCGGAAGTAGGCGGCTGCCAATTCCCAAGGCTTGACCGTGTAGCTGTACAACTGATTGATGTAGAAGCTGCGGTGGTCGTCGTCTACCTTGGTGGTCGGTTCCCAAAACGCACGCTGGAGAAATTCTGGCTTCTCTTCGTGCTCAATTCGTTTCTTGCATTCCTTGCACTTCAAGTGCGATCGCCTGATGTCCTTGTCAGTGATCGTCTCTCCGCAAATCTCCAAGCAGTCAGGGAAGATTAACTCAGTTCGCCTTGAACACCGTGGACACTTGAAGTAAAAGTGCTCCTGCGTACCTTGCAGAAACAGCTTGTGGATTCCGTAGTTCGGGATCGTCGGCGTGCTCAAGCTGAACACGAACTTGTGCAACTGACCTGACAGCCGTTCGAGTGCGAGCCAGATAGCTCGCTGGTCCATCTCGTCTGCTTCGTCAAGAATCAGAACAGAGACGGGAATCGACTTCAGGTTCGAGTCGCCTCGTGACCCACGAATGTACAGGTTCGTGCCGCCCGCTTGCTTCAGTCCTACTGTGTTCGTGTCGGTGAACAGTTCCTTGAGGTAGTCACTGTACAGCAGAGCAGTATTGAACCTGGACTTGCTGAAGTCTGACGCATTGAGTGCTGTGGGTAGCACGTACAACACGTCGCGCTTCAGTATGTCGACCGTGTAGAACGCGACATTGATCGCGACCTCGGTCAACCCCAACTGTGCTGCCTTCATTACTGTGTTGAAGCCAGCTTTTGAATCGTGGACTTCCCTACACCACGGGTGAAACTTGAATGAATACGGACCGGCTAGTGGTTCGCCCATGACTCGGCGGTGAGTTACCCAGCGAGAGCAAGTGCTCAGTGTGCGCGAGACTAGCCCCTGATTGAGTACCTCACCGAAGTCAGTAAGCAATCCCATGCGGTTCTCACAGTTTCAGTGTATCTCCCAACGAGAGAGGCTCGCTGATCTCTTGACTCACGACGCGGGGCGCCTCATTGTCAACCTTTGGCTCCTGCTTTGTCAACTTTGGCTCACGCTTTGTCAACTTTGCCTTCCGTTTGGCGAGATCGGCTTCCTCTTTCTCGATGTTCATCTTCTTGAGGTGGTCGCCGATGTCCAACATGCCCCATTTCTTCGACCAGATTCGACCCTCGCCTACCGGCTCGACTTCGCCGCGCACCTTTCCGTATTTCACTGGCTCAACGAGAACTTCTTCCCCGTCAGATACTTCCAAATACTGACCGCGAGAGGACATGACGCAAACAACGTCGCCGGGTTTGACCGTCGCGCGCTTCAAGGCGTGGTACGGAAAAGGATCAGGAATCTTCACGTTTTGGCTCCAATAACAGTAGTGGGGCGATCGTCATGATGATCTTGAGAATCTCTGGCCAATTCTCAACGAACCAATCCCAGAGATTTGCCCAGATGCTACTCCAGTCCAGCCCGATCAAGCCGTCGGCACGGTTCCACGGGTTCACGTCATTCTCGACACGCTCGTTGAGTTCGCTCAACGCCTTCTCATCGTCGCAAACGGCGAGGACGGCGGTGTACTGCTCGGAAGTCAACCTGCCAGCCGACCGCTCACGTTGGGCTTGGCGAAGCGTTTTGCGTCGTAGTTTTGCGAGTCTCATAGGTGAGGCTTTCTGCCCTGTTGACGGGCGATTGCGAGTCCTTGTTTGATGGCTTTCTTCTTGGCTTCCTTCCCGACGTAGCACTTGCCAGACTCTCCGTACTTGTAGCCGGACTTGCCTTTACTCTGGCACTTCTGGATCGGCATCTTTGTAAGTCCTATCAAGTGCTTCGTATGTGTGCAAGATGATTAGCATCCACACGTTTGAGAAGCCGACGACTGAGAAATAGAACAAAGGACCGCGTATGAGGGCTGGGGCAGCGATCCAAAACCCCAAACAGATCGGGCAAAACAACACTGACCAACCCAGCCAGTCTCGTACCGGAGCCATGATCTTGCTCTCGCTGATGAGGCAGGCTATGACACCTACCGCTGCGGAACAATAGATCGCTGACAACAGTACGTCGCTCATAACTTGATGGGTGCTCCGATCTCAATTTCAAACTCGGTCGCGGACAACGCCGTTCCCACCGGGACAACAAAATCGCCGTCGATGGTGGGTGCGGTGGTTGTTATACGCCCGGCGGTGTTTGGATCAAGGTAATAGGCTGCACCTTCAATGAGCCCGCCTGTTCCGCCTGTCACTGCATCCCATTCGGCGGTTGTCGCTACGAACAACCCGTCTGTTTGAACCTCTACTGGGTCAGTGTCAGCAACAGTCTCAACAACAAGTCCGGCAACACGCACGGTTGGCTGTGAATCGGCTTGTGCTGGTGTGGCGTTCCCGCCGTTGACGTAGACCGGAGTCGCTTTCACGAGGGCTCCGTTCGCCGTCTTGGTTACGCTTCGAGACAAGTCAAGTCGGTCGCCCGGCTGCAACTGCTCAACAATACCTGCCGTAATGACAAGTGGTTTCTTCAGCGCCATATTTCTGCTCTACTTCTTGAGTTTCAACAAACTTTCGACATACTTGTCAAGGTCTTTCGCCTTCCAGTACACTTCCGTTTTCAACACCTTCGATCCAAAAACGAGTTGGACCGTCGGCAGCATCTTCACTTCCGGCGGGGGATTGTCAGTTTGGTAGTCAAGCACCTTGACCGTGTAGCCGAATTTCAGTAAAGCCGGTACTTCTTTGGCTTTGTAGGTTCGGCAGGCAGAGCACCAGGAACTTGTCCAGACTTTGATTTCGTACTTGGACTTGACTGATCGAGCGGTCGTCGAGTCAGAGAAATCCAGTCGTGAATTATCCCATACAGCTTGTCCAAGTGTTCCCACCGTGGGCGGGTTGTCAGCACGCTGCGTAAGAGTCGTTTCAGGCGGAGCCAGAGCGACATGAGCCGTAATGAGGGCAAACGCGACATACAGGGCTCCCATCAGGTTGAACAGTTTTCGATTCATTGGTTTCCTCAATAGAGTATGTACGGCGGGATGTCTACTCGTGGGAAACCTTGGTACGCGCTGAACGCAAACGAGTCGCCCTGACGCAGCATAACGTCAACAGTGTTAGCGTCAATCCAAAACGTGCCTGCCGGTTGCGGTCCACGGGTTGGTCCGACCACCCAATTCGGTCCCCAACTGTTGAAGCACAGGGCTCCAGGGCGGCGGTATTCATCATCATACGCCGGGAACAGCATGGCATGATACCACGGTGCTCGACGACGAGTAAGAAATCCCTCTGAATCCCTTTGGCGAGTCCCGTTGCCGAACCCGACGTTCGAGCAAACCATTACAGGGCTGCCATTGTAAATGCAGTCGCAAAGGTCGGCGTAGGATCGACAGATTGCCGTCTTCTTGACTGGGTGAAGTTTCGCGATCGGCTCAAGGGCGTCCGGGCACCCCGCGCGACCATATTTGACCGCCAAATTGGCGTCGTACTGCCGAAAATCATATCCACCGGGGTACTTCTGCCTTAAAAGTACGCCGTACTGCTGCAACCACTCAGCCGCCCAGTGTCCAGTCGAGCCGCCGCCGATCCCGCTGTATCCTCCCACTTCGACGCGGGAGCCACCATAGATGGGCTCCGTTGCGCACTTGGCGACCCAGCGATGCGGCAGCCGTTGCAGGGCAATCTGAACACAAGCCAGGATGTCCACACCCAATCCGGCGGCTTGTGAGACGCAATCCGGGGCTCCCTGGTCGTGCGGAACGTAGGGACCGCCGGTCACTCGCTCGAAAGCGAGGTGTAAAAACGCCTTTTTGCCCTTTCCAGAGCCCTTTATCTCGGCGTTTTGCTGTGTAATGTAGGGGTGGCGGTGTCTTCGGATGAAATCCGCTAGGCTGGCGGGGTCATGTTGCCAACCGTATTGACCTGTGCGGTCCATCGCAGCCATCGCGCTCGGCTGAGTGGACGCAATGACCGCTTGAGGGATCAAAAGTCCGCTCGCGGTCGCAATCATACCCTTCAGGGCGTCACGTCTGTCCATTTTGACCCTTTCCTAGCAGTTCCGTAGTCCTTTTGCCACCTCCAACCAAGCCTTTTGGTGGTCTTCTGGCGTTGCGAGGGCGCCGGTTTCGGCTTTCTTGAGCAACGCTGCGCCGATTTTGTCCAGCATCGGCTTCCACTTAGTGAGATCGTCTCCGAGCACCTTCCTATTGGCTTCTGCGGTGGCTTTCATCCAGTCTTCGGGCTTCTCCAGTTCGCCAACGCGAGCGGCGATCGACTCAAAACTGGCTGCCAGAAGCTGACATTGCTCGCTTGGGAGCATTTCCGCCCAATTCCAGAACGGAATCCACTCAGCGAGGCTGTCGGACACGGGCATCGGAGGCGGTCCGAGAATGCGAACGACGTGGGTAACGACATCCACTGTCCCGTCTTTCGCGCACGCGACGATAAATCGGTACTCGCCTTCCATCCTCGCCGAAAAAACGGCTCGCGCACCAGAGTCGTACACCAGGAAATCGACAGAGTCGGGAACCAATATCCACTTGAACGAGTCAGCGGACGACTCTGAGACATCTAGGCGGACCAGTTCACCGACTCTCGCAGAATGGGGTGCAACGAGCACGATCTGCGCCTCAGCCGGGGCAGGTTCCGTAACCTGCGCGGTGCCAGAGATGGGCATGGTCAGGCAGAGCAGAATGGCTAGTGAGGCGAGAAAAGGCTTCATTTTGTGTCCTTGAGGCGTGTTATGCCAGGGTTTGATTCGCAAAGCAGTGCGAGCCTTGCCAGATGCTCCTGCTTCGCTTTGAAAAACTCCTGACGGGTCTGAGGTTCGACCACCCTGCCACACGGGCAGAGAGCGTCCGGGCTGTGCCAGACGTGCTCTCGTCCGCATTGGCAGAAGGTTCGATTCATTTGACGTTCTGAACACTACCTTGGCTTGCGGGTGGGTTGCTTGGCTTCGGTGGGTGTTGAGGTCGGATTTTGGGCTTCTCAGAGCCGCCGCCGACGTTCGGTACGCTACCTTGGGACATTTCTGGACTCTCCGATGGTTGTTGGTGACGGGAGACGCCAGGGAACCCGTGTGGGGCTCCTGGCGGGTTCCCTGTCGGGGTGTTACTTGATTGGCTGGGTCGTCACGAGACGCAGCACGATGTTGACGGCACCTTGCACGGCACCCAGGATCGCGATGACCTGTGGGTACTCGGCGATGACTTCATGCCCGGCAACGAACCCGGCGACGCCAGCGGCGAGGACGAGCATGTTGACCCAGAGCGTTTTCGATTTCAGCGCACTTTTGCCCATTGGAGGCTCCCTATTTCGAGTTCTCTTGTTCTGCGATCGCTTCGACGATCGCCTGTCCCACGGCTTCCACTGCTTCGTCGATCTCTTCGTTCGACGCCTTTCGGTCGGCGAACGGTCTCATGGCTTCCTCGATGATCTTGATCATCCGTTGGGCGAGCGACATCAGTGCCTGCTTATCGAGCAGGTTGCCCAGTTTCACGTCCATGTTGTGGCAACTGGTCGCCAGCTTGTCGAGAGCGAGAGCGAAGTCTTTCAGGGTCGGCATGGCGGCGATCAGTTCGGCGTCCGACTCAATGATGTTCAGGCGTCGTTCGAGGGCGCTCCGAAGGATGGCGATTTCACCGCGCAGCGACTTCAATTCGTCCGCGTTGGCGTGTCGTTCGGGGGCGTCGCCCAACAGTTTGCAGGCGATGCGGTACTGGTTAATCATCGTGGCGGCGGACTTCGCGCTATGATCCTGGCAAAACTTGCTGCCGGAGATCGCGCTCTTCACGCACTGCCCACGGGTTGTAACGTACTCACACTGCATTTTGGGACTCCTGGTTGGTCTACCTCTATTGTAGCAACTTTTGCCGGAATTTTCCGCAAAATCGGCAAAATCCGCACATTTTTCCTGTCCAGACGTGTCGCTGGAACCGGAAAATCGCGACATTTTGACCCTCCACCCACCCCACCCACTGGTGTCCCCGGATTGGCGCGGTTGGCGCGGTTGGTGCCCACCCACCGGCTTCCTCGGATTCACCATTGGAGGGGGTGTAGTCAAATTGATGGCGCGGGGTGTAGTCAAAGTGACGACACTGCC